>Ga0074044_10004946_pt1 | contig 10936 bp, 12 predicted proteins | sample BogForMeECP23OM1_FD_94443 | JGI IMG/M metagenome (GOLD analysis project Ga0074044, IMG submission 94443) | Bog forest soil microbial communities from Calvert Island, British Columbia, Canada - Bog Forest MetaG ECP23OM1 | ecosystem: Environmental > Terrestrial > Soil > Wetlands ...
CGCCAACTGCAGCGCGCCCGCGCCCTTCGGCTCCATGAATTCGGCGGAGATCTGCAGCTCCCCGCGATCTTCATACACGGTGATGCGCCCGCGAACCGTGACCTGCAATCCGTTCTCCGGACGGAACCGCAGCAATTTAGCCGATGACCGGAACATCACCACCCGAATCTGAGCGCTCTCTTCCTTCAGCGTGAAATACAAATGCCCGGAGTCGGGAATGCGAAGATTAGAAATCTCCCCTTCCACCCAGCAATCCGAATACTCGCGCTCGATGTGCGACCGCACCGCCGAGACCAGCGCCCGCACCGTCCAGACGCGCCTCTCCGGAGGACGAAACTGAAATCCGAGTTGGTCTGTCATCTCCATGAAGTTTCAGTTTACCCGAGACCCACGTAGGGACAGCCGCCTCGGCTGTCCAGCCGAGCGTAGCTCGGCGACGCTTCTCGGCAGGAAGGTCTAACGCTTCAGCCGCCCAATCAGGAAGAGAACAATAGAAAGCACGACACTAATCAGGATGGAACTCGCCAGCGGAAAATAGAAAGTAGAGTTCTTCCCGCGATACAGAACGTCCCCGGGCAACCGCCCAAGCGGCAAGCCCGTCCGCCCCAGCAGCATGACAATGCCCCCAATCACCACCAGGGCAATGCCGAGCATCACCAGCATCCGTCCCATCTCCACCATGCTTCGAGTTTAACTCTGCAGATTGCGAATCTACACTGGGGCTAGTTGCTGTAAGGGTGGGTAGAGGATAAAAAATAGAAAATGTCCGGGCGAGCAGAGAAAATCAGCCAACCGTCGGAATGTCCCGGCACAGCCGGGCAACGCTATTGGCCAGATAGTTGGCTTCGAGGTTGCGCTCCCGTGGAATTCGCGTAATCGCGAACTCCAGGCTCCGAGCCAGTTTGCGACAGATCCAGTGCAGGGAATACAGCCTCGAACTCCGGCAAGCGTAGTCGCCGCGCATTTGCCGCACTACTACTTCGGAATCCGAATAAACATGAAGGGAAAGCGCTCGCCTGTCCAGGGCGCATTGCAGAGCTTCGAGCAGCGCCACGTATTCGGCCACGTTGTTATCTTGCCAGCCGATCCACTTGGCAATTCGCACGCAGCCTCCCGCAGAATCTTCGACGATCACCCCGATGCCCGACGGACCGGGACTGCCATGCGAGCTGCCGTCCACGTAGGCTACCAGGTTGCACATGTCGTTTTCTCGGCCCTGACACCACCATGCGTGAAAACTGCGTGCGGCGCAAGAGCTTTCATGGTTCCTTGTGTTCATGTCCTGAAGATTTCCACAGGCCGATAAGATCGATTCTCAGGTGATTTCTTTCCCGGACCCCAGACCCCTTGACTGACGGGCAATTTGGATCGCTACCCGATCCGTCGCCGATCCGCTGATTGCACAAATAACGGGCGTTGACAACTTCGCCAGACAAAGTAAGCTTCTCTCCATCGATGGCTGAAAGGATTGGCTACAAAATCGTTGCCAACCCGAAGTAAGCTGGGTGATCCGTAGAGCGAGGTGACTCGTTCGACGGCCAGACCCGAAAAAACCGACGAATCTGCGAGGAGACGCCGGGGTCTGGTACTGCGAAAGCAGAGATCGCATCAGGGACCGCGATGGTGCACGTATCCACGTCGCCCCGCTCCTTCGCAGGAGCTGGCGGCTAGAGCGTAACCAATGTCGCGGTTCTTTTTATTTTTCCGCGTTTCGCATCCGCCGGCCCGACGCATGACCATTCTCCAAACACCTCGGCTCCTGCTGCGCGAGTTTACCCCGCAAGACGCCGACGCTCTTGCCTTGGTCATTTCCGATCCCGAAACCATGCGCTACTACCCCGCGCCCTACGACCGTGCCGGTGTCGAGCAATGGATTGAGCGCAACCGCCAACGTTACCGCGACGACGGCGTCGGCCTCTGGGCCATGGAGTTGAAGAAGTCGCACGACTCTGAGGTTCAAGGTTCCGACGCTCAGGTCTCCGAGTTTCATAAAATAATCGGCGATTGTGGCATCACCCGCCAGCAGGTCGAAGGCGAGTATCTCTACGAAATCGGATACCACCTGCGCCGCGACTTCTGGGGACAAGGTCTCGCGACCGAAGCCGCCATCGCCTGCCGCGACTGGGCCTTCGCGCACCTGAAAACCGAGCGCCTGATTTCCCTGATTCGCCCCGAGAATCTGCCCTCACGCCGCGTCGCTGAACGCAACGGCATGACCATTTGGAAAGAAGTGAACTGGCGCGGACTCCAGCACTGCGTCTATGCCATCGAGAGAGCGCGATCATCGGTGCGGTAAGCCCAAAAACATTCTCGTGTGATGCCTGCACGTGTGGTGACGGAGCTCTGGCCCGCCCCAGCGGCGCTCCGCCCCGCCACCTGGGACTGGGGCATACGTTAAACTCAAAGCAGACCTAGCCGACGCATGCACAAAGCCACCATTCTGTTTAATCCCAACTCTGGCCGCCGTGGAAAAAAGCGCGACGCGGAGCTGAATCACGCCATTGGTATCATCCAGTCGGCGGGAGTTCACACCGAGCTGACAGTTTGCCGCTCCAGCCAGGAAGCAACCGACAACGCTCGCTGCGCGGTTGCAGCCGGCAGTGACACGGTCTTTGCCTGCGGCGGCGATGGCACGATCCACGATGTCATTCAGGGGCTCGCAGGCACGCCCGTCGCGCTCGCCGTTCTGCCGTTCGGCACCGCCAACGCTCTCGCCCACGACCTCCGAATCCCGCTCCGCCCCAGCGCCGCGGCTCAAGTCGCCGTCGAAGGCAAGAGTAAGGTCCGTCGCATCCCTCTTGGCCGAATTGAGTACGAGGACTTCAGCGGAAAATCCGCCTCCCGCTACTTCACCGTCGCCGCCGGCATTGGCGTGGACGCGCACTTGTTCTACAAGCTGACGGCGCAACTCAAGAATCGCTCGGGCATGACCGCCTACTACCTCAAAGCGTGGCAGTTGTGGGCGACGTATAACATGCGCAGGTTCGAAGTTGAGTACGCCAACGGAAACGGTCTGCGCCAGCGCGCCTCGCTGACTGAACTGCTGGCCGTAAGAATCCGCTTTTTCGGAAACATCCTGCGCGAACTAGTCCCCGGAGCTTCGCTCGATTGCAGCGATCTCCGCGCGGTCATGTGCCGCACCGCCAGCCGCAATGCCTATCTGCAGTATGTGGCCGGAGCGCTGCTCGGCCGTCAATGGAATATCGACGGCATCGATCTGGTCAGCTGCTCGGAAGTAGTCTGTAGCTTGCCACAAAACAGTGACGGCAATAACAGCGACGGCCATAGCGAAGATCGGGTCTACGTCGAGGCCGACGGCGAGCTATTAGGCCGACTGCCTGCCCGCATGACGATGCAGCCCGACGCGCTCTCCCTGGTAGTACCCGCATAACCGGTTCGTGTAGGGACGGGTGGCCTCGCCCGTCCAAGCCGAGCGCCGCTCGGCCTCACCTCCGCAGCAGACTGTTGAAGCAACGCAAGCACCCCCAGAGAGCTTGAAGCCCGTCACATGAGTTGATTTTCTTGCTGCGCGGCACTGTATTATAAATTCCACATGCCGAGCGCTCACCAAGGATCGATTCGTCTGTTCCAGTTCAAAGGGATCCATGTGTTCTTGCATTGGTCCTGGTTTTTGGTGGCGGTATACGAAATCCAGAGCCGTAACGGACGTTACTCTTCCGTCACTTGGAACATCCTCGAGTATCTCGCCCTGTTTCTGATCGTGATGCTGCATGAGTTCGGCCACTCGCTGGCCTGCCGCCAAGTCGGAGGACAAGCGAACCAGATCGTGCTCTGGCCGTTAGGCGGTGTCGCCTATGTGGATCCGCCGCAGCGCCCCGGCGCTACCCTGTGGAGCATCGCCGCCGGACCTCTGGTAAACGTCGCCCTGATTCCAATCATCATCGGCGTCGGGCGCATGAGCTTTTTGTTGGGTTGGTACGCGGCCGTCCCCGACTTGCGGACATTGATTCACTGGGTCTTTTACATCGATGTCGGATTGCTGCTTTTCAATATTCTGCCGATTTATCCGCTCGATGGTGGCCAGATTCTTAGGTCCCTGCTTTGGTTTGTCCTGGGACGCGCTCGAAGCCTGATGGTAGCCACGATCCTCGGTTTCGTCGGCATCTTCGGATTCATCGCTCTCGCATTCTGGAAGCATGACATTTGGCTTGGGGCTATCGCCGTCTTTATGCTGATGAATTGCTGGGGCGGACTGCGCCACGCGCAGGCACTCTTACGCTTCGCAAAGTTGCCGCGCCGGGACGGGTTCGCGTGTCCCGCCTGCAAAACCGCGCCGCCCCTGGGCGATTTCTGGAAGTGCGGCAAGTGTGGGCAGGCATTCGACACGTTCCAGACTCAGGCCGCCTGTCCCCACTGTGCAACACAGTTTGCGGCGACCAGGTGTCTGGACTGCGGCGCCGTGCATCCCATAAGCGAGTGGTCCCCGTCCGTGATCAGCGCGAGTTCGACGTTCGCAGACCAGGTCAGAGGTTAGAGGTAAGATTGCAGAGGAAAGATTGCAGAGGTGAGAGGTCAAAGGTGAGCAGTCAGATAGCGGGGAGAACATCGGTCCTCACTTCTGCAATCTGACTTCTAACCTCTAACTTCCTTGGAACCCGTCACCCACTTTCTATTCGGCGCCGCCATGGGCCGCGCCGGACTCAACCGCAAAACCGCGCTCGCCACCGCCACGCTAACTTTGGCCGCCGAAGCCCCCGACCTTGACGTCCTGAGCCGTTTCGGAGGCTCCGCCTTCGGTTTAAACCATCACCGCGGCTTCACGCATTCGTTCCTGGGCGTGCCGCTGGTGGCCGCAGTGGTCGTCGGATTCATCTATCTCCTCTGGCGCCTGCGCAGCCGCAAAACCCGTAATCCCAACCTTCCTCCGCGCTGGGGATTGCTCTTCGCCTATGCCTGCCTCGCCGGTCTCAGCCACATTCTTCTCGACTTCACCAACAACTATGGAGTGCGTCCCTTCTGGCCCTTCTCCGAGCGTTGGTATTCCTGGGACATCATCTTCATAGTCGAGCCCGTCCTCCTGGTCGTTCTCGCGCTAGGCCTGATTCTCCCCGCATTGTTTTCGCTGATCAACGAAGAGATCGGCGCACGCAGCAAGGGCCCGAGCGCCGCGCCACATGGAAGACTTGCCGCGACTCTCGCCCTGCTCGCCGTCGTCGCCTACTGGGGACTGCGCGACTACGAACATCGCCGAGCCCTAGCCGCCCTCCAGTCGCGCAGTTACCAGGGAGCCGATGCGATTCGAGTTTCCGCATATCCGTACTGGGTTAATCCGTTTCGCTGGCATGGAGTAGTAGAGACGCCCGCTTTCTTCGCTACCATGGACGTCGACTCGCTGAACTTCAATTCGATGGCCCCCGAAGTAGACCCCGCATCCCAAATGCAGATTCGCTACAAGCCCGAAGAAACACCCATCACCCTGGCCGCAAAGGAAACCTACCTCGGACGCGTCTACCTGAGTTGGGCCCAGTATCCCGTGACCGAAACCGAAGAGCTGCAGAACGATCCCGTCGAGAATACCCGTGCCGCCTACGTAGTCCGCTTCCGCGATCTCCGCTACGACTATCCCGGAAGCCCCGCGCGCGCCACCCTCGGCGCCAAGGTGTTTCTCAATCGTGATTTGCAAGTGGTGGAAGAACGCTTCGGAATAGGGAGCACAAGTAAGAAGTAGCCTGCCGGTGGAGAGACGGGCGTCCTCGCCCGTCCAGCAGTATGACGGCCGGGCGAGGCGCCCGTCTCTCCACTAATTTCGCCCGTCGCTTGACCACTAGCATCCGCTCGCGCAACAATCCTAATTGGCTCTAACGAGGTGAATCATGCTGGCTTATCTATTTGTTATTTTTGCGGTCCTGGCGCGGATGCCGTTCATGCCGCATCCCTGGAATTTCACTCCGGTAGCGGCCGCCCTGCTCTACTTTGGCGCGCGCGGTTCCAGGCGCCAGCTCTGGGTGCCCTTCGCGCTGCTCGCTGCGTCTGACGTCATCCTCACCAAGTTCGTGTACTCCTATCAATTCTCCTGGGACCATTTCGTGACTTGGGCCTGGTATGCCGCCATTTTGTGGCTCGGCAGCCAACTGCGCGAAAACTCCAGCTGGCTGCGGATCGGCGGAGCCGCGCTCGCCAGTTCCGTCTCTTTCTTCGCGGTCAGCAATTTCGCCGTCTGGGCATGCTGGAACATGTATCCCAAGACTCTATCCGGCCTGATGACTTGCTACGCTGCCGGCCTGCCGTTCTTCCGCCGTGGACTCGCCGGCGACCTGCTCTTCACCGCCGTCATGTTTGGATTGCCCGCAGTCGCTACCGTGGTAGCCCGTTCCATCCACAAGCCGCAAGGAGCGGCCGCCGCGTAGATTTTTGTTGAATTGTCATCCCGAGCGAAGCGAGGGATCTGCAGTTTGCCCGTGATCGAGGCCTCTCTGCCGCTTCGCCCGCCGCCAGATCAACCACGCTACCACCAGCGCGACCACCGCCAGCAGAATCCACCAGAAGTGGTGAGCGAATAGGTTTCCCGTCAGCGTCACAATCTGCGGACCGAACCACAGCGTCAACAGCGCCTCAATCAGAAACCGCACGAACCTTCCCGCAAAAATTGCCAGCAGAAAATGCGCGAAGTTCATCTCAAACGCCGCCGCTGCCAGCACCACAATCTTGAACGGCGTTGGCGGCGGCAACATCGCCGGAAACATCAGCGCCCAGAACTCATGTCGATCGAAGGACTCGTGAATCCTCTCGAAGCGTTCCACCGAAAGCCGCTTGCGCAAAAGCACCTCGCCGCCCGTGTACCCGATGACATAGAGGACGATGCTTCCAAGCGCCGACCCGGCAGAGCCCAGTAGCACGTACAACAGAAACCGCGAGCGATCGTTATAAACGTAACTCACGAAAATCGCATCCAGCGGCATGCCCATGAACGAGCCATCCACCGCCGCAAAAGCCAGCATCCCCCATGGCCCCAGCGGCATTAGAGCGTGCTTGATCCAATCGCTGTAGGCGTGGACAAAATGTCTGATTTTGCTCAACTAGGTAAGTTTACGCGAGAAATGCAGTCGTTAGTCGATGGTCGTTAGTCGTTCGCCGTCGGCTCGCAACTGATAATCTCGCATCCGCGGTCGGCGGAGCCCGATTTTTGCCAACGACCAACGACCAACGACTAACGACCATCGACGGAGCCTTCATGTCCCGTCTTGCCCGCAATCAACTCCAGCGCATGCGGCAGCAAATCAATCACCGCCTCCAGAGATTCCACCGCCCCCGCCGGACTGCCCGGCAGATTCAGAATCAGGCTCGTCCCCCGAACGCCGCACACCGCGCGGCTCAGCGCAGCGAAGCGCGTTTTGCGCACTCCGTGCAATCGCATCTGCTCCGCGATCCCTTCCACCAGCCGGTCGCACACCGCGATCGTGGCTTCCGGAGTCACGTCGCGCGGAGCCAGCCCCGTCCCGCCCGTAGTCACCACCAATCGAGCCGAGCGGCAGAACTCAATCAGTTTTTCCTGAATCGCGGTGCGCTCATCGGCCACCACGCTGCGCACCACCACTTGAAAATTGCGCCGCCCCAGCGCTTTCGCCACGGCCGGACCGGAGAGATCCTTTTTTTCGCCGCGCGAGCACGAATCGCTGACCGTCAGCACCGCCGCCCGCTTGGCATAAACTGATGAAGCATCACGTGTCGAGGAGGACATCTTCACCCTCAGCCGCCGCGTCCCGCTGCGCCTCGTCCAGCAGCCGCAATCCTTCCATCAGCAGGCCCTGCGTATTCAGCGTCGTCGTTTCCTTCGTCGACTTGCCGTTGAAATCAATCTGAAAGTTTCCTTCCGTCCAGCGCAGCACTTTGAAAACCGCTTCGTCCCCCGTGATCGAACCGTAAGCGGCGTGCTTGGCCTGTCCCTGGTTGAAGTAGATCTCGCATTTGTCATCGCCCTTGGTCATGGTGAGCAGGCAACTCTTGCGCCCCATTTCCAGCGACTGCACCAGGTCAATCACGTTCATCTGCGACAGGCTGCCGCGCAACACGCCATCGGTCGACGCTGCTTTGCTCAGCTTTTCCAGTGCGATCCGGTCCACCACGCGCTTGATCTTGTGGATGGCGTCTTTCAGGAAGAAAGGTTTTTCCAGGTAGTCTTCAATCGGGTCCTGCATCGACAATCGTTCGCTGATGTCGGCCTTGCTGGCCATCAGGATCACCGCGATGCTAGCCGTTGCCGGTCTGCTTTTCAGCTTTTCCAGCAACTGCCGTCCGTCCATCCCCGGCATGCGGTAGTCGCAGATCATCACATCCGGCAGGTCGTCGACTGCTTTCAACAACGCATCGGCCGCGTCGGTCGCGACCGTAACCTGGCCCATCACCGAGAGCGCCTGTTGAAGCATCCCCAGCACCATCGGGTTGTCGTCCACCAGCAGGATTTTGACGTCGCTCGCCATAGCTTTGTATCAGGGCATCGCTTCAGCGATGCCAAGTCTGCCCGTTATCCACCGCCCCTTTAGGGGCCGCGTGTCATTTTCGCTTCGGGCGCCTCCGGTAGTCTCCGCTCTTGCCGCCCGTCTTCCGCTCCAGCACCACTTCCCGGATTTCAATGCCCTTATCGAGCGCCTTGCACATGTCGTACACGGTAAGTGCCGCCACGCTGGCCGCGACCAGCGCTTCCATTTCCACACCCGTTTCCGCCGTAGTCTTCACTTTTGTCGCAATCGAAACGCCATTCTCGCACAGGCGCAGAGTCACAGCAATGTGCGACAGCGCCACCGGATGGCACATCGGAATCAACTCCGCCGTCCGCTTCGCCGCCATGATTCCCGCCGTTCGCGCCACCTCCAGCGGATCGCCCTTCGGATTCTTAGGCAGCGCCCGCATCACCTCCGGCGCCATCACCACAAAGGCGCTAGCCTCCGCCTCCCGCGCCGTTCGCACCTTCGTTGAAACGTCCACCATGCGGGCTCGCCCCTGCCCGTCATAGTGCGAAAGATCGTGGGAAAGGTGAGAAGCTTTTTTCGCCATCAGCAACAGGTTATCGTACTCGCCTCGTCTCGTGTGGTGACGGGGCTGTGCCCCGTCCAACCCGAGCACGCTTCACCCCGCACCTTTCACCGCATCAGCAACGGCACCCACTCTCCCGCCTCAATCCGCTCCCGCTCGGGAGGAATGACCACATAGCAATTCGCCTGAGCCAGCGCGGCGACATCGCCCGACCCCTGCCATCGAGCCAACTCCACCTCCGCATTCTCAAATTCTCCCGAAAGCACCGCCGGAAGAAATCTCTTCAAACCTGTCTTCGTCCGTATTTCCGATTTCAGACGCGCCCGCAGGAAAACCAACCCCCGCGGCGTCATCCCCGCCAGCGCCTCAATCATCGGTCGAGCAAACAATTCAAAAGTCACCATGGTGGATACCGGATTCCCCGGCAACCCAAAAAAATATTTCTTGTCTAGCGCGGGCGCCCCCGCCCGAGTGCCCTCGCCGGTAGCGCCCGCTCCATACGAGCCAAACACCACCGGACGTCCCGGCTGAATCTCCGCTCCCGTAAAATAAAACTCCGCCTTCAACTCCCCGAGAACCTGCTCCACCAGATCGTACTTCCCCATGGAGACGCCGCCCGTCAACAACAGAAGGTCGCACCCGAGTCCTTCTTCAATCAAAGCCCTAAGCCGCCCGCGCTCGTCGGGAGCGATCCCGAGCCGAACCGCCTCCCCGCCCGCATTCTGAACCTGCGCCGCCAGCGAATACGAATTCGAATTCCGTATCTGCGCCGGCCCCGGCGTCGCGTCAATTTCCACCACTTCGTCGCCGGTCGAAAGCACCGCCACCCGCGGCTTCTTAAAAACCTGCACCCGGCTCTTGCCGACCGACGCCGCAATCGCGATGCCTGCGTGGTCCAGCCGCCGCCCGCGATCCAGCAACCGCTGTCCCGCGCGCGCTTCCGCACCGCGCGGAACAAAATTCTCGCCCGCGCTAACGCTGCGCTGAACCTCAACGGATCTCTGGCCGAGGGTGGCAGATCCGAGGGTGCCCCATCCTAACGTCGCGTTTTTTGCGACGTTAGGGTGGGGACTTTGTGGGACCGATGTCTGCCCGACCGACGTATGCTCTACCATCACCACCGCGTCCGCCTCCGCCGGCAGCGGAGCCCCCGTCATGATCCCCACCGCCTGCCCGCGTCCGACCGAGCACTGTGCCGGGTCCGGCCAATCGCCCGCCTTCACCTCGCCGACCACTTCAAGCCGCGCCGGAACCACTGCCAGATCCGCCGCTCGCACCGCATATCCATCGCGAGTAGCTCGAGCAAAGGGTGGAAAGTCGCGGTCCGCCACCATCTCCTCCGCCAGCACCCGCCCCAAACCCGCCAGCAGATCCACCGTCTCCACCGCTCCCGGACACACGCCAATCGCATGCTGCTCAACCAAGTGTCGAGCCACCTCAAAGCTCACCACCCGAGCCGCTGTCCCCGCCGAAGAAGAAAGATGCGAAGAAGACATGCAGGAATGATACGCCGCCAGATTTTCGTTTGGCGTTGCTGTGCGGGACCGCGCTGCCTTTTCTGAGAACTGAGAACTGACAACTGACAACTGGCTACTGCTCTACCGCGCCAGTTCCTGCCCCAGCACGGTTGCATTGCTGGCGAAGGCAAGGCCAGTTTCCAGATCCACCAGGCCCGAGCGCACCAGTTTCGCGATCTCGCCATCGAAATGCTGCATGCCTTCGTTTTCGCTGGACTTGATCACGTCGAGCAGCGTTCGGCCTGGCCGCTCGCCTTGTTCGACGCAGTCGCGAGTGCGTGAGTTGGATTTCAGGATTTCCACCACCGCCACCCGGTCACCACCATCGGCGCGCGCCATCAACCTCTGCGCAACGATGTAGCGGAACGTTTTGGCGAGACGTTCGCGCACCGATTGCTGTTCGGCGGTGGGGAACGTACCGATGATGC
>Ga0074044_10004947_pt1 | contig 10935 bp, 11 predicted proteins | sample BogForMeECP23OM1_FD_94443 | JGI IMG/M metagenome (GOLD analysis project Ga0074044, IMG submission 94443) | Bog forest soil microbial communities from Calvert Island, British Columbia, Canada - Bog Forest MetaG ECP23OM1 | ecosystem: Environmental > Terrestrial > Soil > Wetlands ...
GGCATACGAGCACATCAAGGTTCCCAGCAACGGCGAGAAGATTACTCTTGGCGCCAATCACACACTGAAAGTTCCCGACCGCCCGATCATTCCGTTCATCGAAGGCGACGGCACCGGCCCCGACATCTGGCGCGCGTCGCAGTACGTCTTCGACAACGCGGTCAAGAAAATTTACGGCGGCAAGCGGCAAATCGCGTGGATGGAAGTATTCGCGGGTGACAAGTCGTTCAAGAATTGGAAGACGTGGCTGCCCGACGAGACCGTCGAGGCGTTTCGTGAATTCCTGGTGGGCATAAAGGGGCCACTGACGACGCCGATCGGCGGCGGAATCAGCTCGCTCAACGTCGCATTGCGCCAGATGCTCGACCTCTACGTATGCCTGCGGCCCGTGCGCTACTTCGCCGGCGTGCCGAGCCCGGTCAAGCACCCGGAGAAGCTCGACGTCGTAATCTTCCGCGAGAACACCGAAGACATCTACGCGGGAATCGAATGGCCCGCGGAATCGCCCGAGGCGAAGAAGCTCATCAAATTTTTGCAGGACGAAATGGGCGTCAAGAAAATCCGCTTCCCCAACACGTCGGGAATCGGCATCAAGCCCATTTCGCGCGAGGGCTCCGAGCGCCTGATTCGCGCCGCGCTCGACTACGCGATTAGCCACAAGCGCAAGAGTGTGACCTTCGTCCATAAGGGCAACATCATGAAGTACACGGAGGGCGCGTTCCGCGATTGGGGCTACGAACTCGTCCGCCGCGAATACAAGGGCAGGGCGGTAGGATGGGACGATTGCAACGGCAAGCCGCCCGCCGGCCAAATGCTGGTCAAGGATGCGATCGCCGACATCACACTCCAGCAGGTGCTGACGCGCCCCGATGAATTCGACGTCGTCGCCACAATGAACTTGAACGGCGACTTTCTGTCCGACGCGCTGGCGGCGCAGGTCGGCGGCATCGGAATCGCTCCTGGAGCCAATATTAACTACCTCACCGGTCACGCGATCTTCGAGGCGACCCATGGCACCGCGCCCAAGTACGCCAATCAGGACAAGGTGAATCCGGGCTCGGTTATCCTGTCAGGCGTGCTGATGTTCGAGCACATGGGATGGCAGGAAGTTGCCGACGGAATCATACGCGGCCTCGAGAAGACCATCGGCAAGAAAGAGGTGACCTACGACTTTGAGCGCCTGATGACCGGCGCGAAACTGCTGAAGTGCTCGGAGTTCGGGAAGGCGATTGTCGACAACATGTGATCTCCGATTTCTCTTTTATCCGGTCCCACTTCTCGCGCGGGAGGGGGTCAGGGGTTAGGTTGCTGGATTATCTGATCCGCCGCCCATATTCCCGTCTCGATTGCCGACTCAAAATGCAGCAGTCCCATGTAGTCGCCGGCCAGTAGCACGCGTCGCGACGACGGTCGCGACTTCCTGTATTCCGCGAGGTCGCGGCTGCGTCCGACCGGTGATTTGGGCAGCGCATGGGGCCATCGCACGACTTGCGCGAAGCGTTTGGTCGCCGTGGCGCCCGGAAAAAATCGCTCGATATCCGGAGCACTTTCGCGACAATCTCATCATCCGACAGATCCATCATCGCGCCTGCCGCTTCGGACTTGACGAACAGGTTCAGCATCTCGCCGTCCGGCACGCGTGCAATGTCCTTGGCCGATTCGAGCGTGGCCGAGGCGACGAGCTGGCGGTCGGGGCGCGGGATCATGAAGCCCCACACGTTTTTCAGCGCGGGTTCATTTCGCCAATGGCGGCTGGTGGCGAGACCAATTTTGACCGTGGGTGCGTACTCGGTCGCCATCAGCCTGCGTTCGATCTCGTCGCCGCCGCGATAGAGCCGCGACGCGATCGGGGCGGTCGCCGCAAGCACGACATGGTCGGCGCGCAATTGCTCGCCCGATAGCTGCACGACGGCGCCGTCGTCGCGGACCTCGACAGCTTGCACCGGCGACTCCAGCTTGACGGTTACCTTCGACGCGAGCGTTTCCGGCAACGAGCCCATCCCGCGGCTGAGCGTCATCTCCTTGCTGCGGCCATTGTCAGTGAGCGCGAGCGTCGCAAGCGTAGCCGCGCGCGAGGTTTCCTCCATCGTCTGCAGCAACCCGCCCGCGACCAGCGGTTCGACCAGGTAGTCGGTGGCATGGCCGAGGCGCGGCGCACACCATCGCGCCGTGTCCTCGTCGTCGTACTCCGCCCACGCCGCGTAGTTGTCGACCGGCGGCCACTTCAGCTTCGTCGTATGCCAGATGAAACGCGCGAGGTCGGGCAGGCTGACCAGTCCCGTCGTGAGCACGTAAATCGGGAACATCGCGCCCGACGGCATGCGCCGCGGCCGTCCGTTCTTGACGATCGCCATCCACGGGCTGGTCGGCCTCAGTTCCGCTTCGAGCCCCAACTCCTTCACCAGGCCGAGCGCGTTGCGATAGGTGCTCGTGATTAGCTGCGCGCCCCGCTCGATCAGGTAACCGTCGCGCGAATCGGTGACGAGTCTGCCGCCGACATGGTCGCTCGATTCGAGCACCGTCACGTCAACTCCCGCCTGTCGTAGCCGATACGCCGCCGCCAGCCCGGCCATACCTGCGCCGACCACGATAACCTTCTGGTTTGCCATCGGAGTGATGCCGCGAACCTAGCAGACAGCGGTCGTCGGTGGCTACGTCTTGACACATGCGTAACCGTTAGGTTACATATTCTCAGGATGCCGATAGACGCGACCATTGGGGCACTCGCCGATTCCACTCGCAGGGAATTGCTGCGGCGCCTTGCGTACAAGCCGTGCCGGGCAGGAGAGCTTGCGCTAGGCTTCGCGATCAGTCGGCCGGCGATCTGCAAGCACACGCGGATGCTGGGGCGGGCCGGTCTTATCCGCGCGAAGAAAGTAGGGCGCGAGCGAATCTACGAGCTTGCGCCGCGCGGACAACTCGCGGTTCAGGAATTGATCAGGAAATTGGAAGAAGTAGGCGCGTTCTGGGATACCACCCTGAACGCGTTCAAACACTACGCGGAGGAAAAGCGATGACGATTCGAAAAGCGATTCGGGTGGAGCGCTCGCCGGAAGTCGTGTTCCGGGTCTTCACCCAGGAAATCGGTAAATGGTGGCCGCTAAAAGAGGGGTTTTCGTTCGGCGGCGAAAAGGCCAAGGACATTTTTATTGAAGGCCGTGTCGGCGGCAGGTTCTTCGAGCGATTTACCGACGGCACTGAATTCGAAGTTGGGCGCATCACCGCTTTTCGGCCGCCGCATGTCGTCGCGTTCACGTGGAAGGCTCCCGAGTGGGAAGCGCAGACGGAAGTCGAAGTTAAATTCGCGCCTGACGGTACCGGCACGCGCGTCGAAGTCGAGCATCGCGGATGGGAAGCGGGGCCGATCATGCAGAAGCAGGGCCAGGGCTACAGCGACGGCTGGGGCATTATATTGGAGCGATTCACCGCTATAGCGGCGGCCGCGGCCTGACAAGCGAAAACGCACAACTCATATAGGAGAGATGACTATGAAACTGCACGTAGCGCCACCGTCGCCGCGCGCGATCAAAGTCGTCGCGCTCAAGAACAATCTCGGGCTTGACTGCGAGATTCGCGTGCTCGATTTCGCAAGAGGCGATCACACCACGCCGGAGTATGCCGCCCTCAATCCCAACAAGCTGATGCCTGTGCTCGAGGACAAGGGCTTCGTGCTGTGGGAGTCGAACGCAATCCTCCAGTACCTGGCCGCAAAGGAACCGGAGTGCGGCTTGTGGCCGTCAGATGCGAAGCGCCAGGCTGACGTGCTCCGCTGGATGTCGTGGGAGAGCGCGCATTGGGCGCCGAACGGATGCAGCATCTTGATCAAGGAAAATCTTCTCAAGCGAATCTTCGGCGGTGGCGAGCCTGATCCGGCCGAAATCGCGCGCGGTCAGAATGAGTTCCATCGATTCGGCGGAGTGCTCGACGGATACCTCAAAGGCCGGAAATGGCTGACCGGCAACGATCTCACTATTGCCGACTATTCCGTCGGCGCGTGGATGGCGGTGTCGCAGGTTGCGCAATACCCGGTCGCGAAGTACACGGAAATCAACCGATGGTACAGCGCGCTATCATCGCAGCCGGGATGGAAAGAAGCGGTCGTCCCGCCACCGCTGTGAGCTGAAGTCTTATGATGGAGGTTACGCCATGAAAGCGTGGATTTGGTTGAGAGTCGGCGCAGTCCTACAGGCCATCGGCACCGTCCTTCATACTATAGCCAGCTGGGACCCGCCGAGCCGCCGCCCAGGCGGAGAAGCCGTGTTCGGCCCGATGCAGACGTTTCACTTCCAGATCATGGGAGCGAGCCGCAGCCACTGGGACTTCTATCGAGGCTACGAGTTATCGATAACTGTAACCTTCGCAGTCTTCGCTGTGCTGATCTGGCAGCTAAGCAATCTGAGTAGGACAGATCCTCGGCAAGCAGTACCCCTTATCGTAACTATCCTGGTAGCAGAGATCTTATTGAGCGCAGTCGGCTGGGAATACTTCTTCGCTGGCCCTGGTGGGATGTCGATATTGATTGGCGCTTGCCTGGCCACCTCGCTATTTGGGCTCAGAAGAAACGATCAGCCGATGCTTGCGACAAGCCGAGCGGCGAAGGCGAGCTGATAAGTAAGCGCTAGAACGGCTTGTCGCCGTTGATCGTTATACGCTCCATCCGGCGATCAGCGGTGCGGTTGTCCGCGACTACTCGATGCTGCGTGCAGCGGTTGTCCCACATCGCAACTGAGTTAGGACGCCATCGGAAGCGGCAACTGAAATCCGGCGTCTCGATATGCCTGTAAAGGAAGCCTAGCAGCGCTGCGCTCTCGGCAGGCTTCATTCCGTTGATCGAAGCGGTGAAGGTCGTGTTGACGAACAATCCCTTGCGGCCGCTCTCGGGATGAGTACGAATCACAGGATGCTCCGCCGATAGCACTTGCGGCGAAGGCGTACCGCCGAGGTGGTCGGTCTTGTAGCCGGTGCGTGAGAAGGTCCGCGCGGTATCGTGAATCGCGACCAGGTCCGAGAGCATCCGCTGCATCTTGTCGGATAACGCGTCGTAGGCCGCGTACATGCTGGCCCACATCGTGTCACCGCCAAACTCCGGCGCTATCACGCACTTCAACACCGAGCCTAAAGGCGGCTCGTCCGCAAAAGTTACGTCGCTGTGCCAGGCTTCCGCGAGGTACGGATGATTCTCGTCACTTTGCAACACGACGAACTCCGGATGCCCTTGGTCCTTGAGCGGCTGCAGGTAAGGATGAATGTGGAGCGTGCCGAAGCGGCGCCCGAACGCCTTGTGCTGGTCGCGCGTAATCTCCTGGTCGCGAAAAAACAGCACCTGATGCTCGACGAACGCAGCCCGCACCTCGTTGAACACGTCATCACCGAGTTCCCCGAGATGTACCCCGCCAACCTCGGCGCCCAAGGCCCCGGCGATCGGACTCACCGAAATATGCTTCCAGGTCTTCATCGCGTTCTCTCCCCGGCCAACATACAAGACATTATCCGACCGCACCACCTCGGTTTTCCCCGATCCGGCGTAATCACTCGATCATTGGCTACCAACCTTCCAGAGCTTACACTCTGAGGCAGGGAAAACAGGCAGCTGGCTCGAATCTCTGCTGTGAAAATCGCCGCGATGCTCGCGGCGGCGCTTGCTGTTTTGTTGCCTGCCTTCGTTCAGGATATGAAGGGGATGGACATGAGCGGACATGATATGTCGGAGATGTCCGGTGGCGAGGCGTCCGACTCCTCGAACATGAAAGAGGGCGAGATGGAGTCGATGTTGGACGACGAGGCGATGGATCACGACGTGCACATAGGCGGCAACATGAAAAATATGTCGTTGCACATGGCGTACACGGACCTGCGGCCCGGCAACGATGCCGACAAAGCGCGCGCAGCCGTCCTGGTGACCGATCTTCAGCATGCGCTCGCGAAGTACAAGGACTATCACGTCGCCGAAGCCTACGGCTTCAAGCCGTTTCATCCTGAGTTCAAGCAACAGAAGGTCGTACACTTCACCAAGAACTGGTACGGCCTCAAAGCCGCCTTCACCTTCAATCCGACCGAGCCGACGTCGCTGCTGTACCAGCGCACGCCGGACGGTGGTTACAAGCTGATCGGCGCGATGTACACCGACCACAAGGGCGCCAGCATCGATCAGCTCAATGAGCGCGTGCCGCTGAGCGTCGCGCGATGGCATCGGCATATCAATCTGTGCGTCCCGGCGCGCGGCACCGACATGAAGACCGCGGATTGGACGAAGTTCGGTCCTAACGGCTCGATCGCGACCAAGGAAGCCTGCGACGCCGCTGGCGGCCGCTTCTTCCCGCAAATGTTCGGCTGGATGGTTCACGTCTATCCGTGGGAGACCAACCCGCAACTCGTGTGGGCGCACTAGCAAGTAGTGACGCCGGCCGTCGAATTGCTCGAAGTCCGAAAATCGTACGGCGGCTATGTGGCCGTTGACGGGCTCTCGTTCTCGATTCTGCCGGCGCACATCTTCGGCCTGCTCGGACCCAACGGCGCTGGCAAGACCAGCACCATCCGCATGATGATCGGCATCACTTCCCCGGACTCGGGCAGCGTGCAGCTCTTCGGCGAGCCGCTGCGCCGGCGCGCGCTCCGGCGGGTCGGCTATCTGCCGGAGGAACGCGGCTTGTACCGCCGGATGACCGTGGGCGCCAACCTGGTTTTTCTCGGACAGCTTGCGGGGCTGTCGGTCGCCACGTCGAAGCAACGAATCGATGCGTGGACGAAACGGCTCGATATCGAGGACTGGGTCGATCGTCGCGTCGAGGAATTGTCGAAGGGGATGCAGCAGAAGATCCAGTTCATCGCGGCGCTGTTGCACGATCCCGATCTGATCGTGATGGACGAGCCGTTCGCCGGTCTCGATCCCGTTAACACGATGCAGCTCAAGGACGTGCTCGTCGGCCTGCGTGCAGCGGGAAAGTCGATCCTCTTCTCGACGCATCGGATGGACCAGGTGGAGAAGCTGTGCGATTCGATCTGCCTGATCAATCGCGGCAAGGCGGTGCTGCAAGGGAGTCTCAGCGAAGTCAAAAACAGCAACGGCCGCCGCTTCGTGCAAATCGACTATGAGGGCGACGGCGGATGCCTGGCCGGCAATCCGCTCATCGATTCGCTGAATGACTACGGCAATCACGCCGAACTGCGCCTCAAGCCCGGCGCCGACTCGCAGGAACTGCTGCAGAGCGCGATGCGCCAGTTGCGCGTGCTCCGCTTCCAGGTCATGGACCCGTCGCTCGAACAGATCTTCATCGAACGAATCGCCGGCAAAGATGACTGACTTCTCGATCAGGAAAGTCTGGATCATCGCAAAGCGGGAATACCTCGAGCGGGTCAGGACGCGCTCGTTCCTGCTCTCGACCTTCGTGACTCCGGTGTTGATGGGGACGTTTCTGATCCTGCCCACGCTGATCAGCACCTCAACGGCCCGCGGCATTCTGCAAGACAGCGAACGTCCGGCGCGGGTCGTAATCGCATCCGACAATCGCGCGTTGGCGGAATTGGCCAGCGGCGAATTGACGCGCCAGCACGGCACGCGCTACCAACCTTCGGTTGTTTCGCCCGCGTCGCCGGCGGAGCGCGAGCAACTCGACAAGAAACTCGATGACAGCGATATAGAAGGTTACGTGTGGCTCGACGCCTCCGCGATCGCTTCGCGCCACGTCGTCTTTACGACGCGCCGCATGGGCGATTTCATTCTTCAGGGACGTCTTGGTGACGCGCTGTCGTACGCATTCGCCGCGCAGCAGATGGTTAAGCAGGGCAGCAGCGCCATAGACGTGGCCGCGACGTTGCAGCGCGTGGATCTCAAGGCGGTTCGCGCGGGCAGTACCTCGGCGACCTACAACGAGATCCGCGGCGCCGTGGTCGTGTTCATCCTGATGTTCGTGATGCTGTTTTCGCTGTTGTCGTACGGTGTGATGGTGATGCGCTCGGTCATGGAAGAGAAGAGCTCGCGTATAACCGAGGTGCTGATGTGCGCGGCGAGTGCGCCGGAACTGATGTCCGGCAAGATTCTCGGCACCGGCAGCGTCGGCCTGACGCAGATCGGTGTCTGGCTCGGGATGGCGGGATTCGGGGCGTCGCGCAGCCTATACCTGCGCACGGCCATGACGGCGCTCGACGTGGGTCCGTCGCTGATCGTGTATTTCGTCGTCTTCTACATGCTCGGCTATCTGCTCTACAGCGCGATCTTTGCCGGCGTCGGCGCGATCTTCAATTCGATCGACGAGGCGCAGCAGTGGAACTTCGTGGTCATCCTGCCGCTGATCGCAGCGTCGGCGATGATTCTGCCGGTGGCGACAGACTCGGATTCCCTGCTCTCGGTGTCGGCTTCGCTGTTTCCGTTCTGCTCGCCGATCCTGATGTTCGAGCGGCTCGCCGTTCACGACCCGCCGCGATGGCAAGTCGCGCTGTCGTTGCTTTTGCTGGTCGCGGCGATCGGCGCGACGATGTTCGTCAGCGCGCGAATCTATCGGACGGGAATCCTGATGTACGGCAAGCGCCCGACGATTCGTGAGCTCTCGCGATGGCTTCTACACGCTTGAGGGTGGCAAATAGCCCCGTCTGATTGCTTCACAATCCCGGTAAACGTTGCTATCTATCGCACGTTTGGGTGCGGATTTCGCGACAGAGATCGGGCGCTTTCAACGCCGACTCACTTAAGTATTGCTCATTAGCAAAAACGCGAATATAAGCTATTCTTCAGGTAGAGAGCGACTGGAGGCAGGAGCAAAGCGTGGCGCGGAAGAAAATTGCGTTCATCGGTGCAGGTAATGTCGGCGCGACGTGTGCCCATCTATGCTTCCTGCGCGGACTCGGCGACATCGTGCTCTACGACATTATCGACGGACTGCCGCAGGGCAAGGCGCTCGACATGCTCGAGTCGGCGCCGGTGCTCGGCATCGACGTGAACGTCACTGGCACCACCGACATCAAGCAGATCGAGGCCGCCGATTGCTGCGTCGTGACCTCGGGCTCGCCGCGCAAACCCGGAATGTCGCGGGACGACCTGCTCAAGATAAACGCCAAGGTGATGAGCGACGTCGGCAGCGCGATCAAGAAACACGCGCCGGGCGCCTTCGTGATCGCGGTGACGAATCCGCTCGACGCGATGGTTACGCAGCTCAAGCGTGTCACCGGTTTCGCGAAAGGACGTATCGTCGGGCAGGCGGGCGTGCTCGACTCGGCGCGTTACCGCACGTTCCTGGCGTCGGAGCTCGGCGTCTCGACCGAGAGCGTTTCCGCGATGGTGCTGGGCGGGCATGGCGACGACATGGTGCCGATCCGCAGCTACACCACCGTCGGCGGTCAGCCGATCGAACGGCTGATCGCCGCGAAGCGGCTCGAGGAAATCGAGAAGCGCACGCGCACTGGTGGCGGCGAAATCGTCGAGCTGATGAAGACTTCGTCGTACTACGCGGCGGGCACTGCGGTTTACAAAATGGTCGAGGCGTTCATGCTCGATCGCAAGCAGGTGCTGCCATGCGCCGCGTACCTTGACGGCGAATACGGCGTGAAGGGGTTGTTTGCGGGAGTGCCGGTCGTGATCGGCGCGGGCGGCGTCGAGCGCGTCGTGGAAATCCAGCTCACCGCTGCCGAAAAGATCGCTTTCGACAGTTCGGTGGGCCACGTCCGCGAATTGGTCGAGGCGATGGACAAAGTAATCGCGGGCGGGAATTAGGACTCGCGCCTCGGGAAGACTCATGGCTGAAGCAGAAGCAGTTGCGGCGCCGGCTATTGCGGCAGGGATGACGGCGGACGAGAGGCACTGGCTGCTGCGGAGATTGCACTCGCTGTCGGGGATCATTCCGATCGGCGGATTTTTGTTTTTCCACCTGTTCGAAAACGCCTACGTGCTGAAGGGCGGCGCTATGTGGTGGAAGGAGACCGCGTTCACGCGCAACCTTCCGTTTCAGATCGCGGTCGAAGCGCTGGTGCTGTGGATTCCGATTCTCTACCACGCGATTTACGGCCTGGTCATCACCGCCACCGCGCAGCCCAACGACTACCCATTCGAGCGCAATTACCAGTACACGATGCAGCGCATCACGGGGATCCTCGCGTTCCTGTTCATCGGCTTTCACGTTCTCTCGACGCGCGCGTACTTCTACGCCACGGGCGTCGAGACCAATTACCTGCGGATGCATGACTTCATGATGAATCCGCTGATTCTGACTGCCTACATCGTCGGCACGCTGGCGTGCGTTTATCACCTGGCCAACGGCATTTTCACATTCACGATCACGTGGGGAATCGCGGTCGGCGCTCGGGCGCAAGCGCTGGTCAATCGCGCGTGCGTTGCGCTGTTCGTGGTCCTGGCGATCGTCAGCGTCTCGATCCTGATCGCGTTCCGCGCACCCGCCTGAGGAGACAAATAACCAATGCCAGAGCATCACATAATCGTAGGCGGCGGGCTGGCGGGTTTGACCGCGGCGATGAAGCTCGCGGAGCAGGGCGAGCAAGTCGATCTGTTCTCGATCGTGCCGGTCAAGCGTTCGCACTCGGTGTGCGCGCAGGGCGGAATCAACGGCGCGGTCAATACCAAGGGCGAGGGCGACTCGCCGATGATCCATTTTGACGACACGATTTACGGCGGCGACTTTCTGGCGCATCAGCCGCCGGTCAAGGCGATGTGCGAAGCAGCGCCGGCAATCATCTACCTGTTCGATCGGATGGGCGTGATGTTCAATCGCACGCCCGAGGGCCTGCTCGACTTCCGCCGCTTCGGCGGCACCAAGCATCATCGGACCGCGTTCGCGGGCGCCACCACCGGCCAGCAGCTCCTGTACGCGTTGGACGAGCAGGTGCGCCGCTACGAAGCGGCGGGGCTGGTGCGCAAGTTCGAGGGCTGGGAGATGCTGAGCCTGGTGCAGGACGAGTCGGGGGACTGCCGCGGGATCGTCGCGATCGACA
>Ga0074044_10004950_pt1 | contig 10928 bp, 20 predicted proteins | sample BogForMeECP23OM1_FD_94443 | JGI IMG/M metagenome (GOLD analysis project Ga0074044, IMG submission 94443) | Bog forest soil microbial communities from Calvert Island, British Columbia, Canada - Bog Forest MetaG ECP23OM1 | ecosystem: Environmental > Terrestrial > Soil > Wetlands ...
CAGGAACGAACTGTCGGGCGTCGAGCTCCTGCCGGCCGAGCCGGGTGCCTTGGTGTTTTTCGGCTCGCACGACGATATGAAGTTCCGATCATGCATGACGCTATTCTCGCTCGTAGTGGACAATCCGGACAATCCGTTTCGCCATGCTCTCGATCGCTGGTGCGGCGGTCAGCTCGACGAACAAACGCTGGCGCTTGTCGATGCAGCCGGATGAGTTGAGCGTTGCCGGTCAGTCGCTTCCCGATCGCACGGTTTCTGCGGCAAGCGAGGTCAGGCGGTGGCTGCCGCTAGTCCGATTGCGGCGCCTTCAGATAGATCTGTCACCTCGGCGGCACGATTATACCCCGGAATAAGGGCGGATGACCCCATATGGTAAATATCGGGGTGGAACGCGCTATCGGTTCGCCGGCATATCGCCCCGCCAACCCCTGTCAATCGGAGGATGCGCCGATGTTATACGAAGTCCGTACCTATACGCTGCGCCCCGGCACCGTGGCCGAATTTGAAGAGCGCTTTGCCAAGCGACTGCCCCTGCGGGAAAAACACTCCAAACTGGGGGCCTTCTGGCACACCGAGTTCGGTCCGCTCAATGAGGTCATCCACGTCTATCCCTACGAAGACCTCCGCCAGCGCACGTCCGTACGCGCAGCGATGGCGCAGGACACCGCTCTGGCGCAGCTCCCCGGCGGTGGGGACCTGATCGCGGCGATGGAATCCGAGATCATGAATCCGGCGCCGTTCATGCGCCCGCTGGGCAGCCGGGATTACGGCACCGGGAACGTGTATGAGATGCGCACCTACACCTACGCCCCAGGCGATATCCCGAAGGTGCTGGAAGCGTGGGCCAAGGCGGTTCCTGCTCGCGAGGAGCTCTCCCCCCTGGCGGCCTGCTGGACGAGCGAGCTCGGCGGGCTCAACAAGTTCGTCCACACCTGGGTGTACAAGGATCTGGGCGATCGCGCCCGCATCCGTGAGGAATCCCGTAAGCCTGGCGGCGCGTGGCCGCCACAGAGCGGGGTGCGGCCGGTCAGGCAGGAAAACAAGCTGCTGATCGCGACGGCCTTCTCGCCCGTACGGTAGTCGGCTGCGGCCGCGCCAATCTGGATGAGAAAGCGTCGCTGGGTGCGTGACACCGGGAAGGCGTGGCCTGACCGAATCGCGAACCCAGCGACGACGCGGATCTCCCAAGGGTCGCGCGGTCTGACGGTGGTGGTCGGCCGGATATGGAGCGTGTTCTTTACCGCCAATGAGGAAACCGCGCTAAATCCTGATCCGTTCGACCCCGTCGCCGCAAAGAGCAGCGGATGGCGGCAGCCAGGATCGAACAGCCTGCGCTGTTCGAGCTCAAGGAAGATTGCAGGCCCGTTTCGGAGCGCACCGCCGCCGGACGCTACCGCGAGCCCAGCCTGTTCGACGTTTATGCCGCGAATGCCGGCATCTCGATCTCTGATAATCGTCTACGTGATAGCTCCGCTCTCTCGAGTTTGGTTCGGACGCGCGGGTTTAACCGCGGACAGGGCGATGAACGCTGCGGCAACTGTTGTCAGCCGCCCCAGCGCTTGATCCCAGCGAGCGCACAGACGGGCGGCAAAACGCCACCGCGGGTAATAGATCGCACCTCGAACCGTTTCGACAGTAAGGCCCGCCCGTTCGGCGAGGCTCTTGAGCTCGCGCTGCGAGCGGAACCTCGCTCGACGCCACAGCGCCGAGCCGCACCACGCGCGAACGCGGCGCGACGCCGCCCAAGAGCTCCATCTGCCGAGCTCGCCGATGACGAGCCGGCCGCCGGGCCGCAGCACGCGCGCCATCTCCCGGAACACGGGCGCCGGATCTTCGACAAAGCAGAGAATGGTGACCGCAACGACGGTATCGAACTGCCCCGACGCAAACGGCAGGTGCTCGGCGGCCGCGACCTCGAACGCGATCGCCGCCTTCTGATTTTTCGCTCGCACGCGGGCGGCGTCGATCATCTCCTGCGAGGCGTCGATACCAGTGACCTGGGCACCCCAGAGCTCCAATGCGAGGTCTCCGTCCCCGCAGCCGACATCGAGGACGCTCGTACCCGCCACATTGCCCGCCAGCTCAAGGATCAGCGCCCGTTCGAGGCGATCGGTGATGACCCCGATATCGGCGGCCCGCCATTCGGCAGAAAGCCCCGGTCCCAGCCCCGGAAAGGCGCGATCAGCCCGAACGTCGTTCATCGATTGCTCCCGATAGGGCACTCAACGTCTACGCTATCGGCGTGTTCGGCGGATTGATCCAGATCAAGGCTGGATCCGGCCAGTCTTAGCTCAATGCCCCTTGCCGGGACGCAAGCGCCGCTCGCGTCGAGATCGGCAAATGCGGAAGAGGTGAGTGGGGATGAGTGATTTCGGTCGGATGCTCGGACAGGAAATCCCCCGGCTGCGGCGCTACGCACTTTCGCTCACCCGGGATTCGGTGCGGGCCGATGATCTTGTGCAAAGCACCCTCGTGCGCGCCCTCGCCAAAAGCCATCTCTGGCAGCCCGGCACCAATCTGCGCCGTTGGCCGTTCACCATACTGCACAATCAGCGAGTGAGCGAGGTGCGCCAGATGATCCGAGAGCAACGGGCCCTCGCAGATGAGCGGGTTGCTGCGCTCTCGCCCGTCTCCTCAGATCCCACGACCCGGATCGCCTTGCTGGAGCTCGATCGCGCTACCGCAGTCCTGCCGGAGGCTCGGCGCCAGGTCGTGTTGCTGATCGGCCTCGAAGAAATGTCTTACGGCGAGGTCGGCGACGTCCTCGGGGTCCCGGTCGGTACAGTCCGATCCCGGCTCGCCCGCGCGCGCGAGACCCTACGCAAGACCTTCCTTACCGAAGCGCATATTCAGAATCCCGTCTCGCGGAAAGGTGGTGCGCGGTATGAGCGCATTGCCGCGTAGCTCCGGGGGTTGACCCCAGGCCGGCAATGTCCCGCGGGGGTATCCATGAGCAAGCAAACTCCATTCGCGTCGACATCGCCGTGGCATTTTTTGTCGTGCTGGCGCCTGCCGCCAGCAGCGCGGCCGACCTTCCTGCCGGCGAGTTGCTGGCCGACAAGTGGTGCGCCGAATGTCACGGCGTTCGTAGTGGCCGGCTGGGACCGAATCTATCGGCACCGACATTTCCGGAATTGGCGGCCGAACCTTCGATCACCGCGTATTCACTTCGCGCGCTGTTGCGGGCCCCGCACGAGACGATGCCCCAGATCACCTTCACGCCCGACGAAATGGAGGACATTGTCGGTTACATCATCTCGTTAAAACCCCACCACTGAGGCGCACCATGGGTTTGCGCAACTTGCGATCGCTGTACTAACAAAACTGGCGCTTAAGGTATCTTTGCGTAGGAGCCCGATCCGACCGAAGTCCTTGCAACCGATTTGGGAAACTCAGCGATTGGGAATCGAATTCTGCCGGCGAGCGCGGCCCAATGTAGCCGACAGAGATTCGACGCCGATTTCGAGGAAATCTGCGTCAACGTGTCATGCCCTAAGAGCGGTCATTTACTGCCTGAAGCCACGACACTCGACGCTGCGCCTATCTAAGCGCGGCCCGCTGGTGGGTCGAAGATCGGAGGGCTATCCTCGACCATCCGGGGGGCGTGCACCCGGGGGCCGCAGGGGCTATCGGCAGGGCTATCGATCGAGCCAGATATCCTCCCGGCGATTGCCGTTGAAGAGGCTGTTGACCATAAAGGTCATTCCCTTGACGTAGGGCTGCCAGCAGATCCCGGCACGGTTGTGAAAGATGATCGGCCGGGCGCCGTCCTCGGCCAGCTTGCGTTCGATCGCTACACTCTGTCTGCATCGGGATTCCCCCTGACCCTGAGACAAACCGTTATTGCAACACGATTTTCTCAGATCCAGGACCCCGATGCACCTATCCTGTGTGAGAAATGGCGGTTAGTGCTTGCGCCGACAAGCATCTTCGCCCGCTGGCGACCGAATCGGTCATTGGTGACAGACTCGAATCCCTCTCCCTTCGCCAATACGCCGGTCCCGGCGCGGTCTCCTACAGCATCGCGCGAGGCGGCCGTGATCTTCGCCCGGCCGATACCTTAAGAAGCAGCTCCGGAGCTCCGGATGTTGGACCATCGGGGGCCGCCACAATTCGGCTACGGCAATTCAATAGTTGACTCCTCCCCTTTTCAAAAAAAGGGAGGAGTCTTGGTAATTCGATCCTACGACGGCATCTCACCCATGAAGTCGCGCTTGCCGATCCCCACGCCGAGACTGCGGAGAATGTTGTAGGCCGTCGTGATGTGGAAATAGAAGTTCGGCATCGCGAAATGATAGAGGTAGATTTGGGCACGGAAGGTGCGCGGCTGACCACCCGCGGTAATCGTGACCTGTGCGTCCTCCTTGCCGTCGAGCTGCTCAGGCCTCAAGGTCTTGAGGAAGTCGACCGTCTTATCGATCCGGGCCTTCATCTCTTCGAAGCTGTTGTCGATGGCGGGAAGGTTCGGCACCTCGACGCCGGCGGCGCGTCCGGCGCCGAACGCGTGCTCGCTCGCCTGCCTCGCCTGCCGGGCAAGGGTGAACATGTCGGGATAGAGCCGCAAATTCAGCACGACGTTGGGATCCCACTTCTTCGCGGTGGCCTCCACCTCGCCCTTCTCGATGAATCCCTTGAGACCGCCGAGCAGCTGCAGGAACACCGGCACCGAGGCATGGTACATCGAGATGGGCATGGAACGGTCCCCTTTGTTTTGATGCGTTAACGCCGCGCCGATCATAGCCTGACCCAAGAAATGCGTGAAGGCCTCCTTGGACGCCCAGCCGCGTTTGTGGGCGTGGCGGCTCCCAAGCCGCGGCCGGGCATCCGCCCCGCACTGCGGCAGCGCCGCAGCGGCGACCACGAGCTCACACGACTGCTCTCCGAAGGCGAGGATTGGCAGGACTGGGAGGGGCAGCACATCGCCGCCCGTGTCCGCCACCGCATTCGCCTCTTCCCGTTTCCGCCGACCGGATGCGATGAGGCACGGCGTTCTGCCCGGGGAAAGCCGGGCCTATTCGCCTGGAGCCGCGTAATTCACTTGATGAGACAGACTCACAGCACGGTGAGACAGACTCACAGCACGGAGAGCGTGCCAGAGCGGATCGAACGGGGTCCCTCTTACGGGGGACCGAGAATTCGAATCCACGTCCCTCCGCCAAAAGTCACTCGTTTCTTTTGCGGTATCCATGTATTGCTATAATCGTGATTTCCGTAATTGACAATAACCTCCAGTCCTGATATATGGATTGAAACTCCGCCTCGGCAAGGTGGCGATCAACGCTCGCCTCCGTGTGCGGCGCGAAAGGGAGCTGCGGGTTCGCTGAGCAGTGGGAATATCCGTGACGGCAACGGCAAAGATGGTGGAAGACTCCAGTTATTCGGGGATGGGGTTAGCTGGTCGAAAGTGCCTTTGGCGGTTCCCTCAACCCTTGGCGGTACTGCTCTGGCACAAGACGCCATGCATCATGCAGCTTCATAAACGCGGCGTGCCAATTCGTCATTGTAGAGCGGATCGTCTGAGCATTCGGCCAATCGTCCACGTTAAAGCGAAGTGAACGATCGGCCCTTGATCTATCCCCGGCAGTCATTGAAGCGGCAAGACTGTAGTCCAGTCCCAAGAAGTCTGGTAGATGGTTTTGCATAGCATTAGCTACGGTCGATATACGATCGATCAAAGTCTTTGCTTTAATGCGCTCTTGTTCATACGCCTGCACGGCATCCAGGTAGCCTCTAATCGGGTCTATTTCGCTGGTATCGGTCGCCATGGGGTTCGGATTCCTTCAAGTTAGGCGAGCAGTTTGAGAAGCGCTCGAAACTGGGGTCGGCCGATGCGGTGGGATCGAGAAGACGAGCTTGATCTCGCTGACATCGGAGGAGAGACGGGCGCGGCCACACATGGCGCGGAGCATAGCCTCGCCAGATCGCAAGCCCAAGCGGCTGGACATGGCGAGGGGCTCATGCCATCCTTTCTCAGAACAAAAGTGGAACAGAGGATGTCGGGTAATCCGTGCGACATGATTGTCTCGGCCGAGCGGCGCTTCCCTGTCCGCATCAGGATCGGCGTTCCGTCCGCTGGGTACAAGGTCGAGACGGCGGAGGGGGTGTTCAGGGCGCGGGATGATGAGCCGGCGGCCAGAACCGCGGCGGGCATGCACCGGACGCCGTAGAGGGTGGTTGTCTTCGTCTAGGTCTTTCTGTCCTTGTAAATGCTCGGAAATCCCCTCTGCAGGCGCTTGCAGTAGACTCGGTCGATCAAGTTCCGAGCGTCGGCCCTAGTGCTCTGAAGCATTCAAAGGATTCACAAAGCGGGCGGAATATGCGACACTGAGTAGATGCCTCAGACAGTATCTGTGATTGTTGGTGCGGTGGACCGGGAACGGTTAGCTCGACGCCGACGAGCAGGGTTTCGGCGGATTGATGTCAGGGTTTCGAGACTCCGCGGAAATCAAGAAATTCGCACGAACGCGGCGTTCATTCCTCCGCCACGCCGGCCTTGCGCAGACCGACGAACAAGGTGCCTCGAACAAGGCGTGGATCTTCGGCACCCCGAAATTTCCGAGGGCCTTCAATCGGGCGATGCTCGTATAGCGACGTCGGCGACCCGGCTGGCGAAGAAGGTCGCGATCAACTACGCCATCAGCGGCAAGGTCCGCTCGGCGCAAATCCCCGGCATCTTGGGGATGGCGGTGGCGCCGCTGCCGACAATGCACCCGAGTGGCGAGGCTTGGGCGGCAATCGGCCATCCGATCGCGCCGGACAAGTTGGCGCTCGCGGTCGGCAGCAGCGGCAGCACCTTCACCGACCACGGCATGCGCTGGGACAATTCGGGCAAGAACGGCCATACGCGCCGATCAGCTGGTCGAACTAGGGTTCGGACTCATAACCAGTAGCTGACGGTGGCTGCGATGCAGACGGCCGCGAGGTAGTCGGTGGCCAGCCGGTCGTAGCGGGTAGCGACGCGGCGGAAGTCCTTGAGGCGGCAGAACATGCGCTCGATGGCGTTGCGGCCTCGGTACAGCACGGGCGAGAAGCACGGCTTCCAGTGCCAGTTGGCCTTGGGCGGAATGTTGGGCGCGGCGCCAGTTCGGGACCGAATGCCCAGAAGCCGATCACGCCGAGGATGAGCCAGCGCCATCTCCGTGCCGGACGGATCCAGGAGCGTGACGGCAAGCTGTATGCGACATCGCCTGCGGCACACGCGACAGCCTGAACCGGAACTCGGTGACGGCCACGAGCATGGTCAACTAAGGCCAGAGGGACCTCGACGCAAGGCGGGCGCCTTCAACAAGCGTGCGCAGCTTGGCCCAGGCAAGGTCGGCGTAGCACCGCAGTCCCGACGTGAGCCGGAAGGGCCGGCCGTTGTAGCTCCGCCAGGATGAAGCGCGCCGCTGCAAGCCGCCCTTGAGCTGATCTGGCGCCAATCCTGAGATCGCCTTTTCGCTGGCGCCAGCCAAGCAGAAGCGCCGGCCCGACGCCGGTGGCACGGTTTGAAAACGTGCGAGCACACGGGGCAGACTTCTTGGTCTATTGGGCTTCGGCGCTCGCTGGTAATCAACCGCCCATCATTCCGAAGAAGATGGCGCACCAAGCCGCGGTGGCCGTTGGGCTCAGCCCTGGGCTCGCGCTTCTGATGGCTCGCCCCATCGGTCGCTTTCTGCGTCGCGCGCTGTTGGAGCGCCATCTTCTCGCGTCCCCGCCCCATCGTTCTCGCCGAGCTATGGGGCATAGGGTTCGGCAAGCTGAACTTTCTGAAGCGGCTGCCCGGCCGCGCTTTTGGGGTTTAGGGTCGGGAGCCGGAGACGGCTGCCGAAAGAGGATCAGGTCCTCCCGCCCCGAAAGCCGGCTGGGATCACCCATGCCGGCTCCTCGGGCTACAGGCTGCGGACAGCCTGGTCGAGGTATCGGGGTCGTTGCGATGCCGCCATGCCTTGCAGGCGACGGCAGATGGCGAGTGCTCGGTTGCGCAATGCCCGTTCCGTGGTCTTGTTCGCGATCTCGGGTTTCTTGCCTGAAGGGGCACGGCGAAGGTGATCCGCGGCCCAGGCGCGTAGCAACGCGAGCACGTGAGAATACTCACACATTGCAGTAATCCTGATTTTAGGAGGGAAGAGGCCTTGAGCCTCTAGAGAGTATATGGGCACTACTAAGGGTAAGTTCAAGTATCGTTAGGAGAATATCATAATAATGTATGGGCGTACTGCGCTATTGCGCTAGGGCATCCGAAGTAATGCCGCGGTGTCACCTTGAGATCGTCGAAAATCGCTACGAAACTGGCTCGCTGTCGATCACCAGCCAACTGCGAACCCAATTCCCCTATGAGATCGTCGCCGATCGAAGTCGCGGCGGGCCGCAGCTGGCGTTCCCCATCCCGGAAGTGTCTTGGGCATTGGTCTGTCTGGACCGCGATGCTCCTGCCAACTTCTGTTAGCAGGGGTCGTTATTGGTCAGCTGGCTCCGAAGGGCTTCAGCCCGACCCCAGCGACGCGTTCCTTGCAGACGCTCTCGTCGTTAACGTACCGCTCGATCGCGTAGTGGGCGACGCCGCAGACCGAGGCGAGCTGTTAGACCATCAGGCGGATCGCCGGGTCATGGGCTTGTTCACTCTCCAGTAAGAGAGGACGTAACAGTTGTCGCGCGGTGTGACGCTCTAAGGAGGCGGCAATGAACCGCGTAAGCGATGTTCAGCGTACCGATCCGGTCGAGGCGCCGCAGGGCTGGTATGCTTCCCGCGGCATCCCGAGCTATTGCCGGTGTTCGGCCGATCCCCACTTTTGAATTCGTCTAAACAATGAGCGGGGGCGCGTCCCCGAGGAGGCTGCGATGAACCGCGGCAAACTTTCTCTCAAGGCGATCATATTAACGAGCGGTATCGGATTGGCCGCGGCTGCGTTGGGCGGATCCCATCCAGCTGCAGCGCAGTCTTATTCCGACGACTACAGCTGCCCTGCGGGTTACGTATACGATCCGAGCTATGGTTGCACCCTGTCGGGTTACGCCTCTGAGCCCTATGATTATGGATATTCACCCTATTACGGGGGCTACGGATCTTATTATGGGAGCCCGCACCGCGATTTCGGTCACGGCTTCGCTCATGGCATGGGAGGCGGCTTCACGCATGACCTCGGTGGCGGCATCAATCATGGCGCAGGCTTCGCTCACGGCGGCGGTGGCGGCTTCGGGCATGGCGGGGGCGGCGGACACCGCTAGAGCAGTCCGCGACTGAGCCTCTCGCTCCGACCCTCCCTGCACGAGATCCGGGACAAACGACCCGGCATTTGCCGAACGACAGGCCGCCCGCCACACGATCAGCGTCGCTCGCGATGCGCGCACGGCCGAGCGTAACGCTTCCCGGCTGGCCGGCCTTGCCCGTGAGGTCGCAGAGAAGGCTGCCCGCGATGCCGAGGTCGCCAACCAGGCCGCCCATGACGACATCCGTCCAAACGGCGGGCTCGGGCCACAGGAGCAGGCAGCGGTTGCCATTCGGCGTCGGCCATGTGCTTTCCCTATAAGTAGCTGCTCGCAAATCATCGGCGGCCCTTTCCACAAGGGTATACGCTAAGCCGGGCTCTCTCGACGCTCTCGACAAGCCCATCGAGTGCTACATCGCGGGTCGGTCGCTGAAATTGCTTGGGGCGCGCTATCATTTTCGCAGCCGGGGCATCGCGGGCCGCCTCGCGTTCTGCTTGCAGGCGACGGGGAGTTGATGTTGTTGGTGTTCACGCCACGGCGTGCCAACATGGGAGGCTAGGCGTAGGGCTAAACTAACCCGCGCACATAATCGTAGGGCCAACCAACTCTAGCGCTCGCGTCCGCACGCGACCTGGTCGGGAGGTTAAGAGATGAGCAATACAGAAAGAGATCTAGCGAGACAGCGGTCAGAAAGAGATCAAGAGCGGTCAGCGCGAGAGCAAAAAGCGCGTGATCGTAGAGCGATGGTCCAAAGGATAAAAGACATCGTCTGGAGCGCTGTGATCGCGAGCGTGCTCACAATAATCGTCGTAACCGCGTTGGGGTGGCTAACGACCCAAGCGGTTGTCGAGAAGGCACGACAGGAGGGTGGAAAAGAGCTAGTTGCTTTAAGGGCAAGCATCTGCTTAGTAAGATTTCAACAGCTACCAGATGCAAAGGCCAAGCTCGCTGAATTTAAAGCATTGTCATATAACGAGCAGGATACTGCTATTAAAGGCTTCATCACTAAAGAAGGATTGGCAACAATGCTAGGAGAAGACGCTCCGGCACCAGGTTCGATCGATAAATGTACCGATGCGATACGCCGCTCAAGTTACTCAAGTTAAAGGAAGGGGAGCATGAGTTGAAGCCGAGGCGCGTCAAAAGAACCGTGAGGTGTATCCCATTTAGGGGGCTCCGGCCAGACTATATCCAGACTATATATTGAGAGGCGGGATATTGAGAGGCGGGATATTGAGAGGCGGGGCCGATCTGCGGTTTGGCGGGATGGGTGTCGCTTGAAGCAATGGTCGCTCAGACGCTTGCCGCTCGCAGAGTGTCACAGAGCATCAACAGTCTCACAATAGAGGGGACCGCGCCGGTGGAGGCGCGGCCGTATCCGGGCGATCGGCGCGAAAGTGGGTAGCAGTCGCGACGATCTGATCGCCAACGGCACGGCCGACACATTCGAGGCGGCAAAAGCAGCCGCACTCTTCGAAGCAAGGGCGCGATCCTCAGAATGAGGTGTTTCTCGCCGATAGAAATTCACCACCGGCGCTGAGAATATTTTGAACGCATCGAGGGGTCGGTAAGTATTGGTGAGGCCGATGACGTTGCTATCGGTGATCCACAAAATTTGTTTCTCACCGATAGAAAAGTCCTAAATTCTGACCGATAGAAATGTCGCCGACGGCGCTCGGAGTGTTCAGGGCTGAGCGACAGGGATCCATTGATCTCTTGGTGGAACGGGCTGCGGCGGG
>Ga0074044_10004951_pt1 | contig 10927 bp, 6 predicted proteins | sample BogForMeECP23OM1_FD_94443 | JGI IMG/M metagenome (GOLD analysis project Ga0074044, IMG submission 94443) | Bog forest soil microbial communities from Calvert Island, British Columbia, Canada - Bog Forest MetaG ECP23OM1 | ecosystem: Environmental > Terrestrial > Soil > Wetlands ...
CCCGTAGGTGTAAGGGCCATCGGGATGGGCCTGGTAATACCTCCAGATGTTGCGGGCGTGATGCGTCCAAAAGTCTTTCTCTTCCGGCGGGTATTGAATCCCGGGGATCATGGCGCGCTCACCGGTAAAGGGTCTTCCCGCGATGAGATAGGGAAATTGGAGGTAGGGGATGGTATGCAGGTACAACTCATCTTCATTTTCAATCTTGGCCCGGCTCATGTCCAAGCAGGGGACGACATAGGGAGGATAATTCTTGCTGGCTTCGCGCAGGTCGTCGCCACGGCGGACCCCCTCACCGACCCACAGGTAGTCGTAAACCTTCAGGTCGGTTGCCGGGCGATTCATGCTGGCGTAATGCACTTTCAAAATTCCGCGGCGACGTTGGACCTCCGCATAGAGGAGCCCCAGCAGATCTTCCAAGGCGCCATCATGACTTTCACTCTCCCGGAAGGCCAGCACTTCGTCGGAAGTCGGAGGATGCGGGTTCTTCGCCAATGCTCTGTACCCAAGGTCGTCGTAGAGGCCGTCCACCCCGTACTCGTCCATGATTCTCAAAAGGTGCGGCAATACATAGGCGCGCCAACCGGGACTGTCGGGCGAGCACTTGGCGAGGTGCCAGTATGCCTCCACCAGGTCCTGATTGCGTGCCCACTCGGGACGAAAATCCGGGTCGGGCCGCTCAAAGAAGCCGCTCGACGCGTAGATAATCAGCTTTAATCCGCGGCTGTGCACCATCTGCACAAACCGGCGAAATCCCGCGGGATTGACGGGGGTGAATTTGTTTCCTCCATACAACCGCAGCGAGTCATTCCACTCGTCATGTATTTCGATCAGCCGTATGCCCTGCTCCTTCAACCGGTCGAGTTCATGCTCGTCCCAGTCATCGGGATCCCAAACCTTTCGGCAGGGATACTCACCCAGGTTGTAGTTGGCCTGCCCCGGCAGATAATTCGTAACGAAGTGCTTCCGCATGCACGCCCGGATGGCACGCTCACCGACGGCGAGGTTTTGAAGCCGGCGCCGGTGGTCATCAGGACTGTAGGTAAGGATATCCCCGGACAGGGACTGCACTGCTTCAAGCTGGTTGGCGCTCGGGGCCGGATCGAGACCATAGGAAGCCCCCTGCCCGGCCGGGTTGGCCAGCGCCGCTCCTCCGGCGATTTGCAGAAATGTACGTCGCCTCATCATTCACCCCTTGTCTTTAGGCGTCTTCCGGCGCCGGAACCTACTGCCCAGCCCCCATATGCACCGTCGTGCTCAGAGGTGTGCTCTGGGACGACCCTCCGATGTACACCTTGTAATCGCCGGGGACAAATTCCCAGCCGTTCTTCTCGACATTAAAGATGGACAGATACTGTGGGTCTACGGTCACGGTGACGGTTTTGGTTTCACCCTGAGACAGTGGGACCTTCTCCCAACCGATCAGGCGCTTGAAAGGTTCACGCGCGCTCGCCGGCAACAGGGCGTACACCTGCGCCACCTCCGCGCCGGCACGCTCGCCGGTATTGGTGACGCTGAAGGTCACTTTCAAATCTTTCTCCGCTGTCGCCCGGAGGCTCGCGTAGGAGAAGGTTGTGTAGGAGAGGCCGAATCCGAATGGGAAGAGCGGCACCTTGCCCTCCGCTTCAAACCACTTGTAACCGACTTTCAACCCTTCGTCATAGTTGACGTCGAAAGGCGGAAACTCGATGTGCACGTAATGGTTCTCGCTTTCCGGCACGTACTGCATGCCTGCCAGCGTGGGATGGGGCAGGTCCGCCGCGCTCTTGGGGAAGGTCACGGGCAGCTTTCCAGATGGGTTAACATCACCGAAGATAATATTCGCAACGGATTCAGAGCCGCGGATTCCCGGGTACCAGGCCTCTACAATCGCGCTGACCTTGTCGGCCCAGGGCATGGTCAAGGGCCCGCCATTTTGGAGCACGACGATGCAGTGGGGATTGGCGGCGGCCACGGCGGCAATCATTTCATTCTGGACATGGGGCAGGAGAAGGTTCCGCACATCGTAGCCCTCTCCGGTATGTTGATGGAGGAACAGGACGGCGACCTCGACCGATGCTGCCACCTTGACCGCGCGGGGGATGTCGATGCCATCGTCGAAAATAACTTGCGCGTTCGGCAACCGGGCGCGCATGACTTTCAGCGGGGAAGACGGGTGCCAACCATAGGGATTGCCCGGGACGGCGTTTCCTTCCGCGGGAGTGACCTGGTCGGACCCGCTGCCCGAAAGCACTCCAAGCTCCGCATGCTCGCCGATGACCGCAAGCGATTTGATGCTGGACGCTTTGAGGGGCAATTGGCCGTTGGCGTTCTTGAGCAGCACGATGCCCGCCTCGGCGGATCGCTGCGCCACATCTGCGCCCACGAAGGGATTCACGGGTCTCAACACGGGCGGCTTATCGAATACCGCCAGGGAAATTTCCGTCCGCAGAATTCGATGCACCATGTCGTCCAGGCGCGCCATGGGGACGTCGCCTTTGTTCACCGCCGCCTTCAGCTCATCTCCGAAATGCTTTCCACTGGGCATTTCCTGATCGAGACCGGCGAGGGCCGAGGGGACCGAGCTGTGCGCAGCGCCCCAATCGGTCATAACCCAGCCTTGATAGTTCCAGGATCTCTTCAGGACGTCCGTGAGAAGGTACGGATCTTCGCAGGTATAGATCTTGTTGAGATGGTTATATGCGCACATCACCGTGCCGACCTTCGACTCCTTGATGGCGATCTGAAAAGCTAAGAGATCGGTTTCCTGCATGGCCCGCTTGTCGATATTGACGTTCAGGACCTGGCGGCCGGTCTCCTGGTCGTTCACGGCATAACGATTGATGTTGCCAATCACCCCCTGGTCTTGTGTCCCCTTCAGTTCGCTGCCCAGCATCTTGCCGATGAGGAGAGGGTCTTCACCCAGGCACTCGAAGTTCCGCCCATTGCGGGGCTCGCGAATGATGTTGGAGGTTCCACCGAGCGACACGTTGAATCCCAGGTCGCGGATTTCCCGGCCCAGCAACGCGCCGAAATCGTACGACGCTTGCAAATCCCAACTTGCGGCGTTTGCTAATGCCGAGGGGAGAGCCGTAGCGTAACGCCCCGTGCGGCCGATGTTGGCGACACCGGACCTTCCATCGGACATTTGCAATGCGGGGATTCCGAGGCGTGGGACTCCCGGGACGTACCCAGCGCCGCCCAGCGATCTCTGTAACGATTGCTCGCCCACGTCTCCATGGACGAGAGAGAGTTTTTCTTCCAGCGTCATTTGCTGGATGAGCAGGTCGGCGCGCTGGTCAGGCGACAAACTTTTGTCGGACCATGGTCCTCTCGGTGCAGGTGCCGGCGCTTGGCGTGTCCACTCCTGTGCAACTGCAAAAGGAACGCCGGTTAAGAGTATCCATGCGATGACGAGAATCATGGATCGGTCTAAGACATTACGGTATGAAGAGCGTTCTTCCATGGATTTCCTCCTGGACGTAGGCTTCTGAGCGGGTCGCGCCGCTCGAGCTCTTTTCCTTCGCCGTCCCGTAAACCGCCATGCCTTAGGGCGGCTCTGCCCGCTTTCGTGGGGAAGGGTATGCTACGCAGGCCGGAAAAACAAGAGCGCGTTGATGGCGCGCTTACGATGGTGTGTTGAGGGCTGCTGGATTCGAGTAGCTTGTGTCTGTCCCGGGGCAGGGAAGTTACTGGAGTTCGATGTGTCTCCAGTACGAGTTGCCTGCATAATGATGTGGTACAAGGACCAGATCATAGAGCCGGATGACTACGGATTGTTTTCGATAAGGAGTGAGATCAAGATGGATATGCTCCCAATGTCGCGATGGTGCGTTTCCTCCGGTCACGGGGTCTCCTTCGATCAGTTTGTCCAATACTTTATCGTTATCCACAAACGCGTTTAACCGCCAAGTGCAGCCTGCATCGGCGCCGGCATCGAAGGTGAGTGATGGACTATCGCTCAGCTCAACGGTGCGGCGCAACAACGCTCCCCGGACCTCATCTCGCGGCCAAATTGCCAGAGTCTCACCCTCCAAATACGTATCGCCACGGATGCCTTTGATCCCTCCGCCGGCGCCCCCGAATCCCGCGCGCTCCAGAGTCCAGTCAGGGTTCCACCATTTGGTAAAATCGGAAAGCTTGAACAGCTCCGGCTCTTGGGTTATGGGTTGTTGCACCGGAATGAGCAGGTTGTCACCCTGCAGCTTGGCGCCATGATCGAGGAGTATTTTCTCGCCAATGGCCGCGGTCCGCTGTGCGAGGGCCGTGATGCTCTCGTCCACCGGCGGCGTCAGGTTCAGGGGTCCCATCGTGGCGCCGTAGATCCGGTCGTTCAACGCCGCCACTTCTTTTGCCGGCAGCGCGGACATCCCATGCATGGCAGCGACGACGGAAGCGGCATTCGCGGCGTTGCAGTCTGTATCCGCAAAGTCCGCTGCGGTAAACGCCAGGTTCTCCGTGGTCAGGAAATCGCCTTTCCCGAACCAAACGCTTGTGGCCACAATTCCCCCGTTCACCACGGCGTTGTTGGTCGCGGGATATTCAATGCCCCAGCGTTCATTGACGGCTCGAAACACTTCCTCGGGTGGCTTTCCGGCCTCCGCCATCGAGATGACCATGTCCAGACATTGGCGATATGGAGATAGCGGCGATATCAAGCTTGCGGCCTTGCGGACGATTACGCTGGTATCTGTTTCGACGAAACCCAAACTGATCATTCCGGAAATAAACACCGCGCCGTCGATGCCTTCCGCATAGCCGTTAACATGGGTCAACCGGCGAGCTATTTCCGCCGCAACATTGGGCATGCCGGGAGCGAGAGTGCCATAGACGTCGCTGCTAAATTGCGGTCCGATGGTCCACCACAGTTTGTTGTAGCGCGGGTTGCCGGTGTCAGGCGCCTTCATCCCTCGCTTGAGCAACAGGAGCGCCTGCTGGCTGGAGCCCCAGGTGCCGGCGTTATTTTCAAGCCACTGTGCTCCTAATTGTTCAACGGTAAGATGGATTCCATACCTCTCAAAGGCCCGGATGGCCACCATCTCGTAATAGTAATCGTCATCGACGGGTGCGTATCCTTTGCTCGGATGGAACGGCGTATTTTTGAGAACCGAGGCAACCTGATGCTCGAAAAAACCCCCGGTCCATTGTCCAATCATTTGCCCCGTCCAGATTGCCCTGGCGCGATCCAGGTACTTAGCCCGCGATATCACCAATTGACCATGTCCCGCCGACCCCGATGGGGATGGCGCGGCGCCCATAAATGTACATAGGCCGGGAATAGCAACCAGCAGAGCCATTGCCTTCGCAGCCCGTGATTTCAGGCTCATCCGCTTTTTAATCGTTTGGCTCATTACCCCTATCAAAGCTCCGCACCGAATGCCGGAACGCAAGTGGTTATCCGCGGGTTGTCGGCGGCCACCTTACCAACTGGCTACCGTCCGAACCAAGGTTTGCAGTGATACCGTCCAATCATCCGTGCGAAACTGCGGCGCCGGGAGGCCCGCCTTATTATAGAGAGTACACTCGGGATCGTTCGCCCAGGCGTACCGTACGGCCACCGGCTTGGCGACTTGAGGGCTGGAAATCACCACCTCGGTGCCCTCGATTTTGGCCTCCGCGGGGAAAAATTTCTGATCCTCCCCGGCGACCACAAATCCCTTCAGGCTCTCCCCGTGGACCACCAGCCCCCCAGCCACATGCGTAAATTGCAGGCGCACGGTTCCGTTGTCCACGCGCAGGGATTTGAAGGACGGCCCCCGATACTCGATCTTCCGGCCATAGGCGATGCCTTCCGCGGCCAGGGCCAGTCGCCGGCCCACTTCCTGCTTGTTCTTGGGAAACATACTTTGGTGGTCGCCGATGTCCATCGCCACGGCCATGCCGGTTTTCGGCAACGCCAAGGCTGTGGCCTGCGATTCCCGCGTCGTGGGCCAAACGTCGGGAAATCTAAAGCCGCGGCTATAATTGGTGAGTTGGACGAAGAGAAACGGTAAGTCTCCCTCGCCCCAGGAACTGCGCCATTGCTGAATCATCGGGGGGAAAAGCTTCCGGTATTGGTAGGGAAATTCCGCGTTCGATTCACCCTGATACCAAATTACTCCCGCGATCGCATAGGAAGTCAGCGGCGCGATCATCGCGTTCCACACCCCGGCATCGCGCCGGCGGGAACTTCGTGGATCTTTGGGAACATTCGGGATGGCCGAGACGACTTTGTCAGGAATCGGCAACGCGACTTGGCCGTTGGCCTCGGCTTCTTCCGCGGCCTTCTCCCATTCCTGCAATTCCATGACCTTTTGCGGGTCTCCCAGCTTCTGCTCGAACTGTTCGAGCACGTGAGGGTATTCGGCGATTTTCTGCTGCCAGGAATCCGCCACTACCTTCAGCGCCGGGTCGGCCTGTAAAACCGCATCGCCTGTCCAGGCCTCACCCTCCGTATCGAAATATGAGGAGCCGATCAGCCCCACGGGGAATTTCCTGGCCTGGTGCAAGTCCCGGCCGAAGAAGTAGCCCACCGCGGAAAAATTCCCCACCGTCTCGGGGGTTGCCACCACCCACTGGCACTGCAACTCGGTTTGAGGTTTTCCCGCCACCGCCTTTTTTACTACAAACAATCGCAGCAGAGGATAATTGGCCGCCGCATCTTCCTGCTCCGCGTTCAGCACCCCACCCGACCTGCCTTTGCCAAGGAGGGTCCCATCCATGTTCGTCTGGCCGGAGCACACCCATACTTCGCCCACCAGCACGTTGTGGATGGTGATGGTATTTCTTCCTGCCACCACCATTTCGAGCGGCCCGCCCTTTTTCAGCGGTCCCAACTTCACTTTCCACTGCCCATCGGCGCCAGCGCCGACCGTCTTCTTTTGTTTGCCCAGCCTCACCGTAACTTGTTCGCCCACGTCCGCGGTTCCCCAAATCGCCACCTGCCGGCCTTGCTGCAAGACCATGTTGTCACCGATCAGCGCCGGCAACCTGACGTCAGCGGATGCCGTCCCAACGCCCATCAGCAAAGCGAGGACGGCCCCCGGAAGCCGCATTTTCCAACTTTGCCCACCGTCGCGCGCCACAGAACGATTGCATTTTGATTTGTTTGCCATAAGGACCGCCACTCCGATAAATTGACCAGAATCCTTCGCCGGAATTGCGGGGCAGATACTAACATCACCTCCCCTCTCAGGCTAGAAATTCTCGCGGCATTTTCCGCTCCCGGAAGAAGCAGGGTAGCGCAAACGTAGGCGCCGTTTGCCTTCGCCGGAGGTTTTTCGTTAATTGGTGCAAACAGCCGCAGAGGAACGCAGACTACGCGTACCTCTGCCCTGCACCGACCTCCGGGCTACCCGCTCGTGGCTGTTATTTGGATTCCGCGCGGTAGTGGAAGTGGGCGCGGCGGTTCTTCTGCCAACACGCTTCCGTTTGATCGGTGCAGACTGGTTGGCTCTTGCCGTAGGAAATGGTGTAAATCCGGTCGGACGACACGCCGGCATTCACCAGGAAGTTCTTGGCGGCGGTGGCGCGGCGGTCGCCGAGGCCAAGGTTGTACTCCTCGCTCCCGCGCTCGTCGCACTGGCCTTCGACAGTGAATTTGATGCTTGTTTGCTCTTGCAGAAAACTCGCGTCGCCGGTCAGCCCCTGTTCTGCGTCGGCCCGGATGTCCGCTTTGTCAAAGTCGAAGTACGCATCTTTGATGTTGTTGGTGAAGACGTCTATACCGGGCAAATGGTCAATGATCGGTCCGGGCGCCGGCGGTGGGCCTGGTAGGTTAACGGTGACACGGGCGGTAGCCGTCTCGGTGCCACCGGGCCCGGTGGCGATCAGCGTAAAGGTGGTCGAATCCCGTGGCGTGACGGACGTAGAACCCGTGGCCTGGACCTTGCCGACTCCCGGTTGCAGGTCCAAATCCGTGGCATTTTGCGAGGTCCAGCTCAAGGCGGCGGAATTGCCGGACTGAATGCTGCCGGGTTCCGCGGTCAAGGTCACCGTGGGAGCCGGCGACGGTGGCGGTACCTCTCCTTTTTCTCCGGTAATCGGCGCGACAGTGCTCCCGTGAAGGCAAGCGCCTGCCCATAAAAACATTCCGAGAATTGCGACGACTTCCGCGACGGTGTGTTTCTTCGTTTGCATGACGAGATCCTCCTTTAGTGTGTTGTGCCCTCTCCCATCCGTTAAAAACAATTCGCAGTTGATGCTGCGCGAAGCGCTTTGGAGTGCGGTAGCAGCAGCTACCGCCTTCCGAGCGTTTCTGCCATTGCCGCCTGAACTCAAGGCGAAGGGCGGTAGCTGCTGCTACCGCACTCCAAGATGAGCGTGACACGTATCGCGAGCACACTTCGGCCTGGCGCGCGGGGTGCACAACCCTGCGTTTGCGACAATTCCTCTACTGTTTGAGCTGCGCCAGCACTTGCGTGACGTCTTGTGCCGAGCCCACGAAGGAGTTTACCGGATTCCACTTGAGGCCGGATTGTGAGGGCTCGTAGTTCTTCGCGAGGTAGACCCAGATGGTTTTGGGCCGGTCGCCGCCCGCAATGGGCGTATGGGCAAAAAGGTAATACCACTCGTGATCGAGTTCAAACATCGCGTCGCTGCGGTCCACCGCCGCCTCGTGCGCTCCCGAAAACGCGTGCAAAGAAAGAACCAGTAGTCCTTTTCCAGGAATGTACATGTAAGCGCAGGCCTTGGGGCCGGAAACCTTCACCGCACCGCCCGGACGTAAGATGAGCGACTTTTCCACAACCAGGGCCGGCTGGTCGAGAACGATTTCGTCCGGAGCGGGTTCCAAGGCAAACTCCTGCCACGAGAATTTGGAGAGTTGATCCCCGACTTCGCCGTGAAAAATCAGGGTTCCGCCGCCCTCAATCGGAATTCGAAGCGTCGTGCCCGGCTCATAGCGATAATGACGCAGGGGAACGCCGGAAAGAACCTCCCGGAGTTCATCGATTTGAAAGGGTCCGGCAGCTCGTTGCTTTTCTAACAAGGCCCTCAAGCTCTGACCACCTGTGTCGATATGCTTCGCCTGAATAGCAAAGTCCACCCGGTTACTGCGAACCTGCTGGATGTCCATGATTCCCGCCACCGCGCCAAGCTGATTTTCCGGTCCCACCAGGAAAAAGGGCCGTGGGCCAAGCACCCTCGCCGAGGGGCTGAAGACCCATGCCAATTGCGGCAGGTTGGCCGGATGAATGGGCCCCGTATACTGCGACTGCGGCAAACGTAAATCGCATCTTAACCAGAGGTCCTGGCTCCTTCGCTGCTTTTCGACATACCCCAGCGCTACGGAGAGGCCGGCGATGATGGCGATTCCCATCACCAGGAGAAAGCGGGGCACCCGCACCGGACCGCCGAGCGTGAACCGCCAGCGGCCCCGGGAAGGGAGGGTTGCAGGCGTCGTGAGGGGGCGGAGGTTTTGGGCTTCCGCCACCGCCAGGACGCGGATTTCACTGGCGATGGCGGCATACTCGCGCAGGCGAGCCCGGCAGGCAGGGCAACCCGTAATATGCTGCACGGCTTCTTCCGGCGCTTCCTCCCCATCATACAGCATGCAAACGAAAGGCTCCGCAGCGATACAGTCCATGTGTTGCCCCTACTCCTTCCGCCCGTTGCACCAGACATAGCGCAACGCCGCGCGCGCGGAAAACAGCTTGGATTTCACCGTGCCCAGCGGCACACCCAGGATTTCGGACATCTCCGCGTAGCTATACCCTTCGACTTCCCGCAGCCAGAGCAAAGCGCGCTCCTCGGGTTCCAGTCGCACCAGCGCCTCGTTCAAATCCGCCGTTCGATCCTCGGCCGCTACCGCCTCGGTGGCCGACTGCCCCTCCGGTTCGGTGGCCAACTCTGCCTCCGGTGGCGGGCATCCATTTCGGTGATGTGCGGCTTGCTTTCGCGCGATGCCGAAAAGGTATTGCTTCAGCGTCCCGCGCGCAGGGTCGAATCCATTGTGGCGCCTCCACAATTGGAGGAAGGTCTCCTGCGCCACGTCGTCTGCGGCATCGGGGCAGCCTGTATAGCGCCTCAGGAAGAGGCGCAGCTGCGCGCTGTACAGTCGAAAAAGGGCGTCGAACGCGGCGCGCTCGCCATTCACGATCCCCTGCCACAGCGTCTGGTCATTCGCCATTCGCGCACTCTATTATGTTATTGCTCGAAATGGGTGAAAAAGTTCGCAGGTTGGACCCAGTGCTCGAAAGGATACACTGGAAAAGGGTTCGAGAGGGGGCCCTCAGAAGCGCCTTTCAGGCGCGCGCATGGTCCCGTGGTGAAAGCCCCCCTTTGCGTCACTGCGCGAGATACTTTTGTTCGTGCAAGGACTCATTCACAGATTCGGACCGAAAACTGCCGCCGGGTGTGGTCCCTTGGGCTCAGCACTCATCGAGCGCCTTCTTGATCTGCAAGTACTCCGCCTCAATTCTCGGCTCGAAAGTACTGTCGCCGGGGATCCTGCGGTCCGCTGCCTACCTCGATAATAAGACCGCGCCTCACCAAACCAGCCAAGCGCGTCCGTGAGGCGCGCGGAGACAGAAAAATACTCTTGGCGATCTCCGCTGTCGAACGGCCACGTCCGTCTTCGAGGAGGCGTAGGATTACTTGGCCCACCTCATCAATGCGAATCGGGCCGGTCCGTGTTGCGGACAGGATTACCCGGAAATGCGTCCCAATCTCTTCCAGGACCGGAACGCGCAACCCCGCCTCCTCGCACGCGGCACTCATGCGCTGAATCCCGCTTCCCCATTGCTCAATGAGGCCCAGTTCATGGAAGACGCGACCAATCACTCTGTTCCGCAGCTTCGATACGCCCTTGCGGATGTCCTCAATGGTAAGGCCGAAGGGCAGGATGCCGGGGTTCTCCACTTCGATACGGTTGTCAAATACGGCCACGCGAATGGGAGCGCCATGTTCTGCGTAGTCAGCGTGTACAATGGCATTGATGATTGCCTCGCGAAGGGCAACCATCGGAACC
>Ga0074044_10004952_pt1 | contig 10927 bp, 11 predicted proteins | sample BogForMeECP23OM1_FD_94443 | JGI IMG/M metagenome (GOLD analysis project Ga0074044, IMG submission 94443) | Bog forest soil microbial communities from Calvert Island, British Columbia, Canada - Bog Forest MetaG ECP23OM1 | ecosystem: Environmental > Terrestrial > Soil > Wetlands ...
CCGCGATTGCAGGCCAATAAAAATATGGCGCTAGCGAGGCAGAGCGCGAGCGCCGCCGATCGAGGCAGAGATGTGGGGAGGAAGTTCACTGGCTGAAAGTTTTACTATAGCGCGACAAGATAACGGATGGGAAGAACGACGCGTGGTCAGAAGTTGCGGGGTTTCCTGGCTCTGTCTCCGCCTATTTTACTCTTGAGGTATTAATGCGTGTTTCCCACTCCCCCTGATCTTTGGAATCATGGGGTTAGTCTGTGGAAATTTTTCAAAATCTAGAGCACAAAGGACTTACATGGAAAATATTCCGGAAGAACGCGCGAGAAGTGGGGCACCGGGCTTCTATGACCCTACGTCGACTGTAACGCTGTTAGACGTGACGGTAGTGCTATTCACAGTTAAGGTCGCAACTACATCCAGGTTCACAGGAGCCGCGGTCGGCGACAGAGTGCCGACCGTGAACGGCTGGCCGTTTGCGTCCGCAGTACCCGGGGTCATGCCAGTCTCGACTGTGGTGGTGGCGTGGACGTAGAAGGTCCAGGTGACAGACCCGCTGATGTCGTTGCCTGCCTGGTCCTTCGCCACCAAATAGAAGACATCATTGGTTGCAGTCGTAGTACTTGACGGCGTGACGGTGATGGCAGTGACATTGCCGGGAACCACCGTGAGCGTAGTGTTACCGGAGATCGTCGGAATTATCGTAGACGTCGCGGTGATCGTTGTCGAACCCAAACCTTGGGCGGTTGCGAGTCCGGAATTAGTGCCGATGGTAGCAACGGTGGTCAGGCTGCTGCCCCACGTGACCGGGGTACTGCCATAGGTGCCGTCGTTGAAAGAACCCACAGCCGAAAACTGCTGGGTGTTGTCCGGCGCAATGTCCGTGATGGTGGGCGTCGCAGGTGTGATGCCAACTGCCGTGAGCGTCGGTTGGACGAAGAATCCCTTGCACCCGGCTCCGATCACCGCCGCCACCAACACTCCAAACGCCAGCGTCAACGGCAGTCTTTTCCCAGCAAACCCGCGCCCAGTCGCCATAAGTAATTGCCTCAGATAACGTGATTTTAGCAGAACGCCCGGCCCTCGCTCGACGCCCGATAGTGCATGGCTTGGGTCGTAGCGTTTACCACCCTGCGCATCGCGTGGTCGAAGCGTTCTCGAATATAAGGAACGGGGCGCGCTTCTGAACTTGCGCGGAGTTTTCCGGGGGGCCGGACTTCCGACGCTGCAAGCGAGTGCATAGGTCCTTCGCTTCGCTCAGGATGACAGAAATTCTTAATGGATGACAAAACTCTTGGATAGTTCAAAACAGCGATTCGTCACAATTTCGGCGTGCGTTCCTCACTGATTCCGCATTCCTCCAGGCACACAATCTAAACCTGTCATCCTGAGCGAAGCGAAGGACCTATGCATTCCGGCGACCGGCGATGCTATTGCGTTTACATCCTGACCAACCGCTCCAAAACGCTCTACGTCGGCGTCACCAACAATCTCCTCCGGCGCGTTTGGGAACACAAGTTTGGGAACGGATCGGAGTTTTGCAAGCGCTACAAGATTGACCGGCTCGTTTACTACGAAAGTTTTGACGATGTGCGCAACGCGATTGACCGGGAGAAGCGGATCAAGGGCTGGCTTCGGGTTAAGAAGATTCAGTTGATTGTTTCGGTGAATCCTGGGTGGAGCGATCTGAGTGAGGGGTGGTACGAACGGCATCTCTACGCGCCGGAGAGTGCATAGGTCCTTCGCTTCGCTCAGGATGACAGTGCTGAGGAGAGCTGAGGGCTCTACTTCGTCCGCTTCTTCCCCGCCTTCGCGATTCTATCGTCAATCGGCTTGCGTCCGGCGAAACCCTCGTTCGTTCCATGCCAATGCGCGATCGCGAGCTCGCCCAGCTTCCAGCACAACAGCAGAATCTCGCCTTCCACTTTGCAGGGGAAATCGAGCAATCCGATGTCGAGATCTTTCACTTGCACGCCGGTCGCGTCAATTTCGGCGAGGGCATCCTTGATGCGGCGAATCGCCTTCTCGCGTTCCGCCTTGCGCCGCGCCAGATGAACCACATTCAAGAGCGTGCCGCCGTTGAGAAAAACACGGTGTGCCGTCTCCTGCAACTCGGCGTCCACATCTTCAATCACCTTCTTGCTGTGGATGGCCTGCTTGAGCAGTGATTCCAGAATCGGCAAGAGCATCTGCGCTTCATCGAGGGTAAAGGTGCGATCGGACATGTGAGTCTATTCTACTGGATGCAGCGCAAACGGGAGGTGCCAGGTCTTAGCTCCAAGGTCTTAAGGTCTTAGGCACACCGGGTCCGCTTCCCTATCCATGTTATTTTCAATGGACGGTCATGGACACGCCGCCTTCCCAAACCACCCCCCGCAATATATACGTCTTCGGCCTGACTTCGTTTCTCAACGACACGGCCAGCGAAATGGCGTACTGGGTCCTGCCCGCCTTTCTCGCATCTCTCGGAGCCGGACCAGCGCAACTGGGGATTATCGAAGGCATCGCCGAAAGTGTGGCTTCTTTTGCCAAACTTTTCTCGGGCTACGTCACCGACAAGGCTGCGCGCCGCAAGCCCATCGTGGTCGGCGGATACTTCGTCGCCAACGCGGTGAAGCCCTTGCTGGCGCTGGTTTCTTCATGGTGGCAGATTCTGGGAATTCGTTTTTGCGATCGCTTTGCAAAAGGCGTTCGGGGAACTGCGCGCGACGTGATGGTGGCTGAGTCGGTCGACAAGTCGAACATCGGTTCAGCCTACGGGCTGATTCAAGCCATGGATTCCGCCGGCGCCATCGCCGGCCCGCTGCTGGCTCTGGCCGTGATCGGGCGCTTCGGCATGAGGGGCGTTTTCGCGTCGGCTGCGATCCCGGGAATTCTGTGCGTGCTCGTCGCCTGGGTGGGAATCCGCGAAGTTCGCCGCGGCAGCAAACCGCTTGCCGAGTTGCGCTCGGCTGGACAGCCGGGGGCGGCTGTCCCTACGCAGGCTCGCGAGAACGCCCAGCCCTCCACTGGCAAGTCCGAGTGGCTTCCAACATTGCCGCCCAGCTTCTACTACGTCCTGGCCGTGGTCACTCTGTTTTCCCTGGGAAATTCCAGTGACATGTTCCTCGTCCTGCGTGCCGGAAACATCGGCATTCCGGCGTCTCGCGCGCCGCTGCTGGGACTGGTCTTCAACATTATGTTCACGCTGTTGTCCTGGCCAGCAGGCAAATTCAGCGATCGCTTTTCGCGCTCAGCCATCGCCGCCGCCGGATATTTCGTTTTCGCCATCGTCTATTTCGTTTTCGCCATCGCGCCTTCTCAATCGGCGATATGGCTGACCATGGCCTTCTACGGACTGTTCTATGCGCTGACCAATCCCGTGCTCAAGGCGCTGGTGGTGGAGACGGTACCCGCCGACGTGCGCGGACGCGCGCTGGGAATCTACTTTTTCGTGACCAGCTTGACTACGCTGCTGGCCAGCGTGATCACCGGCACATTGTGGAAGGTCTATGGAGCGCCGACTCCGTTCTATCTATCGGCGGGGATCGCAGCGTTCTCGGCGTTCGCTTTGCTCGCCCACCGTTCGCCCAGGCGAAACTGACTTGTAGAGACCCCGTCCAGAATTGCCGGCAAAATAGCGTTGCGCGACTGCAGTTCCCTCAGCGCCTGAAGGCGAGTTTATTCAACGGCATTTACGGCACGACTGAAGTCGTGCCCTTCCCGTTCGTGCGCAACCAGAAATACGCAACCACCAGGAAAGCTACGCCAGCCATGGTATCGAGCGCGACATCCCGCACGGTGCCCGTCCGCGATGGAATGTAGCTCTGATGCCATTCATCCATGGACGCGACAAAAGCCGTCCCCAGCCAGGACAGGAGCGTCGTGCGCCACAATAATGCTTGAGCGTGACCGAATGTTGCCCGCCAGCCTCGCAGCAGAAGAAGACTCAACATACCGTAGCCGACGACATGCCCGGTCTTGCGCAAATAGTGATGGAAAACGAGAAACTTATAGAAATTGATGTGGCCGAACAGGCGCTTCAATATCGTATACAGCACTGTGCCGGTATTCCGCGACGAGAAGGAATCGGTGGACTCAAGGGCAATGAGACCAACCCAGACGGCGGCGGGCCACCAGGCGCGCAGAAGATTGGGACGAGACGCAGTCGTAGTCAAATCGGTCTCTTCCCTCACTCCGCCGCGTAGTTGGGAGCTTCGCGGGTGATCATGACGTCGTGCACATGGCTTTCGCGCAAGCCGGCGGCGCTGATGCGCACGAATCGCGCCTTCTGCTGCAGATCGGCCACCGTCTGGCACCCGCAGTATCCCATGCCCGACCTCAACCCGCCCACCATCTGGTGCACGATCATCGCTACCGAACCGCGATACGGGACGCGCCCTTCAATGCCTTCCGGCACCAATTTACCGAGGCGGTTCGACTCTTCGCCCTCCATGGTCATTGGCGCGGCGGTTGACGCGTCTCCATCCGAGTTCTGGAAATAGCGCTCGCTCGAACCCGCCGCCATCGCTCCCAGCGACCCCATGCCGCGATACGACTTGAAGGTGCGGCCCTGATACAGAATCAATTCACCTGGGCTTTCATCGGTTCCGGCAAACATCGATCCGATCATCACTCCGGAAGCGCCCGCTGCCAGCGCCTTGCTAATATCGCCGGAATACTTGATGCCGCCGTCGGCAATTACGGGAACGCCGGAGTCGCGCGTGGCCCGCGCTGCCTCCGCAATCGCCGTGATCTGCGGAACCCCCACGCCGGTTACGATGCGCGTGGTGCAAATCGAGCCCGGCCCAATGCCGACTTTAATCCCGTCGGCTCCGGCGCGCACCAGGTCACAGGCGCCATCGAAGGTCGCTACGTTCCCGGCAATCAGTTCCACCTCCGGCAACTTTGCTTTCACTTTTTTGACTGCCTCGAGCACCAGCGTGGAATGGCCATGCGCACTGTCAATGGCCAGCACATCGACTTTGGCTTGCGCCAGTTCCTGCGCGCGCTCCAGGAAATCACCGGTCGCCCCGATTGCCGCACTCACTCGCAGCCGTCCCTGCTGGTCTTTGGCGGCGCCGGGATATTTCAGTTTCTTCTGGATGTCCTTAACCGTGATCAAGCCCTTCAGGTTGTACTTGTCATCGACGACGAGAAGCTTTTCGACGCGGTGCTCGTGCAAGATCTCTTCGGCTTGTTCCAGCGTCGTTCCCACCGGCACTGTGATCAGATTCTCCTTGGTCATTACTTTGCTGATGGGAATATCGAAGCGCGTCTCGAAGCGCAGATCGCGATTGGTGAGAATGCCGACCAGTTTTCCATTCTTCAATGTGATCGGCACACCGGAAATCTTGTATTTCTTCATGACGTCGAGGGCATCGGACACCTTGGCATCGGGCGACATGGTGACGGGATCGACAATCATGCCGCTCTCCGACCGTTTCACCTTGTCCACTTCATTGGCCTGCTGCTCGATGGTCAGGTTGCGATGAATAATCCCGAGGCCTCCCTGCTGCGCCATGGCAATCGCCATGTGCGATTCGGTCACCGTGTCCATGGCGGCGCTGAGGATCGGAATATTCAGCCGGATGTTGCGCGAGATCTGGGTCTGCGTGTTGGTGTTGGCGGGCACGACTTCGGAGCGTGCCGGAAGGAGTAAGACGTCGTCGAATGTGAGGGCTTCAGGGACCGGAAAATGGATCATAGGATTTTGGATGAACTTCTATTGTAGGGAGCGGGTCGAGATCAGGCAAATAGAGACCGCGGGGGCGACAATCCAGCCTTCAAGCACTCCCTGCGTGAGCGGTCATTGCTCAACGGGTGTGAAAGCCGTAACATTTCACTGTCCTTCCCCTAGCTTGTCTCGAGGAGGCTTCATGTCTCGCTCCATATCTCCACTCGTTGTCGCATCAACCTTAGCTGCAATCATGGCGGTTCCGTCAGTCCTTCGTGCGCAGGAGACCACATCTGAAATTCCGTCTGTAACCATTCGGGCGAGTACACGTCTGGTGCTGGTGGACGTGGTGGTCACGGACAAGAAAGGCCAGCCGATCACGGGCCTGAAAGCGGAAGATTTTACCGTGGAGGAAAACGGGAAGAAACAGAAAATCGCAAGCTTCTCGCCGCCAGGCGCGGATCAGAAAGCGCCGCAGCCGGTGCCTCCAGGCCTCCTGACAAACCGGCCCGAGTATCTCAAACCCGCCGGAGTTCCCACGGTGTTGCTTCTGGACGCCGCCAATTCACACTTCCTGGACCAAGCTTACGGCCGCGGCCAAATGCTGAAGTATGTCCTCGAGCAGTCCGCAGGCGGCAGTCCCATGGCCGTCATGACGCTGACAGGAAGATTACAGGTGCTTCAGGACTTCACTTCCGACCCCAAGATACTGACGACTGCGATCAGGAAACTTCAGCCGCAAGAACCGATTCTTCAATCTATGGCTGCCCCGGCACAAGGTAATGTCGAACCAGGGTTAAGGAGCACCTCTGCCAACGTTCCAGTGGCTCCGAGCGGACAATTTGCGGAGCTCGTCGCGATTTCCCAAGCGCAGGTTGAAAGCTTCCAGGATCAAGCGGCCGGCTATGCACTGGAAGTTCGCACCCTGGTCACCATTCAAGCCATGCGCGATCTGGCGCGAGCTCTCGGCGGACTACCCGGCCGCAAGAACGTGGTCTGGCTCACAGCCGATTTCCCTTTTGATTTGGTTCCCGAAGATACCAACAAGAGCGACGCTGAGGTCCTGGCCGACCTGCCCAGCATGGCGAATGTACGGAACGATTCGGTGAACAACGCGGCCGGTAATGCTTTGTCTCAGCAGCGAGCATTGCATAATCAGCAAATTCGCGAAGCGCAATTCGCCCTGGCCAGCGCGGGTATTGCCGTCTATCCGGTGGATATGCGAGGCATTATGGCGTCGGGAATCGATGTCAATACGACAAGTTCCCTGGAGGAATTGGCGAAGCAAACCGGCGGCAAGGCCTACGTCAATCAAAATGAGATCAAGAACGGCATCGCCCTCGCTGTGTCCGACGAGAAGGCGTCCTACGCGCTCGGATACTATCCCGAGAACAAGAAGTGGGATGGCAAGTTCCGCTCGATCAAGGTCAAGCTCGACCAGGGAGATCGCGAGATCCGGTATCGCAAAGGATACTTTGCCCTGGATCCGACACAAGTGAAGAATCCAAACTATGAGTCGGATGTTGCCGAGGCGATGGAATTCCACGAGCCGGCGACCCAGGTCTCGTTCATGGCGCAGGCAAAGCCGACCGCTCCCGGCAAGGTTCGCGTTGTGTTCCTCGTGGATGCGCACACGGTGAGCGCGGAAGACACCAGCGGCGGCAAGAAAATGAACGTGAGCCTCTATGCGAGTGCATATAATGCAAACGGCAAGAGTCTCGGAACGCGCAGCATCAAAGTTGATCAGGCGTTCGATGCGGCCACCTACCAGCAAATCCTAACCAAAGGCATGATGGTGCCGATTGATATGGATCTGCCTGCCGGAGCCAAGCAGTTGCGACTGGCGGTGCTGGACAACAAGACAGGGTTCATTGGAACGGCAACGGGGGCGCCGGGGCAGTAATTCTGCATACTGAGTGGAACAAAAAGGGCGTCCATCCAGGACGCCCTTCTTGTGTTCTGAAAATTCCTTCGGTGACTTTGAGACCGGGGAGCGAATTACTCTTTGTTTTCTTTACCCTCAGCCTCGTTAGCGGCGCTGTCTTTCTGCGCTTGCGCTTCGGCATCGGCGTGTTCCATGGCCTTGCGGTTTTCCTCGGCACGTTTGGCGCGAATTTCGGCGCGCTTCTGGCGCTTTTCATCGAGCACTTGCTCGCTGCCCAGCAGTTCGATGAACGCCTTTTCGGCGCCGTCACCCTTCCGCCACGCGGTGCGCACGATCCGCAGATACCCGCCCTTGCGGTCGCCGAAACGCGGAGCCACGGTATCGAACAGTTTGTGGACGGCATCGTCCGTCATCAAATAGGCCGCCGCCTGACGGCGTGCCGCCAGATCGCCCTTTTTGCCGAGCGTAATCATCTTCTCGACCTGCGGACGGACCGCCTTCGCCTTGATCACCGTCGTCTCGATGCGCTCTTCCATGATGATCGATGTGACCATGTTGCGCAGCATGGCGCGCCGGTGCGAAGTGGTTCGTCCTAACTTGTATCCTGCAACTTTGTGACGCATGGGAACCTCAGTGGATAGTGGTTAGTGGATAGTGGATAGATAGGCAGGGTTTTTACTCACCACTGATCACTATCCACAATCCACTCGGTTCTACAGATCGTTGTCGCCGTACGCCGAAGCGGGCAGCACCTGATTCGAAGTCGGTCCGGGCACCGCGTTCCCGTGCTCGTCGATCTTCATACCCAGGCTCAGACCCATCGAGGAGAGAATCTCCTTGATTTCGTTCAGCGACTTCCGGCCAAAATTCTTGGTCTTCAGCATCTCGGCTTCGGTCTTCTGCACCAGTTCGCCGATCGACTGAATGTTGGCGTTCTTCAGGCAGTTATAGCTGCGCACCGAAAGTTCGAGTTCCTCAACCGAACGGTTCAGGTTCTCGTTCTTGATTTCGGGCCGCCGCTCTTCGCTCGCTGACGACGTTTCGATTTCCTCTTCGAAGTTGATGAAGATATTCATGTGATCTTTTATCAGCTTCGCCGAGAGTCCCAGCGCATCGCCAGGAGTGATGGAACCGTTTGTCCAAACTTCCACCGTCAGCTTGTCGTAGTCGGTGATTTGTCCCAAACGCGCCGCTTCGACCGTGTAGTTGCACTTGCGCACCGGCGTGTGCACGGAATCGATGGGAATGAATCCGATGCCGAGATCATCCTCAAAATTCTTGTCCGCGGAAACGTAACCGCGGCCGCGCTTCAGGCGCATTTCCATTTCGATCTTGCCGCCCTCGCTCACCGTCGCGATGTAAATTTCCTTGTCCAGCACTTCCACATCGCCATCGGCCTCGATCATGCCGCTGGTGACCACTCCCGGCTGATCGGCGCGCAGGTAAATCGCCTTCGGACCGTCTCCGGCAAGTTTGAACGGAACCTGCTTCAGGTTGAGGATGATGTCGGTGGCGTCTTCTACTACGCCAGGAATGGATTGGAATTCATGCAGCACGCCTTCGATCTTCACCGCGGTCACGGCCGCGCCTTCGATCGAACTCAGCATCACGCGCCGCAGCGCGTTGCCGATGGTGGTGCCAAATCCGCGCTCAAACGGCTGCGCCCAGAACATCCCGTATTTGTCAGTGAGCGAACTGGCATCGCTCGCCAGCCGCTTCGGTTTTTGAAAACCTCTCCAGAGCATGTGTTTCTCCTCTCGGCCATGTGGCTCAATCCTGCTCGCTGAGCGGCCCAGCTCAGGTCACAGCAGGAAAGGCTGATCTGGCACGAAAAAGTGGGCCTAAACCCGCTATTCGCTGTTCGTCGTTCGCTATTTCGGTTTTGCGAAAAGCGAACAGCGAACGACGTTCCGCTATTTACTGTACAACTCGACAATCAGTTGCTCGTTCACCGGCAACTGGATATCTTCGCGTTTCGGCAGCGCCAGCACGCGCCCCTTGTAGTTCTCGCGATCGATCTCCAACCACACCGGCGCCGGCTGATGACTGGCAAAATCCTTCGCGATTTCGAGAATGGGCACCTTGCGGCTGCCCTCGCGAATCGCAATCTCTTCTCCCACGCTGACTTCGTACGAAGGAATGTTGACCTTCTTCCCATTCACCTGCACGTGCCCGTGACGCACCAACTGGCGCGCCTGGCGGCGGGAAATGCCGAAGCCGAGACGATAGACCACGTTGTCCAGTCGCCGCTCAAGCTGTTCGAGCAGTTTCGCGCCCGTCACACCCTTGAACCGGACCGCCTTCTCGAAGTAATTCCGGAATTGGCCTTCCTGGGTAAAGTAGATGCGTTTAGCTTTCTGTTTTTCGCGCAACTGCAGACCGTAGCCTACAACTTTGGTCTTCTTGTCTTTCCCGTGTTGTCCGGGAGCGAAGTTGCGTTTCTCAATAGGACATTTGTCGCTGAAGCACTTCGTGCCCTTGAGGAAAAGTTTGATCCCTTCCCGGCGACAAAGACGACACACTGCATCGGTATAACGTGCCATTTTTCTCCTTTTCGAAATCGGTTTACGGGGTGGCGACCCTTTCGTCCCGATTGAAAAAATCAGTGGATAGTGGATAGTGGTCAGTGACTAGCAAAGTCCAACCGAACACTATCCACTGACCACTAACCACTCAGACTCTGCGCCGTTTCGGCGGCCGGCAGCCATTATGCGGAATCGGAGTCGTATCCTTAATGGACCGCACTTCGATTCCCGCCGAGGCTAGCGCGCGTACTGCTGACTCCCGCCCCGATCCCGGACCGCTCACCCGCACATCCACACTGCGAACGCCGTGATCGCGCGCCATGCTGGCGGCATTCGCAGCGGCTTGTTGCGCGGCAAATGGGGTCCCTTTACGGGATCCACGAAATCCCAGCGAGCCCGAACTCTTCCACGCCAGCACATTGCCGGTCATGTCCGAGATAGTCACGATGGTGTTGTTGAAAGAGGCCTGCACATGCACCAGTCCGTGGGGAACATGCTTGCGCTCTTTCTTCTTGAACGTCTTCTTCTTGCCTTTTTTCTCGGGCGCCGCGGGGGCGCCTGCTGCTGCCGCTGGTTTTGCCATATTTTAGGTCTCAGGTCTTAGGTCTCAGGTCTTAGGAAGATCTCATGGTTGCTGAGACCTGACACCTAAGACCTGACACCTGATTCTTACGCTTTTGCCGTCTTCTTCTTCTGCGCGACCGTGCCTTTGCGCGGACCTTTGCGGGTGCGAGCGTTGGTATGCGTGCGCTGCCCGCGAACCGGCAGGTTGCGGCGATGACGGAATCCGCGATAGGACCCGATTTCGATGAGCCGCTTGATGTTCATCGAAACGTCTTTGCGCAGATCGCCTTCCACCGAGCCTTCCGC
>Ga0074044_10004953_pt1 | contig 10926 bp, 8 predicted proteins | sample BogForMeECP23OM1_FD_94443 | JGI IMG/M metagenome (GOLD analysis project Ga0074044, IMG submission 94443) | Bog forest soil microbial communities from Calvert Island, British Columbia, Canada - Bog Forest MetaG ECP23OM1 | ecosystem: Environmental > Terrestrial > Soil > Wetlands ...
CGGCTCGCGATGCTCGCGCTGCTCCCGACGGCGAAAGTCACCCCTGTCCTCGCGGGACGGCTGGCCGGGGCCGCCCTCGGGCCTTGGCGCGCCGCCTGCCGGATGAGAGGGCCCGCGGCGTTCGCCGCGCGGGCGGCGGTCGTCGCGCCGCGCTCCGGGCGGACCTTCGCGGCGAGGCGGGCGAGGACCACGGCGATCGCGGTCGCCGCGGCGTTCGGGGCGCTCGGTTTCGCCCTCGTAGTGGGCGTATTTGGAGGCGGAAGGCTCTTGCGCCCAGGCGGGCAGAAAGAGTTTGTCCAGATCGAATTCGCTATCAGGTAATGTGCTCATTACGTTACGTCAGGCGCATTCTGCGGTGCGCCTTGCAAATGCCGCTCAACCAGCATGGAGCGGGCCGGGCTGGATTGCAAGCGTCGGGTGGCATTATTCAAAGGGCCAAACAGGCAAAAAGTCATTGTCCCCCGCCTCAAAGCGCGGCAAGCTCTGCCCTCATTAACGTTATGGACCAGGTGAATCTGGGAATGATCGGCGGTGGCACCGTAGGCAGCGGCGTGTTTCACGCCCTCCAGCTTAACGGCGACCTGTTGGCTTCGCGCATCGGCGTGAAGGTCAACCTCCGCAAGGTCGCCGTGAAAGCCCTCAACGAGCCGCGCCCGTACACTATCCCCATCTCCTGCATGACCACTAACTGGCAGAGCGTGGTCAACGATCCGCAAGTAGATGTGGTCGCCGAGCTGGCGGGCGGCACCACCGTTGCTCGCACCATGATCCTCGCTGCCCTGAAGCTCGGCAAACCCGTAGTCACCGCCAACAAGGCCCTGCTTTCCGCGCATGGAGAGGAGTTGTTCGCCGCGGCGCGAGAACACCGCACGAACCTGTACTACGAAGCCAGCGTGTGCGGCGGCATTCCCATCATCAAATCCCTGCGCGAAGGCTTCGTCGGCAACCGCATTACCCACCTCTATGGCATCGTCAACGGCACCTGCAATTACATCCTCACCCGCATGAAGCTCGAAGGGGCGGACTTTGCGGCGGCGCTCAAGGACGCGCAGGCGCATGGTTACGCCGAGGCCGAGCCGTCGCTCGACGTTGACGGCTCTGATGCCCAGCACAAGATCGGCATCCTGGCCTCCCTCGCGCACGGCTTCTGGGTGAACCCCAAGGACATTTATGTGGAAGGCATTCGCTCGCTGACGCGAACTGACATCCAGTTCGCCAATCAGCTTGGCTACACGATCAAGCTGCTGGGGATCATCAAGCAGGTCCAGGGGAAGGCAGCCACCAAGCGCTCGTCACCGGCCCGCATCCAGGTGTCGGTGTATCCGACCCTGGTGCCGAACGCTCATGTTTTGGCCAGCGTGAACAACGTCTTTAACGCCGTCTTCGTGCGCGGCGACGTGGTCGGCGACACCTTGTTTTATGGCCGCGGCGCGGGCAAGGACGCTCCCGCCAGCGCCGTCTTGAGCGACCTGGCCGACGCCGCACTGGACTTGAAGTTTGGCACCAAGCGTCGCGTGCCCCCCTTTGTGCCGCACGAGCGCAACGGCGCGGTGGTTCCGATTGACGAAATCGTCTCCCGCTACTTCGTCAGGCTGGATGTCGTGGACAAACCTGGAGTGCTGGCTCAAATCTCGGCCATCTTCGGCCAGGCCCATATCGGCATTTCGTCAGTGATTCAGCCCGAAAGCCCCGAAGGCGCGAGCGTGCCCCTGATCCTGATGCTGCATGATGCGCCGAACGGGGCGGTCACCCGCGCCTTGCGGAAGATCGGCAAGCTGGCGGTGGTCAAGAGCGCGCCCGTGATGGTCCGGGTGGAGACTCTATGTTGATCGTCCAGAAATACGGCGGCACGTCGGTGGGGAACACCGACCGCATCCGGAATGTCGCGGCCCGCGTCGCCAAGTACCGCGCCAAGGCCGACCAGGTTGTGGTCGTCGTCTCCGCCATGAGCGGGGTAACCGACAACCTCATCAAGCTGGCCAAGGAAATCATGTCCCTGCCCAACGAGCGCGAGATGGACGTGTTGTTGGCGACCGGCGAGCAAACGACCATCGCTTTGACGGCCATTGCGTTGCACGCGCTGGGGATTCCCGCCTTTTCGCTCACCGGCGCGCAGGCGGGCATTGTCACCGACGGGGTGCATACCAAGGCCCGGATCCAGAACATCTCCCCAAAGAAAATCCACGACCTGCTGAACCAGGGGAACGTCGTGATTGTGGCCGGCTTTCAGGGCCAGACCATCGAGGGCCAGATCACCACTCTGGGCCGCGGCGGCTCGGACTTGACCGCCATCGCGCTGGCGGCGGCACTCAAGGCCGACCTCTGCCAGATTTACACCGACGTGGACGGCGTCTATACCGCCGACCCGCGCATTGTGTCCGCCGCGAAGAAGCTCGACGAAATCTCTTACGACGAGATGCTCGAGCTGGCCAGCCTCGGCGCGAAGGTCATGCAATCCCGCTCCGTCGAATTCGCCAAGAAGTTCGGTGTCGTCTTCGAAGTCCGCTCCAGCCTTAACGAAAACCCAGGAACCATTGTGAAAGAGGAAACCAGGAACATGGAAGACGTCGTCGTGCGCGGCGTCTCGCTCGACAAGAACCAAGCGAAAGTCACGCTGGTGGCCGTGCCGGACAAACCCGGCGTGGCGGCGCGCATCTTCAAAGCCATCGGCGACGCCAATGTGAACGTGGATATGATCGTACAGAATATCAGCCACGGCGCCGGTGCGCCCGCCACCGACCTGTCGTTTACCGTTGATAAGCCCGACTTGTTCAAAGCGCAGAAAGCCATTGATGGGCTTAAGCAGGAGATCGGCTTCGGCAAGGTCATCGCCACGGATAAGATTGGCAAGTTGTCAATCGTCGGGGTGGGTATGAAGAGCCATTCCGGTGTCGCCGGCAAGATGTTTGAGACGCTCGCCCGCGATGGGGTCAACATCGAAATGATCTCCACGAGTGAAATCAAGATCTCGGTCGTGGTTGATCTCGCCAAGGGCGAGCAGGCGATGAAAGCGGTGCACGCGGCATTCCTGGGATAGGAACGTGCATTGACAGCCCGGGGCGGTTTGTGTAGCTTGGCCCGAGTTGGATCGGATATGAGTTCTGTGCTCAACCAACATGTGCTGGTGCTTAACCGCCTCTGGCAGGCGGTCAATATTTGCACTGCTCGCCGGGCGCTCACGCTGTTGTTCCAAGGCCACGCGCAGGTCGTGCTTAACCGCAGCGATGGGTCTTTCCAGACCTTCAATTTCACCGAATGGCACGACTTCTCGCAACAGGAGCCGCACCCGGAGTCAGTGCGCACCGTATCCTTCCGCATCCGGGTGCCGCGCGTGATTCTATTGATCGTTTATGACCATGTGCCGAAAAAGGAAGTCAAATTCACCCGGCACAACATCTTCGAGCGGGACCAGAACACCTGCCAATACTGCGGCCGGACCTGCGACCGCAACGACCTGAACCTGGACCACGTGATTCCCCGCGACCGGGGTGGGCCGACCACGTGGGAGAACATCGTTTGCTCTTGCATCGAGTGCAACACGCACAAGGCCAATCGCACACCGCAGGAGGCCGGGATGCGCCTTATCCGCAAGCCCAAGCGGCCGAAATGGCGTCCATTCGTGCAGGTCAACTTCACGCTGCACCAGCACGACAGTTGGAAACACTTCATTGATCTCGCCTACTGGAATGTGGAGTTGGGCGAAGAGGTGCAATAACCAAGGTCCAATAACTGGGGCGGTTGACATCCAGCCGGCAGCCGCTAGCATTTGGGGGAATGGCCGTACGGCGCGTTCGTCTATCGGTTAGGACACGGCCCTCTCAAGGCTGAAAGACGGGTTCGATTCCCGTACGCGCTACCAATCGCCATTTGAGCCAATAAAATCAATGCTTCTGTGAGTTTTTAGACTTTCGACAATGCGCCAGTGCTAAAGGCTGGTGCTAAAACCTCCACTGATTTCAGCGACGTTCAGGGATGTTTGCCGATGTGAATGACCTCGAAGATTTCTCATTTTCGACATCTACGAAATCTCCACCTTGAAGGACGCCATAGCAAAACTTCCCAAACTGCCGACCTTTGCGAGTCGGTGCCGCCAAGTCGCTGTTCCCTGAGCCTAGCCGGTGGCTCTTTTGCGCTTCGGGGTGCGGTGGCTAACTTTAGCAATTTGACCGCTCGCGAAATCGACTTTTTGCCCCTTCTCGTCAAAGCTCTCATACTCCGCGAACATCGAGGCCACTTCGCTCGAAGCCTCCAGCGTTTCTGTGCCTACGTCCTCGAACTTGAGAGGATGTTTGGCCTCGCAGACCACTTCCCAGATTTTCTTCGCTCCATAGTGCCGGTACAGCGTTGCCGTGCTCACACCAGTCTCCCGCGCCAGCATCTGTCGCGTTATTGGTTTGGTTGGGTCGCGTGCATAAAGGCGGCGTGCAGCCAGTAGAAGTCTAAGGTGAGGAGGATTCCCCTTTTCGTAGGCAAGCAGCATCGCGCCAACAGCCGCCGTTGAGACTTTGGGTCGGCCTTTACGAAACTCGACGCTGCCCAAGTCCTGCATAGCCGCGTTTACCTCGAACGCTGCCTTAACCCCTTTGGGGATGTTCTTGAGCCTTGGCTTTAGTTGCGCCCACTCCTTGGAGCCAAGGAGAGTTTTTGGCTTGCGTGCGAAGTCGGGCAGATGCTTTTCCGCCTCCTTGATTGCACCGAATGGAATGCGCCAGTGTTTGCCGGGGGTTCGGTAAGCTGATGGGAAAAAGCCCAGCTTGCACCATTCACGGATGGTGCGTGGGTCTTTGCCGTAATGCAGAGCCGCCCACTTCAAGCTGTCGTCCGCCGTGATCGTGTCTTCGATCTGCTCGTACCTTTCCTGCTCAGTTCGGGCAGGGTTGTAGCCGAAGAACCGCAGCAGAAATGCCACGTCATCCTCGGTCAACGGTAGCCGCATTTGTTGCTGGTAAACGAGCTTACCCATCATGTCCAAAGACAAGGCTTGAACATTCTTGGGCTGGCCTGAATCGGAAATAGGCATTTTGTGAGAAGGCTACCCCTTTTTTTGTAGATGTCAACTGCGTATGAAAATATCTGCCGATCAAGATAACAATGGGCGGAAGGCGGCAACCCGCACGCCCAGACTAGCACCAGTCGCTGCCGACCTGCTGCGTGACCGCTCTGCCGGTTTGCCGATTTGGATTCGCGCTCCGAAGCGCGGCCCTGAACATTACACTGGCTTCACCCGCCCCAAGCTCTACGAACTCGCCGCCGCCGGGCATATCCGCACGTGTAGCGTTCGCAAACCGGGCCGGATTCGGGGAACGCGGCTGTTCCATTTGAAATCCATCTTGTCGTACATCGAAACGCAGTGCGTGTGAGCAAGGAGACGGCTATGAACGAACACACTGACCCAGATGCAAATACGCCGCTCTCCCCAGCGGAGCAGCAGGAATATAATCGAGGCGGAAATCGCTGAGAATACCTGACGCGGCAATGACACCCATCAGTTCGATCTTTGTTCTTCAGTCTGAGCCAATCGCCGCCGGCTTGTGGTTCGGGAATAAAGCCAAAGAGCCACTCGATCTGCACCAGCGGTGGCAAATGCGTGGCGGCGGAATTTGTTGGGAGCCTTCCATTCCCGTCAACGCGCAGTACTGGAGCGAACGCATCGCCGCGCTGGCGCACCAAGCCAACCAAAGACGCCAGACGGGTGCGTTCCTTAGGCTCAGCAAAACCTCGCAGACAGGAGCCACGTGGTCGTTGCCTGCCATCGCCGCGTGTCCCTTGCGGGACGAAACTTGTGAACACTGCTATGCCCTCGCACGCTGGTATCGGAATGACCTGAAGCGCCAGATTGATCGGGTTCTACGTCTGGAGTACTTACAGAAACTGATTCGCCAAGGCGCTCTGGCAACGTGGGTTGATTGGATGGTCACCAAGCTGAAGGCGCTGCCCGCAGACGAACCGTGGCCACCAGCTTTGCGGAGGCAGGGGCTGCCTGACGGTTTCTATCATGGCGACACGGTGCAATACTTCCGCTGGCACGATTCGGGCGATCTGTTCCACGAACAATATGCCCTCGCCATCTTCAGGGTGTGCTCGGCTACACCACGAGTTGCGCACTGGCTGCCGACTAGGATGGGAGGGCTGGTAAGAACCTTGGTGCGACAGGGGGCAGTGATTCCGAATAACCTGTCGATCCAAGTTTCCGTCCAGCGTGGCGGAAAGCTGGAGCAGGCCCAAATTCAGGCCGTGGGCGACGTGTTGCAGGCCCAGCCCTCGGTGAGAATAGGGCTGAGCTATTGTGATACCGGCATCGTGAGCCGGGATGTGGATGTGAATCTGGTTGAAGATCAATTCGGGCGTGGCGCAGCCATGTGCCCCGCCCTCATCGCCAAGAAACCAGAAGACCGGGTGTGCGCCGGTTGTCGTCGCTGCTGGGGTGCCAGCGTCGAGCAGCCAATTATCTATCCAAACTGCTCCGCGACGCCGTGGAAAGCTACGGCCAGTCGCCCCAATAGCACAGCTCCCGTGGACGTATTATCGTTGGCTCGCCCACGGAGGATCGCCTCCTGTGCTCCCCATGATGGGAGCCAGAAATGTAGTTCCGCTTTGGTGCTCGCTCGCCCCCTTCCACCCCCACGGGCCAAGAAAAAGAAGAAGCCCACGCTCGACGACTTGGCACAACTCATTCGGCAAATGCACGTGCCCGTTGTCGAGTTTGGGAATCATGCGAAGCTTGCGGCCTCAATCGCCATCGAATGCGCGGTGACCTGCGGCGGCTACCTGCGCGAGGCCAAGGCATCAAAAGAACTGCATGGCCGCTTTACCACATGGGTCCGCCGCCAATGCGGTATCGAACCGCGCACCGCCCGCAACTATATGCGCCTGCACATCTGGGTTTGCTCGCACCAAAGCGAGATATTAAAGGCTAAGCCTCACTCGTTGCGGCAATTTTATATTCTGGCCGGTATTTTACCAGAGGACGAGAGCAAGAAGCTGCCCAAGGAAAGCAACGACGAGTTAGCCAAGCTTCGGCGGCTGGTGCGCAGAGTCACGGCGGAAGCGGCGGCGCACCGGGATTACGCGGACATTGAGCGGCTTTGGAAGGCTCTCGAACCACTGGCTGCGCTGCTTCGCGAGGTGAGCACTGACATCGGCGAAAAACGGAAACATGTTTCCGCTCAGGCAGGCTGAACCACGTCTTGTTCCCGCTCCGAGAGGTCTTCATCACCAAGACCGGCCATCACATGCTGGGCAGGGTGGAGCACCGGCTGCCGGACTTGGCGCGTCCTGCGGCAGAACGGTTAGAGCGGGAGCGTGGCCAGCATCGGCAGCGCCGCCGTGCCGCTCGTGGAAACCGTTCTACCGGGTGGCCAAGCTGGCCGCAGGGCAGATGGACACGCCGGAAGTCCGGGCGCAGGTTGTGAGAGCCTTGTAGCCCGTGTTGATGTTGACCTCGTGGACTAGCCGCGCCGGGCCTCTTGTTTACAGTGCGTGCAACCAGTTCAACCAGTTCAAAGTGCCGGACTTGTCCGAGCACCGATGCCTCTTCTGCCGGGGCCGGTGCTCAATTTCCTCAGAAATCAGGCGAATCGGCGAGTCAAAGTGAGAAAACAAAAAGAAGTGGCACTTCAATTGTCTTGGACGTATTTGCGTCGAGTTTTCCCAAGTGGCCTATCGGTTTTGTTCTTAGGGGTGCGATGCAAAGCAGCGAAGTTCAACAAATTGTAAACAAGTGGACGGGGGAAGTAATCCCCATCCCGACAATGCCCAGTTCGGTGCTCCGCTTTTTCCAAGCGACTGGCCGCATCGGCGGCGCGATAGGAGGCGTATCCCGGTCACGAGCCAAGGTCAAAGCGGCCCGCAAGAACGGGAAGTTGGGTGGGCGGCCATGCAAGAAACCACCAGAGGTTCTGCCACAATCGGAGTTGAACGCCCTGCTGTAAAAGAAGAACGCCGCTGGCGGCAACCAGCGGCGCAAAAACCACCACCTAATCCATCTTAGGTATGAACAAGGTAAGTAATCAGCCCGTTGGTGTCAAGACCGACGCCGTCCACTCAATAGGACCACTGGACTACCACGAGGAAAAGGCGCAGGCGAAGCGCGACGCGGCGGAGTTCGAGGTGATGCTACGCTACCTGCCCGCGCCGACAAAAGCTGACCGGCGGCTGGCCAGCTACGGCATTGACCATGAAAGTCTTGGCCGCCTGAGCCGCGTCACACTGAAACCGGGTGAAGCAATGGAGGCGCGGCTGCTGCCGTTCTCACCCTGCCCAGAGCGGTATGTCCTGCGCCTCTTCCAGCACGTCTGGCCACCCTTTGACAGCCCGGTAAAGCTGCGCACCGTATGCGCCCAGAAGTCGGACTACACGCTGGTCAACAACGCCGCCGACAAGTGCGAAGCGTGCGCGGCGGGAGTCGAGACGGATTTCCACGCCATCGCCTACGCGCTGGTGGACGACAAGCGCCGGGCGGTGGGGATAAAGTTTACCCCGCAGAACCTCCAAGCCCTCAAATCTTTAATGGAGCAGGGCGTCTTCGACTTCCAGACCGGTCGCCGGGTGCGCCTGACTGCCAGCGACCGCTATCATCTCGACTACGAACTGCTGGAGCGCGAGCCGGTCAGCGAGGACGATTTCCGCCGGGCCATCATCATCGGCCAGCCGCATCTTATCCCACTGGATGCCCGCCTCGATAAGCTCCATGACATGGCCGCCGCGCTCGACGGCTGGCTTATAGCCGGGAAGCCGGAGCCACAGCCCGGCCAGAGCGAGCGGCTCATCAAGCTGCTGCCGCACTGCACGCTGGTTCCCATCCCGTGGGGGTGCAAAGGGCCGCAGGAACCCGGCTGGCAGAACGTGGGCTATGCCATGATGAAGGACGACGACTACCGGGAGAAACTTGACGGCGGCAACATCGGCCTGCTCTGCGGGCGCGACCAAGAAGCCGTAAACAAAAAGTTGGTCGCTGACCAGATAATCATTGGTCTGGACGCTGACAGCGAAGACTTTGCGAACAGCGTCATCCAGTACAATCCTTGGCTGTCCAAGACGTTCGCCGTCGAGGGCGGTCGCGGACTGAAGTGGTTCTTCGCGGTCAAAGGTGCAAGTATGGAGGTCTGCCTTCAGAGCACGAAAATCATGCAGCGGCAAGCCGAGGGCGACGTGGAGGTCGGCGACTGGTTAGCGTCCGGCAAGCAGGGTGTCGTCTGGGGACTGCATCCGAGCGGCAAGATGTACACACCGAACGGCAAGCCGCTCATGGTCATCGAGTTGAAGCAGTTCCGTCTGCCCAAAAGCTGCTATCTGGCCAGCCAACAGGTGAGCATACCCACAGCGCGGGAATGCTACCGTAAACACCATTACCCCCGCGCGGAAGGTCCAATCCTCGACACAAGTCGGCTGCAAGACGTGACCCGGCGCGGCGATTGCATTGAGTGCGCCTGCCCGGCCTGCCGCGACATCGGCAAGGATACCGCCGGGAACAACCTGCTCATCTGGCCAGACGGTCGCTACAAGTGCGCGGCCTACATCAGCCGGTCGGCTTCAGAGAACCACGAGCACAACCAGCACATCTACCGGCTGGCCGGAATCAGTCGTTCCAACGATTATGAATAGCACCAACAGGACAGAAAACGGTCGCGAAGAGGGGAGCTATTCCGCTTTTGGCGAGCCGGAAAAGGCTCCCGCACCCGCCACCACGACCACCGGCAACGGTGATTTGTCGCCGGAGCAAGTGGCGGCAATCCAGCGCAAGGCCAGCGCAACGAAGTTTCTCAGCCTTACCGAGTACGCCGGACGGAAAATCGACCACACCCAGACGCTCTTAGGCGACCGCTGGCTCTGCCGGGGTGGAATCGCCAATATCATCGCGCCGACCGGCGTGGGTAAATCCAGCGCCGTTATTGGTGAGATGGCGGTCAAGTTCGCGTGCGGCAAGGCTGCCTTTGGAGTCAAGCCCAGCGGCAAGCTGGTCATCCTCGTCCTTCAGGCCGAGAACGACGACGACGACATGACCGAAATGGTTCGGGACGTTATCGACCAGCTTACGGACGACGAGTGGCGCGACGTGCGTAGAAATACACTCTGCGCTCAGGTAGACAGCTTGGCCGGACTGGCGTTTGCCATAGCCTTGGAGGGCTGGCTCAAGGAACACAAACCGGACCTCATCATCCTCGACCCGTTGAACGATTATAGCGGGTGCGACCCTAGCAACGCCGAGGACATCATGACATTCTATCGGGCGTACCTGCGCCCTCTGCTGCGGAAGTACAAATGCGGGTGTCTCATCATCCAGCACACGCCGAAGATGCGGAACTGGGATACGAGCAAGTGGAACCACACGGATTGGAGTTACGTGGCGGCGGGAAACGCGGACACGGCCAACGCCGCCCGCGCCACGCTCTTCATTGAGCCGACTTACGACCCTACCGTGTTCCGGTTCATCGCCGGTAAACGCTGGAAGCGCATCGGCTGGGAGCACACCCCGGAGCAAGACGACCGGGTACGCTACTACAAGTACGCGCCCACCGGTATTTCGTGGCTGGAGGCGGAACCGGAGGACATCGAGCGGGTGCAGGCTCTGGAAGCGCAGAAAAAGGCCCAGCAGCGCGGCGGCAGACCGCCGTTTGATGAGAATAAGCTGCTCAGCCTGCTCGCTCGCGGGCCTCTCTCGCCCGGTGTGTTTTCGGAGCGGGCACAGCAGCGTTTTCAGGTCAGCGAGCGCACCTTTGACCGGGCCAGAAACCGGCTGGAAGACGCCGAAAAAATCGTCAAAAAAGACGGAAAATGGTTTCCGTCAGATTAGTTATGACGGAGCGCACAGGCCACCTCGATTTCCACCAATGAAATCAACCACATCGTCAACCGTCAAAACGTCAAAACCCGTTTGTCGCGTCAACCGTCACACCCCCTATAGGGGTGACGGTGACGGTGACGGTA
>Ga0074044_10004955_pt1 | contig 10925 bp, 11 predicted proteins | sample BogForMeECP23OM1_FD_94443 | JGI IMG/M metagenome (GOLD analysis project Ga0074044, IMG submission 94443) | Bog forest soil microbial communities from Calvert Island, British Columbia, Canada - Bog Forest MetaG ECP23OM1 | ecosystem: Environmental > Terrestrial > Soil > Wetlands ...
ACGTCGCCCCCGCGTCGTGGCGGCGCAGGGCTTCGAGCAGGGGCGGCACGCCTTCGCGCGTGCCGCGCAGCGTATCGACGTCGATCTTGAGGGCGAGCAGCGTCATTCCACCAGCGCGCGCGCCTCCGCGACCTGGCCGCGATAGGCATCGAAGATGCGCCGCAAGGAGTCGTCCATGCTGACCGCGGGGTGCCAGTCAAGGTCGGCGCAGGTGTTGTCGATCTTGGGTACCCGCTGCTGCACGTCCTGATAGCCCTTGCCGTAGTAGGCGTCCGACGTGGTCTCGACGAGCTCGACCTTCGCCGCGCTGTCGCGGTACTCCGCATAGGTCAGGGCCAGGTCGAGCATCATCTGCGCCAGGGCGCGCACCGAGTAGTTGTTGCGCGGATTGCCGATGTTGTAGATCTTGCCGCTGGCAACCCCGCCGGGGTTGGCGATGATCTTCAACAGCGCGTCGATGCCGTCGTCGATATAGGTGAAGGTGCGCTTCTGGGTGCCGCCGTCGACCAGCTTGATCGCCTCGCCGCGCACGATGTGGCCGAGGAATTGGGTGATCACGCGCGAGCTGCCTTCCTTGGCGGTGTTGATCGAGTCGAGCCCGGCACCGATCCAGTTGAACGGCCGGAACAGGGTGTAGTCGAGGCCTTCCTGCATGCCGTAGGCATGGATCACCCGGTCCATCAGCTGCTTGGCGCAGGCGTAGATCCAGCGCGGCTTGGCGATCGGTCCCAGCACCAGCTCCGAGACCTCGGGATCGAATTCGTCATCGCGGCACATGCCGTAGACTTCGGAAGTCGATGGAAAGACGACCCGCTTGCGATACCGGACGCAGGCCCGCACGATGGGCAGGTTCGCCTCGAAATCGAGCTCGAACACGCGCAGGGGTTCGCGCACGTAGGTCGCCGGAGTCGCGATGGCCACCAGCGGCAGGACGGTATCGCACTTCTTGATGTGATATTCGATCCACTCCCGGTTGATCGTGATATCGCCCTCAAAAAAATGGAAGCGCTTCTCGGAGAGCAGATCGGCGATGCGGTCGGTCTGCATGTCCATGCCGTAGACGTCCCAATCGGTCGCGGCGATGATGCGCTGCGACAGATGATGGCCGATAAAGCCGTTGACACCGAGGATGAGGATTCTGCGCATAGGCTGCACGCCGGCTGCGGCGGGCCCGGCGAACCGGGATTCTACCCGCGCGGCCCGGCCCGGCCAAACGCCGGGGCGAGTTTCAGTCGGACAGGGGAATGGGCACCTCGCCGCAGACTCCGGCGAGTTCGGCGGCGCTGACCGCGGCGCCGTCGACTTCGAGCGCGCGGATGGCCAGCATGCCGCCGCCGCCGCAGTGCGCGACCATCTCGCCGCGCTCGACGGTCAGCGACGGGGTGCGCGTTGCCGGCGCCAGGGCGTCGCGCACGCGGCTGCGCAACAGCCGCGCAGGGCGGCCGCGCAAGCGCGTCCGCGCTCCCGGATACGGCGGCGCGAGCGCGCGCACGAGATTGTGGATGTCGCCGGCCGGCCGCGACCAGTCGATGTTGCCGTCCTCGGGCTTGCGGCCGCCGAAGTAGGTGGCCTGGCCCGGATCCTGGGGCCGCCGCGGGGCGGTGCCGGCGATGAGCGCGGGGAGCGCGCCATCGAGGACGATTTCGGCCGCGAGGGTCACCTTGTCGAAGACCTCCCTGGCGGTGTCGTCGGGCAGCACCGGCACCGCGCTCTGGCCCACGATGTCGCCCGCATCGGGCCTTTCGGTCATGTAGTGCAGCGTCGCCCCGGTCCGGGTCTCGCCGTGGATGAGCGCCCAGTTCACCGGCGCGCGGCCCCGATACCTCGGCAGCAGCGAACCGTGCATGTTGAGCGCACCGCGCGCGGGCAGCGAGAGCAGCGGCGCCTTGAGCAGCAGGCGGTAATAGAACGAGAACAGAAAATCGGGCCGGCAGGCGGCGATGCGTGCGACCACGTCGGCGGCGTTCGGATCGGCGGGTGTCAGCGCGGCGATGCCATAGTCCGCGGCGGTCGCCGCCACGCTGTCGAACCAGATCTGCTCCTGGGGCTGGTCCTGATGGGTGATCACCAGCGCTACGTCGACCGCATGGGCGAAAAGCGTCTTGAGGCAACGCACCCCCACGTTGTGATAGGCGAACACGACGGCTCGGGTCACGGCGGCGGGGAATCGCCGGCGTTGCGCTCCAGCACCGCCTGGATGGTGTACCGGGGCCGTTCCCGTACCTGCAGGTAGATGCGGCCGACGTACTCGCCGACCAGGCCCAGACCGAAGAGCACCATGCCGAGCAGGAAGAAGGCAAGAATGTCGCGGTCCCACAGGGTGGAGAAGCCCTCCCGCCATCCGGCCCGCAGCAGTCGCTCGACGATGACGATGAGGTAGGTGACGACTGCGCCCACCGAGACCAGCATGCCGAACATCGAGAACAGCTGCAGCGGTACCAGCGAAAAGCCGGTGATGAGGTCGAAGTTAAGACGGATCAGCCGGTAGAACGAGTATTTCGAAACGCCGGCGACGCGCCCGGCATGCTCGACCTCGACTTCGGTCGGATGGCGCGCATACGTGTAAGCGAGCGCCGGTATGTAGGTGCTGACCTCGCGCGAGGCGACGATGGCCCGCACGATGTCGCGGCTGTAGGCGCGCAACATGCAGCCCTGATCGGTCATCTTGATGCGGGTGATCCGCTCGCGCAGGCGGTTCATCAACCGCGAGGCGGTGTGCCGCCACCAGGAATCCTCCCGGGTGCGGCGGATGCTCCCCACGTAATCGTGGCCGGCGTCCATCGCCGACAGGAGCTTGGCGATCTCCTCGGGCGGATTCTGCAGGTCGGCGTCGAGCGTGACGATGCGTTCGCCGCGGCAATGCTCGAACCCGGCGACGATGGCCATGTGCTGCCCATGGTTGGCATGGAACAGGATCACCCGCGTGACGTCGGGCCGGCGCAGGAACTCGTCCTTGAGGATCGCCGCCGAGCGATCGCTGCTGCCGTCGTCGACGAACAGCACCTCGTAGGGCACGCCGAGGCGGTCGAGCGCCGGATACAGCCGATCGAACAGCGCGGCGAGCCCCGCCTCCTCGTTGAAGACGGGGATCACCACCGACACCCGGGGCGCTGCCGCTGTCATCGGCGACCCGCGTCGATCACCGCGCCGACGGCCGCGCAGACGCGATCGACGTCGGCCTCGGTCATCGCGGCGTGCATGGGCAGCGACACCGTCTCGCGGGCGATGCGTTCGGCGTTGGGAAACTGGCCCTCGTGCCCGCCGTAGCGCCGCCCCAGCGTGCAGAGGTGCAGAGCCTCGTAAGACACGCCGGTGGCGATGCCGCGCGCTTCCAGGGCAGCACGGAATTCTTGGCGCGAGATGGTGAGCTCTTCGAGCGGCAGCAGGATGCAGAACATGTTCCAGGAATGGCCGTCCTCGCCGCTGCCGGCAGGCTGGGGAGGCAGCACTCCGACCGCCTTGCCGGCGAGCCGGGCGAAATAGCGCTCGGCCAGCGCCCGGCGCCGCGCCAGGAACTCCGGAAGTCGTTCCAGCTGGGCACAGCCGATGCGCGCGTTGACGTCGGGCAGGTTGAACTTGCCGCCGGGGAAGTCGACGTCGCGCGTGCGGTCCGGCAGGTAGGTGATGCCGTGGAAGCGGAGCGCCTCGATGCGCTTCGCCTCGGCGTGGTCGTTGACGACCAGCGCGCCGCCCTCGATGGAGGTGATGTTCTTGTTGGGATGGAAACTGAAGGTGGTGAGGTCGCCAAAGGCGCCGACATTGCGCCCTTGCCAGCGCGAGCCCAGCACCAGCGCCGCGTCCTCGATAACGCGCACGCCGCGCTGCCGCGCCAGTGCCAGCAGCGCGTCCATGTCGACCAGCGAGCCGGGGTAGTGCGTGGGCATGATCGCCCGGGTGCGCGGCGTGATGGCCGCCTCGACTTGGCGCAGGTCGATATTGCGGGTGACGAGCTCGCAGTCGACGAATACCGGCGTGGCGCCGATCTTGGCGATCATGTTGAGCACGGTGAAGAAGCTCTGCGCCGAGGTGATCACCTCGGCGCCGGGCCCGATGCCGCAGAGCTGCAGCGCGACCTCGACCGCGGCGGTGGCCGAAGTCAGCACCCGCACCGGGCGCCCGCCGCAGAACGCCGACAGGCGGGCCTCGAACGTCTGTACCCAGGGGCCGCTCGCGAGGTGGCCCGAGCGCAGCACGTCGCCGACCCCGGCGATCGTCGCCTCGTCGAGCAGCGGTCCGGCGAACTTGAGATGGCCGGACATCACGAGCGCGCCACGAGCCACACGCCGGCGACGATAAAGCCGATGCCCAGCCAGCGCGACAGCGTCACCGATTCGCCGAAGAGGTAATGCGCGGCCACGGCGTTGACGATATAGCCCAGCGACAGCATCGGGTAGGCGATCGATACCGGTACCCGGGAGAGGCCCATGATCCAAACCACCACGCTCACCACATAACAGGCGAGCCCGCCGCCGATATGCGGCTCCAGCGCCATGCGGCCGAACTGGGTCAGCCAGTTGTCGGCGCTGAGCGTGATCACGCCCAGCACGTTGGTGCCTGCCTTGAGGAGCAGCTGTGCGCCGGCGTTGAGCAGTACGCCGGCAAAAAGAAACGAAAATGCAACCCAGGTCATCAACGCCGGGCGACGATGACGCGGCGCGGGTCGCGTTCCAGCTCGACCATCGCCACGCCGTCGCTTTTCAGTTCGTCGTATTCATCCGGCTCCATGATCGCATACGCCTGGTCGCTCGCCTCCCAGCGACGGCGCCACTCGGCAACGCTGGCGATGGCCTTGTCCGGCTCGCTGTCGAGGCCCAACGCCAGCTCGTCGACGAATTCGACGGGCACCACCGTTCGCCCGAGATAGTACGGCAAGGTCTGATCGTACATCCGGATCGAATAAAACGGCACGTCGCGGCGCAGCGCCCCGTGCTCGGCGACCAGGCGCGCGAGGATGGGCGCGGTCGAGCGCGACACCGCGAGCTCGTCATGGCCGGTGAGCACGAGCTGCGCGCCGAGGAGCGAGGTCAGCGCCACGCAGAGCACGCCGGCGGTGCGCTTGCCGCGGCGCAGGCACCACCAGCCGAGCAGGCCGCCCAGGAACCCGCTGGCGCAGCCGGCGGTGATCCACGGCCCGTAGTCGAGCAGCGGGCCAAGAGGTTGCTGCGGGCTGGCGAGACGCTCGGCGAGCGATGCATAGCCGAAAATTGCGAACAGCGTGATCAGGCCGGCGGCGACGACCAGCGGCAGGGTTAGCCGCGCGAGCGTCGGGTCCGACAGGTTGCCGAGCTGCCAGCCGACGACAAGCGCGAGCGCCGGAAAGATCGGCAGAATGTACGACGGCAGCTTCGATCCCGAGGCGCTGAAGAACACGAAGATGCAAAGCGCCCAGACCAGCGCGAAGCGTTGCCAGTTGAAGCGGTTGGCGCAAGCCGGCGCATCGCGCCAGGCGCGGGGCGCGGCGAATGCGAACACGCTGAGCCAGGGCAGGATGCCGCCGATCAAGATCGGCACGAAATACCACCACGCGCCGGCGCGTCGGTGCTCGGTGGTGAGAAAGCGCGTGAAGTGCTCGTGAATGAAGAAGAAATCGAAGAATTCGGGATTGCGCGCCGACACCACGGCGAACCAGGGCACGGCGAGGACGGCGAAGACGAAGGCACCGGAGAGGAGGTGCAGGCGTCGCCAAAGCGACAGGTCGCGCTCGAGCAGCGTGTAGACGAACAGCGCCGCTCCGGGAAGCACGATGCCGATCAGGCCCTTCGACAGGGTCGCCAACGCCAGCGCGGCCCACGCCGCCCACATCCACCATCGCGCTTCGCGCGGCGAGGAGGCCGCGCATTGGGCGATGAACAGGCAGCCGAGGCCCGCGCTCATCCACAGCGTCAGGCCGGCGTCGAGGGTGAGAATGTGCGCCATGAGCACGTACCACAGGCATGAGCCGAGCGCGGCCGCGCTGTAGAGGCCCAGCAGCGGTCCTCCCAGGCGCCATCCGACGTAGCCGATGAACAGCACGCCGAGATAACCCGAAAGCCCCGGCCAGAGCCGCGCCGTCCAGTGATGGATTCCGAACGCTTCGTAGGCGGCGGCGGTGAGCCAGTATTGCAGCGGCGGCTTTTCGAAATACTTGATACCGTCCAGCCGCGGCGTCACCCAGTCGCCGGTGACGGTCATTTCGCGCGGAATCTCCGCGTACCGACCTTCGTCGGGATGCACGAGCCTGCGGTAGTCGAGGTTCGCGAACCAGATCAGCGTGAACGCGGCCAGCAGCAGCCATGCTCCGCGCGGCGTCAGCGGGGCAGGGGGCCGGTTCGGGGTGGGGACGGAAGGTGCAGACATCGCAAAGGCGGCGATTCTACCGCGTTCGCGGCCGGAGCGTCCGTGCTAAGCTGCCGCGGCCGATCGACTCGCGTCGTTGTCGATTGCGTGCGCCATGTCCGACCCGGATCGCATTCGCATCGTCGCCGCCACCGAAGGCGAGCTTGCCGCGGTAGCCGAGCTCGCCCGGGTCATCTGGCGCAGGCACTATCCGGGCATGATCAGCGCCGCACAGATCGAATACATGCTCGAGCGCGGATATTCGCGCGCCGCGCTGCTGCGCTTCGTCACCGAGGCAGGCGCCGGGCTCGCGCTGGCCCGCCTCGACGCGCGCCTTGCCGGGTTCGCGGCCTGGTATCGCGCCGACGACCCCGACGAGATCAAGCTCGACAAGCTCTATGTGCATCAGGATTTCCATCGCCAGGGCGTCGGCCAGCGGCTCATCGATGCGACCGCCGACGCCGCGCAGGCACAGCGGCGCGCGACGATCATCCTCAACGTGAACAAGAACAACGCCCAGGCCATCCGCGCTTACGCCCGCAGCGGCTTCGTCATCCGCGAGGCCGTAATCGTCGACATCGGCGGCGGTTTCGTGATGGACGACTACATCATGGCCAAGCGCCTGCGCTCGTAGCGTCGCCTTGCCCGCCGCGGGTCGATTCGCTACCATGCCCGGACCCTGCTGAACCGAATCAGCCTGCCCGAGCCGCCGCGATCGCTTCCGGCGGCGCACTTCCTGGAAGCGACGATGGCGCCCGCGCTCACGGTCTACGACAACTACACGCGCAGCTTTCGCCGCTTCGAAGCACTCGGCAGCGGAGCCGTCGGTCTTTACACCTGCGGCCCCACCGTCTACGACTATCAGCACATCGGCAATTTCCGCACCTTCCTGTTCGAGGACCTGCTCAAACGCGTGCTGGAGTGGAACGGTTACGCGGTGCGGCACGTCATGAACATCACCGATGTCGGCCACCTTACGTCGGACGCGGATACCGGCGAGGACAAGATGCTCGCCGGCGCGCGGCGCACCGGCAAGAGCGCGTGGGAGATCGCGGCGCTGTATACCGAGGCGTTCCTCGAGGACCTGCGGGCGCTCAATATCGAAGAGCCGACGCTGTACTGTCGCGCCACCGACCACATCGCCGAGCAGATCGAGTTCATCGCCGACATCGAGAGGAACGGCTACACCTATCGCACGTCGGACGGCATCTATTTTGATACCAGCAGGCAGCCGGACTACGGCTTTCTGGCGCGCCTGGACAAGGCGGGGCTCGAGGCCGGCAAGCGGGTCGAGCAAGGCGAGAAGAGGCACAGCACCGACTTCGCGCTGTGGAAATTCTCGCCCCCGGGCGAGAAGCGGCAGATGGAATGGCCGAGCCCCTGGGGCACCGGATTTCCCGGCTGGCACATCGAATGCTCGGCCATGGCGCAGAAGTACCTCGGGGACTTTTTTGACATTCACTGCGGCGGCGAAGACCACCTTCCGGTGCACCACACCAACGAGATCGCGCAAACCGAGGCCAGAGTCGGCACGCGCCTCGCCAACTTCTGGATGCACGGCTATTTCCTGCTCGTCAACGACGCCAAGATGGCGAAGTCTGCCGGCGAGTTCCTGCGCCTGAAGGCACTCACCGATCGCGGCTACGACCCGCTCGCGTTCCGCTATCTGTGCCTCACCGCGCACTACCGCAGCCAGCTCAACTTCACCTGGGACGCGCTCGATGCGGCGGCGACGGCGCTGGAGCGCTTGCGCACGGGCGTCCACGCCTCGCCCGGCGCAGGCGCCGCCAATGCCGGCTACCTCGAGCGCTTCAGCGCCGAGATCAACGACGACCTCAACCTGCCGCGGGCTGTTGCGCTCGCCTGGGACGTACTGCGTGGCGAGTTGCCGCCGGCGACGCGCAGGGCCACCCTGCTCGCCTTTGATCGCGTCTTCGGCCTCGGGCTTGCTTCCTGGCAGCCGAAGCGAGAAGTGGTCCCCGACGCGGTGCGCGCCTTGGCGGAGGCCCGTGCGGCGGCGCGCGCGGCCAGACAATGGGAGGCGGCGGATCGACTGCGCGGCGAGTTGCACGCGGCCGGCTGGGAGATGGAAGACCGGCCCGATGGATTCGTGCTCAAGCCACGCTGACGCCGGGCGTTTCGGTCCGGCTCTCGGCCGCCGCGAACCCCGGCGCGGCAACGAACCCGGCTAATAGAGCCGCTTGACCGGGCCGCTATAGAGCACCGGCCCGGTCGGCAACCCGGTCGGCGACCCGCCCTTGGGCTCCAGGCTTACCGCCAGCGCCGGGATGTCCTGCAGCGCCTGCTCGGCGGCGGCGGGCAGGGCGATGCGCACCATGCCGCCCGGGGCCACCGCCGACACCAGCCCCAGCGAATGCGGGCTGCCGCGCTCGGGCAGCATCCACAGCTCGAGGGCGCGATCCGCGGCGAGGGTGAGCGGAGCGATCGCCGCGACGGTGAGGTAGCGGCTGCCGCGGGCGGTCGACGCGAGCAGCGCGGGCTTGGCGTCCGGGCCGGCGAGGACCACCACCAGCGAGCCCTCCGGCAACTCCGGCGCGGGCTTGAGCAGGGCGACGGCGAGCACAACCGCCAGCGCCAAGCTGGACAGCGCCAGACCGCGCCACCATGCGACACCGCGCAGCGAGAGCGAGCCCGCAGCGGTCGTGGTGCCGCGAATGCGCGCCACGATCCCCTTCCACACCCGCTCCGGGGGCGTGACCGGGGGCAGCGCCTCGGACAGCGGCAGCAGGCGCTCCTCCCAGCCGCGCACCGCGTCGGCGAGCCTTCGGTCGCTGCGCATGAGGCGCTCGAATCGCGCCCGCGCTTTTCCCCGCAGCGTGCCGAGCACGTATTGGCCGGCCAGCGCCTCGGCGCTTTCGCGCTCGCCCAGGTTCACCGCGTGACCCCCGCACGATCGAGGCAGGCGCGCAGGCGCTCGAGGCCGCGGCGGACCCACGACTTGACCGTGCCGAGCGGTTCGCGCAGGTGCCGCGCGAGCTCCGCGTGCGACAGCCCCTGGAAGAACGCCAGCGCGATGGCCTGCCTCTGGCCTGGCTCGAGCGCCTCGATGCAGGCCTTGAGCGCCAGCGCGTCTGCTCCGGCGAGCAGCAGCTCCTGCGGTGTCGGTCCGGGGGCGGCGACGGTCACGCCTTCCTCCTCATCGTCCAATGTCACGGTGTCGATCTCGCGCCGGCGCAATTGATCCAGGCAGCGATTGCGGACGATGCTGGTCAACCACGTCAGAGGTTGGCTCTTGGCGGCGACGTACGACGCGGCATGGTGCCAGACATTGACGAAGCTCTCCTGGAGAGCCTCCTCGGCAGCGGCCGCTTCCCGCAATATACGCAGCGCCACCGCGAACAGATGCGGGGAAGCCGCGCGGTAGAGTTCTGCGAACGCCTGTTGATCCTTGAGCGCCGTGCGCGCCAAAAGCTGCAGCAGCCGCGCGTTGCGTTCGAGTTGCTTTGCCGGATCGCTCGCCATCGTCGCGGTGGCTAGGCGCGCTGACGGTCCTTCTGCCAGAGCACGTCGGAGCAGCCCGCGGTGCGGTTGAGCACGCGCGCAATCACGAACAGCAGATCGGAGAGCCGGTTCACGTACTTCCGTGCCGGACCGCCCACCGTCTCGATCGCACCCAGGCGCACGAGCGATCGCTCCGCCCGCCGGCACACGGTGCGCGCAACGTGGGCCTGGCTGGCTGCGCGCGTCCCGCCGGGCAGAATGAACTCCTTGAGCGGCGGCAGGTCGGCATTGAAGCGCTCCACCGCCTGCTCCAGGCGCGTGACCTGCGCTTCGCTGACCGCGCTGGAGCCGGGAATCGACAGTTCGCCACCGAGATCGAAAAGCTCGTGCTGCACTTCGCGCAGGCAGTCGGCCACGGTGGCGGGCAGCTGTTCGGCGAGCACGGCGCCGAGGGTCGAATTGAGCTCGTCGACCGCGCCGATCGCCTCGATGCGGGCCGCATCCTTGGCCAGGCGCGATCCGTCGCCCAAGCCGGTCGTCCCGGCGTCGCCGGTGCGGGTAACGATCTTGGACAGTCGATGGCCCATGATGCCTTTGTCGGGGCGGGAGTTTGCGCTGCGCTCGGTGCGGCCAGCATAGTGAATTCGGAGAGCAGCGGCAAGTCGAAGCCGCGCCTGCGGCGGGAAGCGGCATCGCGCTTGTCCTTTCGGGTGGTTTGGTACCATGGCAGCCTGCAACGTGCGACCCGTTCGAATGGAAGCTGCGCCATGAGCAACCCGTATCTCACCGATCTCGACCGCAACACCGCCAATTACACCCCGCTCACGCCGCTGTCGCTGATCGCCCGCACCGCCTACGTCTATCCGTCGCAGCCTGCGGTCGTCCACGGCGAGCGCCGCTACACCTGGTCGGAAACGTATGCGCGGTCGCGGCGGCTGGCCTCCGCGCTCGCCCAGGCTGGCATCGGCCGCGGTGACACGGTCGCGGTGATGGGGGCGAACACGCCGGAAATGCTCGAGGCCCATTTCGGCGTGCCGATGACCGGCGGCATACTCAACACGCTCAACACCCGGCTCGACGCCGAGGCGATCGCATTCATGCTCAAGCACGGCGAGGCGAAGTTGCTGATCACCGACACCGAATTCTCG
>Ga0074044_10004956_pt1 | contig 10921 bp, 10 predicted proteins | sample BogForMeECP23OM1_FD_94443 | JGI IMG/M metagenome (GOLD analysis project Ga0074044, IMG submission 94443) | Bog forest soil microbial communities from Calvert Island, British Columbia, Canada - Bog Forest MetaG ECP23OM1 | ecosystem: Environmental > Terrestrial > Soil > Wetlands ...
CGAGGGCGTGATCATCGCCCAGGGCGCGAACATCGGCGGCTGGAGCCTTTACGCGAAAAACGGCAAGCTCAAATACTGCTATAATGTGGCGGGAGTGCACCACTTCTTCGTCGAAGCGACGGAGGCGCTGCCGGCGGGCGAGCATCAGGTGCGCATGGAGTTTGCCTATGCTGGCGGCGGTCTTGGCAAGGGCGGCCAAGTGTCGCTCTACGTTGATGGCAAGAAGGTCGGCGAGGGGTCCGTTCCCATGACACAGGCGATGGTCTTTTCCGCCGACGACGGCTGCGATGTCGGGGAGGACAGCGGCGCCCCGGTCTCCCCGGATTACGGCTCACGAGGCAACGCATTCAATGGAAGTGTCAAGGGGGTGCAGCTCGCCATAGCCGAAGCGGCTGAGAGCTTGGATCACCTCGTCTCGAAGGAGGAAGCTATCCGCATCGCTATGGCGCGGCAGTAATCGAATTAAGGACGGTGATGGGGACGATTTGTCTTGGCGTAACAAGGGTCGCGGCTATCGTCCTGACGGTCATTCATTTTCTGCTGCCGCGCGCGCGTAGCACGATTGGCCGGCAGGAATAAGGTCGGCCATGAACGAGGAAGCGACGCACAGACAATCCATGTCCCCGTTGGATACTTCCACGCGACTCGCCTACGAACGCACCTATCTCGCCCATGAACGCACCCTGATGGGGTGGGTGCGAACGGCTATATCGCTCATCTCGTTTGGGTTCACCATCGCGAAGCTTTTTGAATACCTGCGTAAGAAAGAGGGCGCGCAGGCGCCGCTTCTTGGCCCTCGGGCTGTAGGCATCATCATGATCGCGACCGGAGCGACCCTAACGGGATTCAAACCCGTGTTACCGCCGTGAAAGGGCGGTGATCAGCATTTATAAGCTGTTTACAATAAGGAAGTTACAACTTGGTAAGTTCCATGTTGCCAGAATGTTGCCGAGTCGCCCCCTCCGGGCAGAGAAACTGAAATAGATAGTATGCTTATATCAAAGACTTGCGATTTATGCAGGCCCCTGTACCCAAAGTGTCAGCAAAACCGACCACCACCGAAAAAGAGGCCGAGAGTCAATGGACACAAGTGAAATCGGCCCCGGCACGCAAATACCCCGGCCGGCAGCAACTGCCACCAGATGGCATAGTCCAGGCTTTGGCGATCACGTTTTTGTTTCGCGGTTCGTTCGTTCGGTCCGTTCAGAGATTTGTCAATAAATCTTTCCAATAGTCTAAGCTCTCGAGCTCAGTTTTTCGATTTGCCCCTGGCCGTTTACTCTGCGCGAGAGAGCACTCAAAGATTGTTTCGATTGCCATGACCGACTTTACGAATCTTGTTCTAGGAGCTGACAGCCTCCTCCTCTTCAGGAGTAAGTCCTCGAGCATGTTCTCCAAAGAATTGCACACATGGACGACCGTCGGATGGGTGAAACGTCGAAGTTCTAAAATGTGACCGAATGAGTTTCTGATATCTCGGATTCGATTTAGGTCTGAAAAAACCTCGCGAGAAATTATGCCGAGCACAAAAGCAAGGTTCGTCCGCACAGAGAAAGTTCGAAGACCGTCTGGATTTTCTAAAAGGTCATCGACAGCGCTGTGTTGCACCATCCGCGCTTGCAAAAGCTGTCGTAGCTTATCGTCCAAATAGCTCGCCGCCGCCAAGGCACATCCGCGATCGGATTCGCGTTCAAGCTCCTTCATCAGAAGCAGAAGCCGTTATTGATCGGTCGCTTTTGCAATTTTGATCTTTTTCATGCCGAAGGGGCGGGTATAGCGTTTTCAATAAGCTCCTTCGCGAAGCGAAAAGTATCTGCTGAACCGCTTCGGGTCGAGAATCGATTTCGAGCATACGAGTTGCCATTACTGAAACGGACAAAAACGCTATGTCAGCATATCAGATTTAGTAATGCTTCTTCTGGCAACTGGTCTCGGTGATGCGTTTCGACAGGACGGATCTTGCTCCAGATCGGCCATCTCTACGAGATTGAACGACGCTTGCGCAAACAGCAAGCGGGCTGCGCGCTGCGTGATGCGTATCGCAGCAGTCAAAGCCGGCCCATCTGCGCACGAATCCATCGGGTCCTCCAGCGCTAGTTCATTACCAGACGCTTCCTGCCCCAAAGTACGATGGGCAAAGCCATCCACTATGCCTCGGATCAGTGGGACGCGCTGGAGGTTTATCTCCAGGATCCGCTCATTGAAATCGATAAGCTAGCTTATTGAAGTGCCGCAGAAGATGTTTAAGAAGGACGAATCTCGCCGGTTCTCAAGGACTTTACGCATGGCCGACGCCACGGGCAGCATCGTGATTTTAGCCGAATACTTCCTACATTTCGTTCGTCACCGATCCGTTTGTCGATACGTCAATCAACGAAGGTCCTTCGCGGGCGAAAGCGAGCCGAAGCTCGGACCGAAGCTCCTCCGCACTGACAACTTTCCGGGCGGGAATGCCAAATCCGTGAGCTAGTTGAGCGAACTCTATGTTCGGATCGTCCAGATCCATGAAAGGGAACACCCCTCGCGGAATGTTGTTTTCGCGCCAATATTGCAGAAGATTCACCTTTAGAATTCGATAGGCGCGGTTGTTACAAACAACAAATATGACCTTCCTCCGGTACCGCGCTGCGGTCCAGAGGCTTTGAAGTCCAAAAATCGCTGATCCATCCGCTGACAACGCGAGAACGGTCTTCTCGGGCTTCGCGAATGACGCTCCGACGGCGCCGGGCCAACCAACGCCGATGCACCCACCGCGTGCTAGTATATAAGAACCGGGCACGCTCGGCTGCAGATAGTGCAGCAGCGCGGGAGTTGAGGTGATAGATTCATCGTAGATTAAGCAGTCCTTGGGTAATTCTTCAACGATCGTCCGCATCATCGTTCCAGGCGCCATTTCGGTCTGAGTATCCGGAATAGCGTCGAAGCGCTCTTGGTTCTTCTTTCTTGCGTCCTTTCTGCGCGCAATGACAATTGCACGACGCGCCTCGATTTCGTCACGGTGGCAATCCACCAACTTTTTTATTATGGCTATCACCCTACCGAGCGAAGACTTTGGATTAGCTTGCAGGCCCAAGTGCACCGGGAAATTTTTCGCGATTTCCCAAGGATCGAAGTCGATCTGCATCAAGCTGCATCCTGGGGAAAAGTATTCTTCACGAGACGGAAACAGCTCGGGAAAGAGAGGTGTTCCAATGGCCAGAATAGCATCGGCTTCTCGGACAATCACTCGCGTAGCTTCGCCAAAAGAATGTCCAATCGTTCCGAGAAACAGTGAATCTGTGAAAGAGACGCTGAGGTCATTGAACTCAACACCCCATATGGGACAAGCAAGTAAGTCGGCCAACTCACACAACTCGGGTTGAGCGTCTGCTGCGGCCACTCCGTCTCCGACCAAAAGCATAGGAGATTTCGCATTCACTAGTCGGCGCGCGATTTCTTCTGCCTGTCCGTCGGAGCACGGTCCGACGGGGGAGAGGAAGTTGGTCGGTGAGATCCGAGCGTCGACCTCTTCCTCCAGAACGTCCATAGGCAGTGCCATGAATACGGGACCCTTAGGATAGGTCGAAGCTACTTTGATTGCGCGGCGCAAGATACGCAACATTTGGCTGCCATGGGTCACGCGACAGGACAATTTCGTAACGGGCTTTGCGATCTCAGTGAGATCGCAAGCAAGGAAACCGTCAAAGGCTTGAAGATCCGAGTACGTCTCACCGGCCACGACAACTAGCGGAGTATGGCTGCGATATGCTTCGTAAAGCACCCCAATGCCGTTACCCAAGCCAACCGCCGAGTGTAGCTGGACGATGGCTGGTCGGCGCGTGACGCGCGCCCATCCGTCAGCCATAGCGACTACAGATGCCTCCTGCAAGCCAAGGACGTAGTTTATAGCACCATTCCGACCGACGACGTCAATCAGCCCCTCCTCCGTGCTGCCCGGATTTCCAAAGATTACCGATAGCCCATCGACGACTAACTGCTGCAACAGCGCCTCTTTGACTTTCATGTCTCTCTGATCGTGGGTGACGGATGGGCGGCTCAGAATAAGCGATTCATGCGTTATGGATGGTGGCGGCCGGTTTCATCTTGGTCGATGAAGAGGCGCCCTGTTAATGGTGGCAGGCCATCTAGAACCGCGATCATCGCAAGTACGCCAGGGTATCCGTCTGGCGTGGTGCGACAGGTAATTAAGTGTCCGTCCACAACTACGGAGTACGGAGTACCAGGGGGGGAGAAGAACATCCCTCCGATGCCGGCTGCATTCGTGAACATTTCCTCTGAATCGATCAGCGGATTTCCGCTAACTCCGGGATTGAACCATTTTTCCGCTGCCGAATATGCTTCGAAATCAAACTTTCCGTTCTTCCAGTAAACATCCGGGTCTTTGGGAAATTCGTAAATCCAGCCCCAGCCACTTTGGTATTCATCCAACCAGGAGTGAGTGGTTACCGCGCGTCCCTGCAGTATCGATTTCCCGCTCTTTGGGTGGATCGTCTGAGCCAGGGCGAGTCCCCCATTGCACTGTCCCATAATCGGTTTGCCTACTGCATGGAACGCCAATATCAGGCTATGTAACCCCCGGTCGGCCATCAAACCCGGTATCGCGCCGGAACCGCCAGCGATAATGATACCGTCGTAGTCGTAAGCAATTGCTAGCCCCTTGGCCAGCGCCTCTTTGTACCGTTCGAGCAAGGACGGATCCCTTATATAATCTCCGACCTGAGGAGGCTTTGGGATCTGGCTTAGATTTAGCACGTTACCGACTTTCAATAGTTCGTGCTCGGAATAGGCTGGATTGAGAAACTTAAGAGCCAGCTCCCGCTCTTCTTGCGAGACTACCGACCAACGCCAAGCTCCGTCGAGAAAATGCGGATCCAGACTAGGAGAAAGGAAATGAGGCGGCGATCCGTCTTCCGTTGCAATTTTCACCTTGTAACCTGCCTTCAGGAGCACTCCCGCCACTATCGTTAATTCGGAAGCCCAAGTCCCAAATTTCGAGGTCACCATGAGAATCGGCTTGTGTTTGGCGGGGGATGCGATATCTAGCTCCACGTTCGTCATCCGCTCTACTTCCGCAGCGACGTCGAGCGTATCGTCTAGCAGGCCTTTAGCCGCCTTGGATACGGGACGGGAGGCAGGATTGAAATTCTTGGCCGCCTCAATGAGCCTAGCCTCCAAAGCGCTGACGATATTATCTGCTGTGTCGCCGATGCCGCCGCTGGGTGTAGGCCTGCTCCTGTGAACCAGGGTGTTGACGATCGCCTCAAAGTAGGGTTCCACGTCGGCAAAGGAGCGAGCCGTCACGAGATCATCGTCCACTACTACGTGACTGGGCTCAGGCACGAACACAGCACCGGCATTGTGGACATCCGCCAAAACCACGGTATGACAGATGACTCGTCGCCCCTGAAGGAGGTCAGGCCTTGGTGTCAACAGCCAAAGTGCATGGCACATCGCCGCCTTGACGATCTTCTTGTTCTCCATGGCGCGGGCAAAGAACTGCACCGACGGCGCGGAACCTACCTTTTCGGGAGAACCTAGACTCCCCATGGGAGGGATTTCGCGAAGACGTACCGCCACATAATTGGCAGCACAAATTACCACGTCGAACTCGCTGGGCTCATGTTTTGTCACGCACTGATCCACTGTTAGCCGATGGACAGAGGTAACCGGGCGATCGGGATTATCAATGTCGTTTACAAGATCTATTGATTCCCTGCCCCAGAGGTAGCTGAGAATCGTTAATTCAGCACCGAGTTCGAGCACTCGCCTCTTGTAATACTGAATCTCATCATAAATATACTCCGTTTCTACAAGCACTGCGACTTTTTTCCCAAAGAGAGTTTTGTCGTTCATATCCACAATATATAGCTTCGGTTTTTGCGTTCTCGACCGTAGAAAATCCGCAACACGAATCTTCCGCACGAGGTACGATTATTGATTGTTGCGATTCCCGCGATTGAAAAGATCTGGACGACCACGCACCGAGGATCGCTGAACCCAGTTGCGCTACCGTTAATTGCTCCGATGTTCATCTCATATCTGATGAAGAAATCTGGATGTGCTGTGTAGTGGCTCCGCCAGAGCAGAAAATGGATTTGTGGTCTCTGAACGTGGACTTAAACACTTGATGACTCTCTGGATTTTGCTATCAATACGCTAGCTCATTAGCTTTCTTTCAGTTTGTCTGAAGCGTCAGCGTTTCGAATTTTGTCTCAGGAGAAGCGTTGTATGCATGTGGTTAGGGCGTTCAGCCTAATGAATGGTGGTGAAAGTTACTTTCTGGCGCTTACCGGAATTTTCCACCGTGTACTCATCGATGTGATCGACAGTGGCTTGGTAGAAATATGGTGCGATCTCCCGTTTTTCTGGTGTCTTCTGCCACGCGAAATACAGCTCGGCTGGTTCTCCGTGAAGCTGCTGAGCAAAAAGATATCCGATTAAGGCATGCTCAAAGGAATGAAGCGCGTTCTTCCATGAGTGCTGTTTTGGGAATCCCTCGGCCGGCCTGTTAGTCGCGGCGCTTACGATATGCCAAATCTCATGATTTTCGTGATCTACCATAAACCGAAACCAGTATTCATACGTCCGCACGAGGTAGCGCAGATACGCAGGATCATTTAACGCAAGTGCCCCTGCAACTTGATCCAACTCGCAAAGAATCCACCACTCTTTGTCTTCGTCACGCGTACCATCAGGCTTAAAGCAACGAGCCCACGACCCAGTGGCTTCTATGTAAGCGCTATCTACAATTTGACTGGCACGGCGCTGCGCACTGACGAACATCTCATAATCATCTGTGAGCGATCCTATCAACGAGATCAACCAAAACGCCTTCACGCTATGACCAAAATCCGTATGGGGCGTCCCCCAGCGTTTGTCGATCGTGTTGGCTGCTGTTCCCCAAAACATCTCGGTCCGTGGAGAATAAAAGCGATCCATATGGATTTTGGCGAGTTTGATAAGTCGCGACTTCCACACACTCCGATGATGCTCCGGCAAACAAGGCGTAACGACCATCATGTAGCCGTAGATCTGGTCCAATTGCGCGACTATTTCTTGCTGACTTCTCTTGTCACCGTCCGGCGAATCAGCGAGCACCCAGCGAAATAAGTCAGCTCCGGAATCGTAGTAGTTAAACCAGATATAGTCGTGGACTGTAAGCAGTATTCCTTCCAACTCAGGGTCACGCGTCAGATAATATAAAAAACCAATACCAGCCAGGAAGTATGCAAGATCCTGGCTGGTCCGAAACTGAGGTTCTGGACCGGGAATTTTGGCAATGCCGCTGAAGTAACTGAAGGCACCTGCGGCTTTGGCATCTAAGGCGTGGTCACGCAAATAGGATACGCCTGCTTTAGCCAATTTGAGGTATTGCTCATCGCCGGTCATATGATAAGCGACTCCGTAGGCAAAACATTGCCGGGATTTAGCCCGCACGTGATCTCGGTCAAGCCAGACGATGCCCGGCACAACGTACTTAAACTCAGGCCGGAGATCGTTTGGATCTACCAGTGACCCGTCATTGTTTCGATAAGTGGGAAAGTTTCCTACAGGTTCTCCGAGAGCCGAAGGCATCATCCAAAACGGCAAAAGATCTTCCTTAAGATGGGATATCCATCGATCTCCTCGAGGAAGATCTCGGAGAAGATTTTCGATATCAAAATATTGCACCGACAGTGAACTTTTCATCGTTATCCTTTAGGGACAGCTCGACATCGAAATTGATTATTCGAGAGATCGCACTATTGCATTTTCAATGGCCCGCGATTCCCGCCTGCCGGGAATCGCGTACAAGACCGTAATTTACAACAATTCGCTTATAGCGAAGTTCGTCTCTGAAATGCAAGCCAAAATTTCGCGAGCCCAATGCATTGAGCCGTAGTTCAGAGAAAATGGTTCATGCGCACCTCGGCGTTGGCGGTATCATACCAGGCTTGAACAGAAAAGGCCCGAGACCGCAGAGTCCAGCCACCTCGCCTACACGAAGACCATCTCGGTGTTTCTGCATTTCCTAGCCGAGCGAGCAGAACGGGATTTGGCTGATTTGACCCGGAGCGACATCATTCGGTTCCGCAATGAGTTGTCGAAGCGACTCGGGGCCGACACGGTAAACCGGTACGTCAAAATTGTGCGCATGTTCTTTAAAAGCGCGCACCGGGACCGATATCTCCTCGAGAACCCGGCAGAACACGTCGATGCCATCAGGGACCGCTCAAAAGAAGCCCGCAGGCCTTTTACGATTGGCGAACTCCAGGCGGTGATGGCGGTTGCGGATCCGGAATGGCGGAGCCTGATTCGATTCGGTCTGTATACTGGTCAACGCCTCGCAGACCTGTCTCTGCTGACCTGGGAAAATGTTGATCTAGCCCGGAACGAGATCCGCCTGGTTACAAAGAAGACTGGCAAACGACTCACAATCCCCATGTCAGCGCCTCTACGTCAACATGTTCTGTCTCTACCTGCCGGAGAAGCCCCAGCCACGCCGATTCACCCCCGGGCATTTGAAGCGGTTCAGCGGCAAGGCAGAGCCAACAGTGTGTCGAATTGGTTTGTTGACTTGTTAGCGCAGGCTGGGCTTCGAGCTAGGCAGAATCACCAGGGCAGGGGAATCGGTAGAGCAGCCAGACGGGCGGCGAGCCAGCTTAGTTTTCATTCATTGCGGCATACCGCGGTCAGCCTGCTCAAGGATGCCGGAATTCCCCAGGCGGCGGTTCAAGAGTTGATTGGTCATGACTCCGAGCAGATGAGCGCGCTGTACACCCACGTTGGTCGGGAAGCCTTGGAGAAGGCAGCAGCCGCGTTACCGGAGATCTGAGAGATCGGCACGAACATGGGCTAGAACGTTTCCCGAAGTGTCTCAGCGATCTCAAAGCTTGCCTTTGATCCCTCAATTAGAGCGAGCGAAGAATATCTTCGCGTTCAGCCCCCTTGTGCCGGGCTACGAGGCGAAGGACACTGTTGAGTGTTCCCAATCGGATAGGATTATGGTCTGGAATCGAGATTCGCTGATGGGAAGGAATCTCGGTCTGGAGGATCAAGTGACTACCTTCTTGATGGACTATGCGGTAACCCCAATCGCGGCACAATGCTTTTGCGAGATCACTGCCTTTAAGATCCCGCGGCAGCTTCATGCGTAAGCGAGGACTTCATCTCGAACCATGTGCAGCCGCAGGGTGGTTGGAAGTCTGTCAGGCTGGTCAAAATAGAAGGCTTTGACCACCTCCCTGACGTTTTGCCGAAGCTCATCCCACGTATCACCTTCAGTCACGATGGTCTCGGTCAGACACTCAGCCCAATAGCCGCCGTCGGCTTCCTGGGTTACTTCGAAGATGAGTTCTCGCATGCGCCCAACTCTAAGCTTCCGATGCCTGAGCGGCAAGTTCAAGCCTGGCAAATCTCAGCGGAGCCCTGCCTGAGCGATCCGCATTGGCACGTCCACTGTTTCCTTCACAATGCCACGTTTGATCCGGTCGAAGAGCGATGGAAAGCCGGCCAATTCAGGGGACTAGTTGCCGATAAGGGCTATTTTCAGGAATATTTTCATACGCTGCTGGCCCAAAGATTGATGGAATCCGGGTACAAGCTACGGCGAACGGATAGGGGTTGGCATCAGTGGGAGATGGGCTGCATCACCGACCGAGAAGTGGAATTGTTCTCTAAAAGACATGAGCTGATCGACACTCTGTCGGAAGAGAGAGGATCGACGCCAGAAGAGGAAAGGCGGATTGCGCACCAGGAGCGTGAACGGAAGATAACCAAACTTTTCCACGGCAAGGCGCAGATCGAGAATTGGCGTCAGCAAATGGGAGCCCAGCGGTGGGACTCGGTGACGCTAGAAGGAGCAAAGGAGGGGCCTCAACTCGAGCTGCCAATCAATCCGCGCGAGGTCGCGGTTGAAGCCTACTTCGCCAAGCATTCTGTTGCGCGCGACCGGGTGCTAACGGCGGAGATTCTGAAACGGGCCTGCGGTAAATTGTCTCGTGAAGAAGTGGAGCAGTATGTCAAAAACGACCGGTTCGTACAGCTCGACGAGAGAAATCAGGAGGGTCAGCCGTTGACTTATGACTTTGGCGTGATTACGGAGAAGGGTGTCGCGACCTCCTCGGATTGAGTTTGCCAGTGCCGTCCACCACGTCATGGCGCGCGGAGATCGACGGGAAGAAATTTTCCGGGATGATCGAGATCGATGGGAGTTTCTGGACTATCTCGGTGAAGGCGCAGAGCCCTATTGGGTCAAAGTGTATTGTTATGTCCTGATGGAGAATCATTTTCATCTGGTCGTATCGTAATGACCCCTGAGGGCAACCTTTCGCAGTGGATGCACCAACTAAAGACCGCGTACACGGTCTACTTTAATCGCCGGCATCAGGTAGTGAGGGCATCTGTTTCAGGGCAGATTCAAGAGTACGGTCATCGAGACCGAAAAATATTTGCTGGAGGTGAGCCGCTATCTGCATTTCAATCCGGTGCGAGGAGTGGTGCTGGGCCAGGGAACACCAATGAGATCAGGCCTGCAGACTCCATTGAACCCCGACCGGGCCGGTGCTGGAAGGACTGGGAGTATCGTCGCTGGGTGGAAGAGGGGCTGATTGGTGAGATTGAAGATCCGTTCGAGGCAGTAAAATGGCAGCAGGTATTGGGTGGGGAGGGATTTTTGCGCAAACTCCAAGATCAATGGAATCAAAGAGTCGAGCGACCCAAGAATTATGGACAGAAGAAAAACTGGTCAGCTGTCGGAGCCGAGCAAATCCTTGAGCGGGTGAGTGAGCACTTCAATCCGATCTTGAGAGGCTCTAGGCTGAACTTCGATCGGGCAATCGTGCGTTGAAGCGCTTCAGTACTTGATGTAGGCGGTTTTTTGGCTGAAATATGTAGCCATGTAATATAGCGGATATTTCTTGATTATGCTCGTTTGTTTCGC
>Ga0074044_10004957_pt1 | contig 10919 bp, 15 predicted proteins | sample BogForMeECP23OM1_FD_94443 | JGI IMG/M metagenome (GOLD analysis project Ga0074044, IMG submission 94443) | Bog forest soil microbial communities from Calvert Island, British Columbia, Canada - Bog Forest MetaG ECP23OM1 | ecosystem: Environmental > Terrestrial > Soil > Wetlands ...
CAGAGTTAGGGCGTCTGGGCTGTAGTAGTAGGTTCCAGCGCAATTGGAAGTCCAGGAGTATGCGAGGCCCCAAGTCCCTTCGTCATCTGTGAAACCGATCTGATCGTAGGAACCCGCATTATCCCATACAGAGAGAATGACGTAGTAGAATGTGCTCCCCTCGGCATCGACGTCGGGGACTTGAAGCGTCACATTGAGTTTATTTGCCGTTGTTGACGAACCCGTGTAGACGGTGCCAGCGTAATAGTGGCCACTGTAGGACGCCGGGCCGGCCGCAGGGATGGCGTTGGGGTGCGGAGGCGAGCCCACTTCATTCGCAGGAACCGCCAACGAATCTCCACGCGACGCGTTCTCGCCCACCAGTCCGTTGGTTTCCTCCATACTTTGATTCACGGGGCTCGTGTTTGCTATAATCAGCCCCCCCGAAGCAAACTCGGTTGGTGTTGAATCTTGTAAATCGAAAACATTTGGAGGTGCACCGGGAGCCGACGCGGTCGTACTGATGGACGTCGTCGCTTCTGACGATGGATAAGTCAAGGACGATCGAACCTGCAGGGAAGCGGCGGACGAGCCAAAGGCTGTAAAGCTGGTGACGAGGAGAAGTGCGAGTACGACTGGGACCGATGCCGCGTGAAGGGTCACGGACCTCAGCGGTCCGTGGGTTGTATGCATCTGAATCGCCTTCCGAGTGCGCATTCATGCGCATTACGCTCTCTTAAGCCTTCGTGAAGTCGAGTCGACAGCCATCTCGTGCGCGCTCCTCGCGGACGGTTATCAATCGTTAGGTCGGGATGGGCTCGGTCCGGGGGACGATCTAGGACGCGCCGCAAAACTGTTCCTGAATCCCGCGCATCGCTCGTTCCCCTCTTCGCGAGGAACGAGCGATGCAGACCAGCATCCAGTACCCGACCCACGACCGCCCTACGCCGACCGAACACGCCCCCTCTCGCCTCCGCACCGTTACGGGAAACCGCTTCCCGCGCAAGTGCTCGTGCGGATGCGACCGCGGGATCCCCCGGGACCGTAGGGACCTCGCTACCTGAACGCGAATAACAGAACCAGCAAGAGCACCAAGAGAACCAGCGCAACCACTACGATTAGGTGGTTGGATCGGTAGGGTTTACCTGAGCTCCAATCGAACCCGTGGAAAGCCCTGTTGAATTTCGCGAAGAGGGGAGGGGCATCCTGGACCAGCTTGTTCTCCAAACCTCGCAGCCGAAGAAGATCACTGCCGTGACACGCAGCCGCAAAGAAATACTGACGAGCTGCAGCGACGGTGGCGACGAGGATCGCGACGAATAACGCCGTAATCACAAAAAGGAGTTCGAAGTGATCCAACGGGGACAGCCCTTGAACGTGCAGTTCTATCGATAGCTGGACATAACCCACGAATGTTGCCGCTCCGATAATGCAGTAAGTGAGAAACTTTTGGATGCTAGTGTTGTAGAGGAGAGAGTATTCGCTCGCGCTATACGGTTGGGATTCGTCAGCTCCCGATTGTGCTCCTTTAGAGCCAGAACTCATGATGCGGTACACGTACTCTAGCTACTTGTCGGTCGCGCATCGCTCGTTCCCCTATCAGCTCCGCATCGGTCGCAAGTCGGCATCGAACAGTTCCAACCTACGGGTTCCCGCCGGTTCGATCGTACCGGTCGGCGAGCTCCATCACGTCGACGTGCCAAGACTTGTTCTCTGTTCGGCAGGATGGGCAAGGGTGTCGTTTAGACTCGTAAAGGTCGACTGGAACGAAAAACCGAGACCGACATCCTTTGAAGTCGCATGTGACCCAATGGAAGAGCCCTGACTCATCTCGTTCAGCCATGCCGAAGTTGTAGAGGGCCGCGAGAAGGTCAGGCCAGAACTGGCCGACGCGTTCCTCCTCTTTCGCCGGGCTCAGATGACCTGCGGTCTCGGCCAACACCTTCCAGACTGGCTCAAGTCCCTCAGTCGCGGTCGCAGGTCGTTGTAGATAGAGATTCGCACCAGGAACGGGGAGGTCCACCACAGTGTTCGTCGGTTCAACCACGACCACCGGAAGCTGGAGTTGGCTCGCAATCCCTACTTCGTAGCCCACCCACGCACGAGTGTGGGCTCGATCCAGCATCGGCTCCGAGAGTAGGACGATGATCGCCTTCGACCTCCTGATCCAGTCCCGAACCTTCTCGGCGTGGGGCGGCTCCGGGTTGTCGGCGCTATAGAAGTACGGTCGGAAGAGGGAGGTTTCTTGGTTGAAGACGTGCAGTAGGAACGTCTGACCTTCGAGGTCGTGCTGGCTGTGGGCCACGAAGACCCAGTCTTGCGCAGGAGCTGTCACGCCGGGCTGTTTACCAGACCTTTTCGAAGAATATAGCACATCGGTCGCCTTGCACCGCGCAGGGTGACTTTGAGGTCCGAGGTCGAGTCCAAAGACGACCTATCGTGAGAGGATCGTGAGGGATGCTACGCCACTTCGCAACGCGCGTCTCCGTACATCGTCCGTCCCTGCCTTCGCGAGCAACCTTCGATGTCAGAATCTAATCGGAGAGTGGCGCTAGTCCGATTCTCTGGGGTTGTCGGTACGAAAACTGACCGTTCAGCCTTCTCGTGAATCACCATCGCCACCGGCCAACTCTTCCCTTGATTCCTCTGCGGACTTGCGCTGGAACCTCACCTTGGCCTTATTGCTCGCTTCCGAAGCCGCCGGGAGAAATAGTTCAACGAATTTCTTCATGGCTCCCGTCATCTCTTCATCGCTCTGCCCCGTAAGGGGGGCTACCATTGCGTCGCCCAGAAGATCCTCGACCCCCGGGAGGATTGTGCGAAGGCGTTCCTCGTCGTCGGGTCCAATCGTCATCACCACCCCACCCAATTCTTGGACTTGCTTGATTACGCGGGAGAGCATTGCGGCGAAGGGGACGTCTTCGGGAAGCCTGGGTGTCTGGGGTCCAAACACTTGTGTGCCAGTGTAGGTAAAGATGACCAACTCGTTCGTGTCGTCCACTTCTAAGGTCAGGACATCCCTCGGATGGAGCTGGCCGTTCGATACCAACAACCGAACGGCGTCCTTGAAGTCCGCCGTGTCTTCGAGCTCGACGCCAACCTGGCCCCGTATCAACGAATCAAGGTCCACATTCTCTTTCTTCAGCGATTGATCGGGCGGGGAAACGAGATTAAGTGGCATTATCAGACCCGCGGCTCGATGACCTGGGGTGGGGAGCCGGTACGCTCCATCGGCGAACCTCTCGAGAGATCCAGCGAATGCTGTCCGCAAGAGTCTAGCAAAATCGAAATTGACCGAGATATTTTCATCTTTATCCCGCACATGGAATTCGCCTGACGGATGCTGGCTGATGTGAAGACCCGGGGGTGCGATCCCTGGAAGGACGACGGCGTACAGGCTGCCGTCGCTCTTGCTCCGCTTCAACTTCAACAGACTCAGAAGCTGTCCAACCTGGTTGTCGCTCCCGGAGGTCGGAGCAAGAGCGTTCACCTCCTTCTCAGTCGTCATGCTATCCCGACTCCCTACCGAATCTAGCGCTAATTCTGTTTTGGTAGGTGTCCGCTAGCATCGCCCGTCCCTGCCTTCGCGAGGGACGTGCGATGCAACACAGCATCTCATACCAAACGCCAGAGCGACCCACGCCGAACACGCCTAACGCCGCGGTCTCCCGCCTGCGGACTGTTACCGGGAACCGTTTCCCCCGCAAGTGCGCCTGCGGATGTGGTTCCGGGATCCCACGAGACCCCGAGGTCCGGTACGTGGTCGATTTCGGCGCCCCGCGACCGTACCCCGCGTTCACCCGGGAGCACTCGCCCGACTTCGGGAGCTACCGCGGCCATGTTGGGTGATGAACAAATGGAAGTTCTTCACGAAAGCCCCAAGAGGTCAGGTGCCCTCTGGAAGTGAAATAGAATGTGCAAAACCTGTCCAAAAGTCCTCGTCGCCACTCATTGGTTCAGTTCAGATGACTATGAATCTTGTGATTGCGATTGTGAAAATCTGATCACGATGCAATACGGCAATGCGTTCGGGTGTAGAGATTGTGGGCACATGTTAGTCTTTGAGTAGCAAGAATTCAACTTGATCGTCGGTCGAGTGCTCCACCTAATATGAATCGACTCTGATCGCGCATCGCCCGTCCCTGCCTTCGCGAGGGACGCGCGATGCAACACAGCATCTCATACCAAACGCCAGATCGACCCACGCCGACCGAACCCGCAGTTACGGTCTCGCGCCTGAGAACCGTCACCGGGAACCGTTTCCCGCGCAGGTGCTCCTGTGGATGCGGTCGCGAGATTCCTCGGGACCCAGAGATCCGTCTCGTGGTGGATTTCGGGGCTCAGCGACCATACCCCGCCTACCTCCGAGAGCATTCGCCCGACTTCGGGAGCTACCGCGGCCGACCCCGCAACCACGTCGACCTCGCGTCAGTCCCCGGGTTCGTCCCGGCGAGCGCGCTCCTGGCCAGGCCGGCCGAGCCGAAGCCCCCGGTCGAGCTGGACCTCACAACCGACCCAGCCCACTCTGAGGCGGACGCCTCTCCGAGCGTCGAGGCGGGTCGCCCCTGGGCCTCCGGCCAGCTCGTCTTCAACGCTGGGCAGTTCGAGTCCGCGCGCAGCGGGTTCGCGGACTACGCGAAGGACGGTGAGTCAGGCGAGCAGCTCCGGACGCGCGTGAACCGCATCATCCTCGAGGACCTCGAGCAGAAGGTGCTCGCGCTCCGAGCGCTCCACGCGAAGCTCCGGGATAAGGACGCGGGCGAGTCGTTCGCGGGGGTCGTCGCGCGATCGCGGCCCGTCTAACCCATTCGTGGGGGGGCGGCATGTTCGAGTTCCGTTTGCGCATTCTGGATGTGCGAGAGCGCGACACCGACCCCCCATCCTTTCTGGGGTTTGTCGAGGGGTTCCCGGAGGTCCTTGCGCATGCGACCTCACCCGAGCAGACGCAGAAGGACCTCGTGAACGCCCTCGCGGAGTGTCTCAAGCGATTCCAGGACCGCGAGGCGACGCGGATCGACTGGGACGACTTCCCCACCGTGCGGGTGGCGAGGCTGTTGTTCAACTTGCAAGATGGCTAGAGAACGGCGGCGGGAGCACGAAACTGCGTTTTCCCGCTTCCCTGAGCGTGAGAGGACTCAGAGCGCAGGAACACTACCCGGTCAATCCCGGAGAGTGACTAATAGCTCGATTGTAGATACGGGTCGGGAGGTTGCGTCGTACGATTCTTCGCCGATATTCTCGCGATGCCCCGACGGCGCTGATTGTCTCCGCACGACACTTCATCGTTCGCCTAGCGGGATTACCTCAGAACCCTCCCGCGTGTGTCTTCACGACTACCAACCGATTCCGGTACTCCGCGGTAGCGCACAATGCGCTGTCCGTCACGTACTTTCCCAGCTTTCGAAATGAATTCGAGGTCTCGTTGCCGGTTCCAAACCTCGATTGCCAGGTGATTTCCAACCTACAGCGCCCGATACTTAGTGAGAGCGCCGCAAACTCGGCCCCACGAGTTTGGGCTGCGTTTGGCCAGCCCGGAGGCGCGCGAGAAATCATCATTGTGTCAAATGGAGGGGTTGGTGCTCAAGTCGGTAGACTAACCGGCTCACTGCAACTGAAGGGTGGCGGTCGCTTCTATGCCTTCAGGCAGGATTCTGTCGAGGCATACGTCAGGGGCGAGTTGCTGAAGTTCGCCTTCGGCGTCGCGAGAATCGTGCAAGTCAGTACCAATTTTACGCAACAGACTGATGGTGTTATTGTCAAGTCACACGAGAACGGCTTGGTTTTCACATGGGGGGGTCAGCCGCTCTTCTACTCTCTCTCAGTAGGGTTCCAAGCCTCGGCTAACGACCTATTTTTCCGCCTATGGGGAGCTGGCTGGATTGATGACGAGGTGGCCCGTTGCCGGTATCTGAGCTACGTTGATCCCCAGGACGAACGTCTCCGGAGAAATCCGGGGCCTCCTCCATACAGTCTTCCTGATGCCGCATTATTGGAGCCTCGGCTCCGTCAAGTAGTGTCCGACTTGAATCGACTAGATCTGAAAACTGTCCGAACTAACACTCCGGCGGTTCTCCCAAGGTGATGCCCGCCTGACGGCAAGTCGTAACTCGAGGGGGGTTCAACAAGGATTGGGCGACAACCTGCAACCCCCCAAGCCAGGAGTCTTCGAGGACCGGTTCGCACGCCTCGGACTTGCCAACGCCCGATCGCTCCTCAAATCCTCCGAGGCACTGGCCGCAATCCAGCAATACGGTCACGCACTCGCCTTTGTCGCTCTGGCGATGGAGGAGCTCGAGACTGCCCACGCTTACCGTCTTGTTGCGGACGGTATCGCGTCCTTCGACCCGAAGGAGGCGAAGCACATCCAGTACATCGACAAGCAGGCTCTTGTGATGCATCGACCGAAAGGGAACATGCTCGCGGAGAGAGTGGGATCTCTTGTTTACCTGACGATGGCCGCACAGGAGTTTCGTCGAATCCGGGGGCGCGAACCCGACGGAGCTGAGATCAGTGCAGTGATGGAGCAGCAAGACCTGGAGGTCTCACCCGCCGCGAGAAAAGTTATCGACTCACCTGAAGGGATCGCAAAAGCGAAGGCAGCGATGGACGAGGTCCGACACCTCAATGCACTGAAGAACCGAGGGCTTTACGTGATTGAAAAGGACGGCGTAATCAGCACCCCACGCGAGACGAACGCGGAAGAGTACGAACGATATCGCTCAACCGCGAAGCACCTGCTCTCCGTGATGTCAGAGTCGACGGAGAAAGGGTTCCCGTTCGCCATCGCCGAGTGGATGCGACGATCTCATGCCGAGTATCGTCGCCGTATGGGTCGACTCGAAGGACCCCTGAATCCGAAGCGAGTTGGTGATAGGGACAAGTCACGGTCCGACCTCGACCCCCATTGACCTCCTTGGATGCACCCTCGCGACATACCTAGCCCCAGTTCCTAGGCTCTGGGGTGACGTTCCCGGTTCGTGTCGCCGCGCTCATCGTGGTGACGGCATCGATCCCGCTCGTGTCGAGCCGGAGATCGCGTGTCGCTATCGCGGCGCGACGACCCAGAGAATCGCGGAAAAGGCGAGCATCATCGCGAGCGCGACCAGCGCGGCGAGCAGTCGTTGACCGAGCGTCATGGACCTCCGTAGAGGCAGGCGCGTCGCGACCCATTTAAGGTTCAGTCGCCGGCGGTGCCAGGTTTCACATTGCGTTCCGGCCCCTCCAGGATGCAGATGACCCCGCAGCCGCGACACGCTACGTTCCGGTAGATCACGGGCGTTACCGCGTTCCGCCGGGTCATGTCCACCAGTGCGCCGCAGGTCCGACACATCGGGTTCGGGTCCATGCCGCCTCAATCCAAGTGGCAGGAGATGGACCGCGGGGTGGGGTCTCGAAACGGGTCCGGTCGGCGGAAAGAAGGTGTTCAGACGAAACCGCCGATCATGGCCGGCCCTGAGTCTAATGCCCCGTCTTCAGTATCCAATGAGCAGCAGACCGTCGAATTGGAGCCTTAGCTCGGGTTTGGAGTAGAGAGCATCCAGAAGGACACAGGCGACTCGGAATGGTTCCTCGGTCTCCTCCCGCGAGACGCTGGGGAGGATAATTGCTCCGTACTGAACCTCAGAAATCATGTGGAATTTAAGAAGGTCAAGGTGGAGCTGATGACCTAGCATAACCCGTCCTTTCTCCACCTCGAGAGCGACGTGAGCTTCCGGGTGGTACCGGTCGACCTCGAATTCCTTAGGGCCAACGAAGAATGACCTTGGCTCGGTCCCGAATCCGCCGCGGGTCAAATCCAGGGCCAAGACACCGAGAATCGACTCACTTCCGACTCCCTTCGTATTCCTGAGCGATGTCAATGCCTTTCCGCGCTTCTTGACCGAGTCTATGAGATGTTCCTTCGGTCCCGCGGGAAAGGTTCCGTACACCTTGACCTCCGGGTAGTCTGCTGACGTAAGAGCGCCGGACATACGTGAGCCTACACGGATCTCTCCGTTAAGAAGAGGTCGCAACCTTCGCGCTCATCGCGGTCGCCACCTTCAATGCGGCGCGACGACCCACAGAATCGCGGAGCAGGCGAACATCATCGCGAGCGCGATCAGCGCGGCGAGCAGGCGGTGGCCGAGCGTCATGGATCTTCTCGCGACTAACCCGGAGGGGCCGTATTTAGCACGGCGCAGAACGGGATGTCAGGTTTCAGCTTCCAGTCCCTCACTCCGAAGCTCGTCGCGGTCTTTTCGTCGACCCGCCGCGGGGACTGCGATTAGGCATGCACGACGCTGGTCAGATTTGCCGTAATCGCGCTTGCTGCCTGAAGCCGTGTTCCTGCGCGCTCCTGTTCCTTAGGTGTGAGCGCGTCCCAGAGCGGCTTGAACGAGTTTGCGGCTTTCTGAATCTGCTTCTGAACAAGCCCCAACGCTTTCTCTACCTCTGGCCGGACTTCCTCAATGGGCTGCCCCGTTACCTTCGAGGCTAGGAGCGAGATACCTTCTCCGATGGGGACTTCGGAAGTTGCGTTCGGGAACAGTGACTTTCGAAAGGAGGTCAGAGTCCCGGGAACGGTTTGTTCGACGAGTTGCCAAAGTCGGGCAGAGTAAGCCAGTCCTTCGATTCCCTGAAGTTGGATCTCTAGCAGTCTCAGAATGCCCCTCTCTCCCGTCTTGTAGACCGCCTTGGGGACTCTTCGGCGTGCCGGCTTCAGAATCCCGTCGATCCACTCATCCCAGACATCTTCGAGCACCTCTCTCAGTGCGTCCTGATGGTGCAAGCATTCGCTCCTCACGCGACTCCGGAATCGCCGAGGAACTATCGGCGGGACACCGAACACGGCCCAGCCCTCTGTTCCGTCTCCCCAGCCGCCGATGGTTCCCGCGGATTCTATTGCGGCTCCCTCGGCTCGCGCAAATGCCTTTACGAGCTCCGGCTTCTGGATCACGAGCCCGTAAAAGGAGAACTTTCCCTCCGTCTTCTTTTTCAAATGTCCCACTGCGAGCAAGGACCGAAGTGCCCTCGATAGGGTCCGGTCCCCGATCTTTGCCTCGGTGAGAGAGATGGCCGCGCGAATCTCAGTGAACCTCAGCCAGAAGTCCTCGGGATCTCCGGGGGTTAGAATGGATCTTGAGAAGAATGCGGACTTGACTGCACCTTGAGCGCGTTCTACTGTCCAGTACCGCGTCTTTCGGCTATCCATGGTCACTATCTGTAGACAGTAATCGCTTATGACCGTTGAGGTCAATCCCGCGCTAAGGGAGGTGAGTCAATGACGAATCCGGTCCTGGATACTCTGGCAGAGATCGCTCAGCGTGAGCGAAAGGCAGCGGTTCGCAGTGGCGACTATGGCTGGGCCATAGTAACCGCCATTGTGGAGTCTTGGGCGACGAACGCGTCCCAGGGGGCGACGTGAGGCCGAGACGGCCCCGCGTCCAACCCATGCCCAACCCCTTCCCCCGTTCACTTTCGCGAGTCAACAGCCACCACGAGAGGACCGAACGACTCTCTCTTCGGGCACCGGTCATCGTCTGCACGCGCTAATTGCGGTCACGACATCGGCCGCGCGCGTCGTTGATGAAGGTCGCGTCGGTAAGAAAAAGGTGGACCGGTACAAGGCCCCGGTCCCAGGCCTCCAAATTCTTTCAATGAGTTGATTGATTTCGGTTTGGTGGTTGGTGTGTATCCAAGTTCAACAAAACTCAAAGTTCCAAACTACTTGCGCTTGGGCGCGGGTCGGGACGCGGCTTCGCCCCTGTCGGCAGCGGACTGAGCCCGGGCAGCGAACTGTTGGTTCGTCCCAGCCTTAGCCGCCGCTGACTGGATCGCTGACGCGCGTTCCTTTGTCATCGGCTCTGACACTTGGGTCACCTCCATCGAGGACGAGCTACCCAGCGTACAAAAACAAACGGTCGTAAGGGGAGCTACAGCCCGAATTGCCAGTGGGAGGTCACAACTTTCGGATTGTCTGAATTGCAGGAACGGCGCCTTGGCCGATGGTTTCGAAGGTGCGGATCGCGCGCAAGACTTCGAAATGGCCGCCCTCGCCATACCTACCGAACAACCAGCGCGTCAACATGCATGCCTTGAAAGTCCTCTCGGGCATTCCGTTGACATGGCAAACTCTGACGCAGCTCAGCCGACATCCACTACTCTTGCGGCCTTGTTCGGAGCAGGATTCAAAACCAGTCTTGCCACCTGGAACAATGCGGTTTCGGGCTTTGACAGCTACATTGTAACGGCACTCAACTCCCTAAGCGATCAATCGAAAGTGCCTCAGGCACGACAGGCGCTGACGGAGCTAAGGACCAAGCTGTGGGACCTCAGAAGCGAAATCAGTCGTGTATACGATACGACAACCAACGTAGGGGAGATTCTTAATTTGCGAAAGGCCGAGGCCGAATACAAGACTGCAATTGTAAACGCTTGGCCCAATGACTTGGTCGCTGAGCGAGTTGCCTACCTTGGCACGGGCATCCTTGCGGCCGGCGGTGCAGCATACGCGCTCTCGGGGTACCCCTCGGTGTCGTACACGCTCCTCCCGACCCTAGTCCTCTGGGGTGTCGGCCTTGGGCTGCTCCTTTTCGGCATCTCGCGATTAGTCGAAAATCAACGCGACCGATTCGCGTTCTTCCGACGTCAGTTCAAGCTCGAGATTGAGGGTAAGGTCTAGTTACCCAGGCTGGATTGCCGCCCAATAGGCTCGTGATTTGGAACCGGCCGTGTCGGACTCAACTTGCGAATTGCACCGACAATCTATCGAAACTGGCCGGATGATCCCGAGCGTCTCCGCCTCGTGATACGCTTCCTGCCACGCTGATTGCGGTCATGTCATCGGCCGCGCTCACGCAAACTCACGGACGTATTCGATCAATGGCATACCAAAGAAGTCAGTGACTTTCCCAGATTTCCGGAAATCGTTCTTCTCGTAGAACCGCGTGGCTCGGGCCAGA
>Ga0074044_10004958_pt1 | contig 10918 bp, 6 predicted proteins | sample BogForMeECP23OM1_FD_94443 | JGI IMG/M metagenome (GOLD analysis project Ga0074044, IMG submission 94443) | Bog forest soil microbial communities from Calvert Island, British Columbia, Canada - Bog Forest MetaG ECP23OM1 | ecosystem: Environmental > Terrestrial > Soil > Wetlands ...
AGCAATTAACGGCGCATCGGCCAATGCAGCTTTCAACTCGACCTATCAGCAGGCGGTCACGGAAGGTGTCTCGGTCTTCGTTGCCGCTGGCGATGCGGGCGCGGCGATGTGCAGCAGAAGCACATACGGTGATATCGCCACTTATGGTATTGGAGTCAGCGGTTACACATCGACTCCTTATAACGTATCCGTGGGTGGGACCGACTATGGCGATACGTATGCCGGCACTAACAGCACGTACTGGAGTGCTACCAACTCGCCAAAGTATGGATCAGCCAAGTCCTATGTCCCCGAAATTCCCTGGAACGATTCCTGCGCTAGCGGCCTAATCGCGGAGTTCAACGGCTTTGGCCAAACTTACGGACCCAGTGGCTTCTGCAACAGCAGCGCGGGAGAAGCGTATTACCTCAACTTCGAGTCAAGCGGCGGCGGGCCCAGCGGCTGTGCTACGGGATCGCCATCGCAATCAGGTGTAGTAGGTGGAACGTGCGCCGGGTGGCCAAAGCCGTCGTGGCAAACGCTGGTCGGAAATCCCAGCGACGGTGTGCGCGACATTCCCGATGTTTCGTTGTTCGCCGCTGACGGAGCTTGGGATCATTATTACCTAGTGTGCTTTACTGGGCGAGGCTACAGCTGCACCGGTTCGCCTGACACTTGGCTGAACGCGGGAGGCACATCGTTCGCCTCGCCGATCATGGCTGGGATCCAGGCCCTCGTGAACCAGAAAGCCGGCGGGCCCCAAGGCAATCCGAATCCCGTCTATTACAGCCTGGCGGCCAGCGAGTATGGCACCAGCGGCGACAGTTCCTGCGACTCAAGTCTTGGGAATCGGGTTGACAGTTCGTGCATTTTCCACGACGTGACGCTGGGCGACAATGACGTGGGTTGTGGCGCGGGCACCCTCGGCATGAACAACTGCTACCTGCCATCGGGCACAATTGGGGTGCTCTCCACTTCCAACAGTGCGTATCAGCCGGCTTACGGCACGCAAACTGGCTGGGACTTCGCAACCGGAATCGGCACGGTGAACGCCTTTAATCTGGTGAACAACTGGCCGGCGCCGGATTTCACGCTTTCAGCCAATGCGAGCAGCGTGACCATCGCGCAGGATAGCAACGGCAATAGCACCATCACCATCACCCCCGTGGCCAGCTTCAGTGGAAGCGTCACTCTTTCCGCGTCGGGCCTGCCCAGCGGCGTGACCGCGGCTTTCAAACCCAATCCCGCCACCACTACCAGTACGCTAACCTTGACCGCCAGCGGCACGGCAGCCACAGGAACGGTCACGGTGACGATCACGGGGGTGTCTGGGAGTTTGACGCATACCACAACGATCACGTTGACGGTGAAACCGTCGGGGAACTTTACCCTCTCGGCCTTGCCGAACGCCGTTGCCATTGCGCAGGGCGGAGCCAGCGGCACGAGCACCGTCAGCATCGCTCCGGTTAACGGATTTGCCGGCAATGTAACGCTGACCGCTTCCGGGCTGCCGAAGGGCGTGACCGCTTCGTTCAGTCCGAACCCGGCTACTGCAACCAGCATCCTGACCCTGACGGCAAGCGCGACGGCGACGAAGGAGACAGCAACGGTAACGATTACCGGAACTTCGGGGAGCCTGAGCGCAGCCACAACGATCACGTTGACGGTGAATCCGTTGGGGAACTTTACGCTGCTGACGGCCTCGCCGGAGAAATTGACGGTCGCCCAAGGCAGCAGCGGAACCAGCACGATGACCATCAACCCGACGAACGGCTTCGATCAGGATGTCACTCTGAGCGCGAGTGGACTGCCGAGCGGAGTAACGGCATCGTTCAGTCCCAACCCGGCCACTTCCACCAGCACGTTGACGCTGACGGTGAGCGGGTCGGCAGCCATCGGGAAATCGACAATAACCATCACCGGCACGTTTGGAAGCCTGAGTCATAAGACAACGGTCACGCTCACCGTATATGCGAACTACACCCTCTCGGCCTCGCCGAACGCCGTTGCCGTTGCGCAGGGCGGAGCCGGCGGCACGAGCACCGTCACCATCGCTCCGGTTGACGGATTTTCCGGCAATATAACGCTGACCGCTTCCGGGCTACCGAAGGGCGTGACCGCTTCGTTCAGTCCGAACCCGGCTATTGCAACCAGCATCCTGACCCTGACGGCAAGCGCGACGGCGAAGCAGGAGACAGCAACCGTAACGATTACTGGAACTTCGGGGAGCCTGAGCGCAACCACAACGATCACGTTGACGGTGAATCCGTTGGGGAACTTTACGCTGACGGCCTCGCCGTGGAAATTGACGGTCGCCCAAGGCAGCAGCGGAACCGGCACGATGACCATCAACCCGACGAACGGCTTCGATCAGGATGTCACTCTGAGCGCGAGTGGACTGCCGAGCGGAGCAACGGCATCGTTCAGTCCCAACCCGGCCACTTCCACCAGCACGTTGACGCTGACGGTGAGCGGGTCGGCAGCCATCGGGAAATCGACAATAACCATCACCGGCACGTTTGGAAGCATGAGTCATAAGACATGGGTCACGCTCGCGGTCAGCCAGTAAGCTTGATTTAATTTATTTAACGGAAAATCAAGAATCCGTTCCCGAATTCTCGCCCGGCCAATTCAGTGTTCCAGAGGTTGTGGTGCGTGTCTCAGACTCCGGCAAGGTTGGGGGTGAGCTTTTGGTAGCCGTTGTCGGCAGCCCAGAGATCAAGGGAGACGGCGGCGAGTTCGTCGACGATCGGAACAGCGAGGCCATCCTTGGTCATGTCGATGGTCTTGATGTAATGGTGACACGATTCACAGGCGTCGATGCGGACGTGCGGGATCTCCTGGGGCGTGAAGACTGGAAGAGACTCGAAACGGTCTTCGCCGCAGGCAGGGCAGACGACCCGCGGGAAGGTCCATTCATTCATGCATAGAGAGCAGACGAGGGAGCGGCGGGCGCCGTGGTCCTGATCGCGGAGGACTGCGCAAATGGGTTCCGAAGCGCAAATGGAACAGGTGGCGTGGCGCATCGCGGCGGAGGTGCTGTGTCCGGACTGGGCGAGCCACTCGGCATAAGGCTGGAGAAAGGCGAGTGCGATGAAACGATCGGCGGGCGCCAAGGCAGTGGAATCCTGCGCGAAGCCGTCATTCCAAAAACGCGTGAGGAGATGTGTCTGTTCGACGGCGTTGGCAGCGGCGAGATTTGAGGCGCGGTCGCGCATGGGAGTGGGAGAGATGTCGGCGAGCAAGCGCGCGAAGTCGGGAAACAGTGGAAGGGCGAGTTCAATAAGCAGAGGCCAGGGATTGGCGGAGTCGGTAGTCCCAGCCTGTCGCTGACGGGAGAAGGATGGTGCAACGCGTTGATCGTCAGAAGAAGCACCCCCACTTTTCCCGTCAGCGGGGAAGAGTGGGCTACCCGTTTCTCTGCTTTGGCCGAGAGAGTCGAAGACGTGTTGCTGGTAGAACGCGAGGCGGAAGTAGAAGCGAAGCAGTTCGGCGGCGCCCGGGTGACGTCCGGACAATTCGTGCGCACGTTGGATCCGCTGAGCGAATGAGGGCCGCGGTGGTAGCTCGGGGATGAGTGGTTGATCGCCGAGTAAGGTGAATGGTGTGTTGCCGCCCATGGTTTCCTCTTACATTGCAAAACGGATCGCGAAAGACGTTTGCGATGCCCCACATTTACTTTGCGGCAGATGTGGGCACCCCATCAAAAGGACTATTTCTTCGCGGCAGATGCGCCGGTGATGCGGTCGTACCACAGCCGGTGGTGATAACGCGCCCAGGATTCGGAGACCTCGCCGCGGATGACCGAGGAAAATCCACCGCGCACCATAGCGGTGCCCATGTAAACATGGATGATGAATCCGCCGAAGGTGATGAGGAAAGCGACCGGATGCAGGAAGACGGATATCAGCCGTAGAAAGCGGAGGCTCCACGGCAGATAGTCGCTGAACCAGAGAATCAATCCGGTAACGAGGAGCGTGATGCCGCCCCAGAACATAACCCAGAAAAGATACTTCTGACCGAGATTGAAGCGGTCCACAGGCGCAAAGCGGTCGAAGCCGCGAGCAGCCTGAACCGGGTGCATCTCCTCTTCTTCGTTGCGGACGTAGGCGCGGACGGTCTTCTTCCACTCGAGGTCGGTGGGGGTAATGCGCATGTCGGGCAGCCACATGCGATACATGTAGACCACGGCTACGGTGAAAATGAGTCCCATCCAGGGATGGACGGCGCGGCTGACGGGGCCTCCGCCAAGCATCATTGCGACCCACCACATCCAGGGCGTCCAGAACGCGAGACCGCTAAGCGAGAGGTAGATATAAGAAAGCGCTGCGGCCCAGTGAACCAGGCGTTCGGTGAAGTTGTAGCGAAGTACGTTTCCGTGAGCGACCTTTACTGGCTTTATCATCGTCCTCCTCAGCGTGCTTCTACCTGCTTGATCTGGGCGTCTTCAGGAACGTGCTTGGGGCCAAAGCGCAAGTAATGGACGAAGGTGCCGGCGATCCCAGCAAGGATGGCGAAATTGCCGATCCACTTGAGCGGAGACTTCCAGAGCTTGACAGCGAACGAGATGCTGGGATTCCTCGGCAGGCCGTAGGCTTCGGGGTTATTACCGAAGGCGAGAACGGAAACGACGCTGGTGCCGCCGACGTCTGGCGGATCGTAAATGGCGGCCTCGGTGAAGCCGGCGGCCTTAAGCCGGTTGACGCAAGACTCGGCTTTCTGCAGGAGAACCTCCTTGGTGCCGAAGGTGAGGCAGTTTGTCGGGCAGGCCTTGATGCAGGCGGGCTCGAGTCCGACGGACACGCGGTCCACACAGAGCGTGCATTTATAGACCTTCTTGGTCTGCCTGCTCATTCTTGGGACGTTGAACGGACAGCCGGCGATGCAGTAGCCGCAGCCGATGCAGTTGTCCTGCTGGAAGTCCACGATGCCATTGTTGTACTGCACGATGGCGCCCGGTGCGGGACAAGCTACCATGCATCCAGGATCGGCACAGTGCATACACTGATCCTTGCGGAGGAGCCAGTGGAACGCGCCGTCGCTGGTCTCATGCTCGTTGAACTTGATGAGGTTCCAGAGATTGGGGGTGGTATCGGGCAGCGTCTGATAGGAGCCGACCTGAACGGTGGTCTCCGCGGGCAGATCGTTCCATTCCTGACAAGCCACCTCGCAGGCCTTGCAGCCGATGCACGAGCTTGTGTCGATGAGCTTGGCGACGACAGGCGCGCTGCGGATGCCCGGCGCCGGGGTTGAACTTGCCGACATTGCGCGAATTTCGAGTACTTTTCCGGCCACGGCGCGCCTCCTATGCCTTCTCCAGCTTTACAAGGAAGCCCTTGTACTCTGGCGCGAAGGAGTTTGGATCTACCACGCTGTGCGTCACGAGGTTCGCGATGGCGCCCTTTTGCTCGCCGGCGCCGAAGAAGCCCCAATGGATCGGCATGCCTATCTGGTAGACCTTCTTTCCGGCGATCGTCATGGCCTTGATGCGCTTCGTGACCATTGCCTTTCCCACGATGGAACCGCGGGCGGAGGTGATGCGCACGTTTTGCGCGCTCTTGATGCCCTTCTCGGCGGCGAGTTCTTCAGGGATCTCGACAAAGAATTCAGGCTGGCCCTGGAGGTTGTACTGATTGTTCTTCGTCCAGTAGTGGAAGTGCTCGGTGAGCCGGTAGGTGGTCGCGACGATGGGATACTCGTCGGATTTGCCGAGGCGATCCCACTGCGTCTTGAAGGGCTTGGCGGCCGGGTTCGAGTTCTGCCCCTCGGGATGGAGCGGGTTCTGCACCGGCGACTCCATGGGTTCGTAGTGCTCAGTCCACGGGCCATCGGCGAACTGACCGGGCACGAAGAGACGCGCCACGCCTTCGGGGTTCATGATGAACGGTCCCATGCCAGCTTCAGGCGGCGAGTCGGGCTTGTAATCGGGAACGTCTCCGATCCACTTGTCGCCATTCCACTTTATGGCGGCACGCGAGGGATCCCACGGTTTGCCGGTTGCGTCGGCCGAGCAGCGGTTGTACATGACGCGACGATTGGCGGGCCAGTTAAAGGCCCACTCGGAGTAGCGCCCCAGACCGCTGGGGTCGGCGCTATTGCGACGTTGCGTGAGGTTCCCGGCTTGGGTGTAGGAGCCGATGTAGAGCCAGTTGCCGCTCATGGTGGAGCCGTCGGCGCGGGCGTCGAGGAACTTTCCGAGCTGATCGCCAGCCTTGAGGGCGACGACCTTCGGGTCCTTCTCGTCCATAACGTCGGTGAGCGCCCAGCCGTTGATCTCTTTCGCGACCTCTTCGAGCGCAGGCTTGGTTGGACTGGTGTACCACCAGTTGAGGGCCTTGATGGGATCAGGATACTTGCCGCCTTCCTTCTCGTACAGTTCGCGAACCTTGAGGAAGATGCGGGCAATGATCTCCTGATCAGGCTTTGCCTCCCCGGGTGGATCGATGGCTTTGTACTTCCAGGCAATCCAACGGGCGGAGTTGGTGAAGGATCCGTCCTTTTCGGCGAAGTTGGCGGCGGGCAAAAGGAAGACTTCCGTCTGGACATCTTGCGGCTTGCCGTCATTCAGCCAGAGAACCTCGGGCTTCCAGAAGGAGGCAGTCTCGGTCTCGAAGTTCTCGGCGACGACGAGCCACTTGAGTTTGCTGAGGGCGGCGATGGCTTTGCGCGAGTGCGGTCCGTTGCAGACGGGGTTCATGCCGAAGCTGAACAGGCCGTCCATCTGACCTTCGTACATGTGATCGAACATGTATGCCCAGCTCCAGTTCTGATAGGTGCCGGGAGCGGCGCCGACGGGGAGCTTGGGGTGGAGGTTGAAACCGAACTCGTTGTCGGCGGTGGCGTTCTTGCCGTAATACGCCTTGAACTGGCTGACCACGAAGCGATCGTAGTTCGCCATGAAGTTCATGACGCCGGGGCGTAGCGGCTTGGGGCATACGGCGGCGAGGTAGTCGGAGAGCTTGGCATGGTCGGCTTTCTGAATGGCGATGTAGCCGGGAATGTTGTGATACGCCATTCCGCAGTCGGTGCCACCCTGAATGTTGGAATGTCCCCGGAGAGCGTTGACCCCGCCACCGGGCATGCCGACATTGCCGAGCAGAAGCTGGAGCATCGCGGCCGCGTGGATGAGTTGGACGGAGAAGCTGTGGTGCGTCCAACCGAGGGCGTACATGATGGTGCCGACCTTGTTGGGCAAGTAGGTGGAGGTGATGATCTCGGCGGCCTTCTCGAAGTCCTCGGGCGTACAGCCACAGATGGAGGAGACCATGGCAGGTGTGTAGCGCGCGTAGAACTTCTTCATGATCTGGAAGACGCAGCGCGGGTCCTGCATGGTCTCATCGACTTTGGCAAAATTGGTCTTGGGATCGATGTCGTAGGCCCAAGTGGACTTGTCGGTGTAGGACTTCTTTTCCTTGTCCCATCCGCTAAAGAGGCCGGTCGTCTCGTCGAAGGAGTAGCCGTCTTTCACCAGGAAGGTGGCGTTGGTGTAGAGCTTTACGTAGTCCTCCTGGATGCGGTTGTGAGTGAGGGCATAGTTGATGAGCCCGCCGAGAAAGGCGACGTCGCTGCCGGCGCGGATCTGGACAAACTTGTCGGAGACAGCGGCAGTGCGCTGATAGCGCGGATCGACGACAACCAGCTTGGCGTTGCGATTGCGCTTGGCTTCCATGGCGAAACGGAAGCCAACGGGGTGGTTCTCGGCGGGATTGCCGCCCATGGCGAGGATGACATCGGCGTTAGCAATGTCAGTCCAGCCGTTGGTCATGGCACCGCGTCCGAATGTGGCGGCCAAACTGGCCACCGTCGGGCCGTGTCATATTCTGGCCTGTTGTTCCATGGGGATAATGCCGAGTCCCGCACGGAAGGCTTTTACGAGCAGGTAGTTGATCTCGTTGGTGTCGGTGCATCCACCGATAACGCCGACGGCAGTGAGGCCATTGACGATGTGACCCTGCGCGTCGGTGGTGATGAGCTTTTCGTCGCGCGTCTGCTTGAGGAGGTGGGCGATGCGGTCGATGACGAAGTCCCACGACTTGTCTTCCCATTTGTCGCTGCCGGGAGCACGATACTTGACGGTGGTGAGGCGGCGCTCATTGATGACGTCCTGCTTGAGAGTAATGCCCTTAGAGCAGAGTGCGCCGCGATTGGTGGGATGATCAGCGTCACCTTCGATGTGGACGACAGCAGGTTTGACGTTGCCTGACTTGTCGCCCAACGTGTGAATGATGATGCCGCAACCCACGGCACAATAGGGACAAGTGGAGCGTGTCTCCGTGGTGCGGGCGATCTTCATCTCGCGTACTTCGGCATACGCGAGGGTGAGGTTGAATCCGAGAACGGAAACGGCCACGCCGCCGAGGGTACTGACCTTGAGGAAATCGCGTCGGGAGGTAGTCATGTGCGCGTCCTAGACTGCTTGAGTTTTAATGAAATTCGCTGGTGTCAGTGCAACGCCGGCGAACGCGATGCCCTCGCAGCGGTTCAGGGTGCGGCCCTGCGCATCCATCGCCAGGACGGTGCCTTTGAGAAAAGTCCTGCGAGAGAACTCCATCTTGTTGCCCCCGTGCTGCCCATTCCAAGAAGTTACGGAGGTGAACGGTTGCAGACGCCCACGACCGGCGTCCAGCGTGTAGTGCGCTAATGCGAAGAACTATACCCTCGGTTTGGCGAGATCGTCAATCGGGAAAACCCTGGGAAAACCTTCGGTGGCGGGGCGGCCTCGAACGGTCCTCATTTGGGGAAAATCGCCAGCGGTGAAACTCCCGCGCGTTGCACGGAGCCTTAGTCAGGTTTCCCTGTGTAGTGTTGTTCGCGGTGGACATCGGCATGGTCTTCCAAGGACTCCAGGTGAGTCGTGACTTCAGCGGGCATCCCCAGTTCGGCCGGCAGGCGTTCCTCCAGAATGGTTGCGAGGCGGTGGGCCTCGCTGACCGGTGTCAGGCGCGGGAACAACAAGTGCACTTCGATGATCTGGCGGTATCCGGTAGTTCGGAAACGGACGCCATGGTATTGAATGGCCAGTTCCGAGCAGATGGCATCCAGCTTGTCCCGAATTTTCCGACCGGCTTTGGGATCAGAAAAATCCATCAGCCCGACTGCCGAACGCCAGACCAAACGCCCTCCCGACCAGAGGATATTTGCGGCGACCGCGATGGCCACCAGAGGGTCGAACGGTTTCCAGTGCGTCAACAGCACCAGCCCCAGTCCTCCCACAACGCCGAAGCTGGTCCAGCTATCGGTCAAGACGTGTTTGCCGTTGGCTTCGAGAATGAGTGAATGGGTCCGCCGGCCTGTCCGCAGGAGATAGTAACCGAGACCCGCATTGAGTATTCCAGCCATGAGGACCAGCGATGCGCCGGTTCCCAGGTGCTCCAGTTGTAGCCCGGCAATCCACCTCCTGATCGACTCGAAGAAGATCGCAATGGCGGCCACGACGATCATTGCCCCTTCAAATCCAGCGGAGAAGAATGTGATCCGCTCGTAACCGTAGAGGAATTGAGGGGAAGCCGATTTTGTGCTGAGCCGAAGACTAAAAGTAGCAAACCCCACGGCGATTACGTGGATGACCGACTCGGCGGCATCGGAAAAAATGGCCGCCGAATGTGTCATGAAATAGGCTGTGGTCTTGCCGATCAGCATTGCCAAACCAACAATCAGGGAGAGACGCATGGCGAAACGCGCCTCGCGCAGCTCCCGTTCGTCTCTCCGTGTTGCCGCGCTAACCGTGGCTTGCGTAGGCATGCTCTGCATCCCTGTATCAAAGGCTTGGTAATCGGGAGATAGTGACACAAAAATCGCGCTACAAGATGTGATTTCGCTCACGCCACCCAGATTCTGAACGGGTGGTCAGCTACTCGGAAACTGCTCCACCACCAGATCCTTGTCTCCAGCGATGATGCCCCGGCATGGCGCGGCGGGAGGCGGGGACCGATAATCGGGCCATGTCTAATCGCAGCATGGCGCAGAACGAATGGCGGCGACGGATTCGACGGGTGGACGAACTTGGCGCCCAGCTTTGCGGCGGAAATCCTGCGCTTCTATGTGACTGTCGCGCGCTTTCAGGAAAATTTCTACGGGGAACGCGGCAGATGCGAGGATGCAAACGTCACTCGATCAGCACGCGAAGCTCTATCGAGCGGCGGCGCGCCCGTTCGGTTGTCCGCCGGTCTGCACCTCGCCACCGCCGACGAAGCCAGAGTGTTTCTTGTTTCTCAACCACGCGGCAGCTCGGCCTTCGGCCTCGGCCAGCTGTTGAGGAGACATTTTCCGGCTGATGGTTTTCTTGCCTTCCGCGATCTGCTCGAGCATCGGGGCTGCGGTTTTTTCCGCGAGCAGGTACCACATGTAGGCGGAGACGGAGTCGGGTTGGGCGCCCGCGGTCTGACCGTCTTTGTTCGGGCCGTCTTTTTTCTGACCGTCTTCGATCTGACCATCCTTGATCTGACCAAAATGCTCGGCTAAGCGAAGTTGCGCCGAAGCATAGCCGGCCTCGGCGGCTCCGATGATGGTAGAGAAGGCGTTGATGTCTCCGTTGGCGGTGTGCTGTGGCTGGGCTTGCGAGTTGTTCATGGTCAGGTAGAGCAACTCGGTGCGGCTGGAGACGCCCAGTTTGTCAAAAATACGGAACAGGTAGTTCTTGACCGTATGAGGGCTGAGGCTGAGAGTTTGAGCAATTTCGCGGTTGGTCATACCCGAGGCCAGGTGCTGGATGACCTGGCGTTCGCGCGTGGAAAGCAGTTCAATTCCCTTGTGGTTGGTGGCGCGGACGAGCGGCAAGCTGGCAAGAGCTTCGAGCGCATGATCGAGATCGACGCTACGCGCCCAGATTTGTCCTTCATGGACGCTGCGAATGCATTTGCAGAGGCTCTCCAGCCGCTCTTGCTTGGAAAAAATACCCCTTGCGCCGGCGCGAAAGCACTCCAGCACGTCCTGGGGCTTG
>Ga0074044_10004959_pt1 | contig 10914 bp, 9 predicted proteins | sample BogForMeECP23OM1_FD_94443 | JGI IMG/M metagenome (GOLD analysis project Ga0074044, IMG submission 94443) | Bog forest soil microbial communities from Calvert Island, British Columbia, Canada - Bog Forest MetaG ECP23OM1 | ecosystem: Environmental > Terrestrial > Soil > Wetlands ...
CAGCCAGATCGGCAGCGGACTGACCGGCGTGCTCTACGTGCTTGACGAGCCCACAATCGGCCTGCACCCGCGCGATAATTCCCGGTTGCTGGGAGCGCTGCGGCACCTGCGCGACCTGGGCAATACGCTGGTCTTGGTCGAGCACGATCGCGAGATCATCGAGTCGGCCGACCATCTAGTCGATTTCGGGCCCGGCTCGGGGCAATTCGGCGGCACGATCACCGCCTCTGGCCCGCCGAAAAAGGTCAAGGCCGCGGCGAAGTCGCTGACCGGGCAATATCTCAGCGGCAAGGCCGCGATCATGGTGCCTACCAACCGCAGGCCAGCCAGCGTTGCGGCCGGCGTGCCAGCGATCGTGATACGCGGCGCGCGGCAGAACAATCTCAAAGACCTGGATGTCCGCATCCCGCTGGGAGTGGTCACGGTCGTGACGGGGGTCAGCGGCTCGGGCAAGAGCTCGCTGGTCGAGGACATCCTCTGGAAGGCCGCCGCCAAGACCCTGCATCGCGCCGGGCTTACCCCCGGGGCCCACGAGGCCATCGAGGGCCTGGACCGCATCGACAAGGTGATCAGCGTGGACCAGACGCCCCTGGGGTCGACGCCCAACTCGACTCCGGCCACCTACTCCGGGGCGTTCGACTTGATTCGCGAGCTCTTCGCCAAGCTTCCCGAGGCCAAGGTCCGCGGTTACACGTCGCGCAGGTTCAGCTTTAACATGGCCGGCGGCCGGTGCGAGACCTGCGAGGGGGCCGGGCAGAAGCGAATCGAGATGCATTTCCTGCCCGACGTCTGGATCACCTGCGACGCCTGCGGCGGCGCGCGGTTCACCCCCGAGGTGCTGGCGGTCAAGTTCCACGGCAAGACCATTGCCGACGTGCTCGACATGTCGGTCGACGGGGCGCTCGAACTCTTCGACAGCGTGCCGCGAATTCGCCGGATCTTGCAGACCCTGCATGACGTGGGCCTGGGATACATTCCCCTGGGCCAGGCCGCGCCGACGCTCTCTGGCGGGGAGGCCCAGCGCGTCAAACTGGCCGCCGAGCTGTCGCGCCCGGACACGGGCAAGACCCTTTACATCCTCGACGAGCCGACCACGGGACTGCACCTCGACGACGTCAAGAACCTGCTGGAAGTGGTTCACCGTCTGGCCGACCTGGGCAACACCGTGGTCGTCATCGAGCACAATCTCGAGGTGATCAAGACGGCCGACTGGGTCCTCGACCTCGGGCCTGAGGCCGGTGCCGGCGGTGGCGAGCTGGTCGCCGAGGGCCCGCCCGACGAAGTCGCGCGGAACCCCCGCAGCCACACGGCGAAGTTTCTCCAGGGCCTGCTCGCCACCGGTCCCTTCGCGGAGCGGCCCAGGTTCGACCCCAAGGCTGCCGCCCGCAAGGCGCTCGAAGCGGCAAAGTCAAGCAACGACAAAGTCCAGGCCAGGACCGTTGAGAAAGAGGCAAGAACGGTCAAGGGCGAAGGCAAGCGCCAGGCCGAGCCGGCGGCCGCCGAGTCTCCTGCTTCAGCCCAGGCCCCCTGGGAGATCGACGGCCGCAAGTGGCATACCCGCGATCGCGTCGCCCGCAACGGCCGCCCCGCGCGCTGGGACGGCCGGATTCTCGAGCTGATCGTTGATCGCGTCGAGAAGCTGGGGGCCGGCCGCTTCGCCCCGACCGAATGGTCCGAGCGCGGCGTGGTGCGGATCGACTGCACCGAGGGTCAGAAAAAAGACAGTTTTCCCTTCTTCCACGCGACAACCTCGGGCGAGTGGGTCGTCACCCTCCGCTTCTTTGTCCCCCGCAACACGTTCAAGTCGGGCACGCTGGAAAACGCGCTCGATCTCGTCGCCTTCCACGAGAGCCCGACACCCGTGCTCAGCGACGCCCCGCGGATCAAAGTCACAACAAACGCCAGTCCGATGCAGGAGATCACCATCACCGCCCATTCCGCGGCCGACTTCGAGTCCCCCGCCTTTGACGCCTTCTTGACCAAGGCCGTGGCGGCGATACTGGGCCGGGGCAAGACAGCGAAGCTGAAGAAGGCCAGCGAACTGTAACGTGGGCGCGGGATTTCCCTTATTCCTTGGCCACGGATCTTTGCTGAAGCCACCGTTGCAACGAAGGATCCCCAGGGCGTTGCCCTGGGCTTTCCTGTTTCGGCCCCTACGGGGCGGCAGAAAAGCGCAACACCAAACAACGAAGCCCGGCTCTCTTCCGAGGGCCTGCCCGCCAGCAGGTTCGCCACACTGATATCTTCATCGAGGTCGGGGTGATGCCCGTGGATCGGTAAGGTTCTCCATTCCAGGTACCGGTTTTCTCTCACCCTTCGCCTGCCCTTTCCGATCGGGGTCTCCATGGCGTATCATTCAGGTGTCGAGGAACAGATGAACGGGCGACGGGACGAGGCACCGAGACCTCCCGCTCGGCTCGCCTCGGCACACGCGGGGATGGCCCGCGCGACGGCAATGGGAGTGCCGCGCCGGACGTCGTCGCCGCCGGCCCCAAGTAGAGGCTAGCTAATCATGACGCGACGCTCCCGAGGCCGTGAAGTCGCCCTCCAGGTGCTCTACCAGATCGAGCAGAACCCCGGCATGCCCGTCACCGAGGTCCACCAGTTCATCAACCGTCGGACCTTGGGCGAGCAGAAGCTCGCCGAATTCACCGCGGCCCTGATCGCCGGGGTCCGGGAACATCAGGCCCGGATCGACTCAATGATCCAGGAAGTCGCCGAGAACTGGCGGTTGGACCGCATGGCCGCCATCGATCGCAACATCTTGCGGCTGGGGGCCTACGAGGTGCTCTTCTGCCCCGAGGTTCCGGCCAAGGTCGCCATCAATGAGGCCCTCGAGCTGGCCAAGCGGTACAGTACTTCCCAATCGAGCCGATTCGTCAACGGCATCCTCGACCGGGTGCTCCAGCTCCACGCCTCGCCCCAGGCCGACGTCGAGATCGAGAGTGAGAGCCAGACCCGGAGCCAGGCGGAGGGCGAGGCCACCGAGATCCCGGCCGCGGAGCAATCTCCCCGGCCCGAAGCCGGCCCCGAACCTGAAGCCCAGCGATGACCGCCGGCTTGCCTTGCCTGCGGACCGTTCCATCGCCGTTGGCCTCTCGCCCCCGGGCCGGCGCGGACCTGCACGTGCACACGACCCATTCCGACGGTCTCTGCTCTCCTTGCGAGGTGGTAATCGCGGCGGCATGCGCGGGGCTGGCGGCCCTGGCGATTACCGACCATGACATGGTCGCGGCCCTGGCAATTGCCCGGCCGGAGGCCACGCGGCTGGGCGGACGAGTTTCACCTCGTACCGATAGCCGGCAGCGACTTCCACGCCCCCGACCACCCTGGCCGCTGGGTCGGCTCGATCACAACCCCGCCGGCCGACCTGGAGCGCCTGCGTCGGGCCCGACCAGCGAATCCATCTTCGGACAGCTCGGCTGAGTCGTTAAAATCCTAGTTTCCGAAATGCGGTCATAGACGAAGGACGGACATGGCGATCAAAGGGCTGCTGGAACGGTTCAAGAAGGGGCTGGCCCGGACGGCGCAGTTGTTCAACATCCGCGCCTGGTTCGGCCGCAAGGTGGACCAGTCGTTCCTCGACGACCTTGAGGCCCGCTTGATCCAGGCCGACGTGGGCGTCGTGGCTACGGGCCGGATCATCGACCGAGTGCGTGAGGCGTATGCCGACAAGACGGCCGACGAGAACCTGGTCGCCTTCGTCAAGGAAGAGCTGAAGAGCCTGCTCGAGGACCCCAACCCCGGGGTCCTGGCCGTCGCGGCGAAGAAGCCCAGCGTCTACCTGATTGCCGGGGTCAACGGCTCGGGCAAGACGACCTCGATCGCCAAGCTGGCGCAGCGGCTCAAGGACCAAGGCCAATCGATCGTGCTGGGTGCCTGCGACACGTTCCGGGCGGCCGCCGCCGACCAGCTCGAGATCTGGGCCAGGCGCGCCGGCTGCGAGATCGTTCGGGGCGCCTCCAGGGCCGACCCAGCCAGCGTCGCCCACGACGCCTGCCAGCGCGCCCTGGCCCGCGGCATCGATGTCCTGATCGTGGACACCGCCGGCCGCCTGCACACCCAGACCCACCTGATGCGCGAGCTCGAGAAGATCAAGAGCGTGATTCAGCGGCTCATCCCCGGCGCGCCGCACGAGGTGCTGCTGGTCCTCGACGGTACCAACGGCCAGAACGCGATCCGCCAGGCTGAGGTCTTCACGAAAAGCATCGGCTGCACGGGCGTGGTTCTGACCAAGCTCGACGGCACCGCCAAGGGGGGCGTCGTCGTCGCCGTCCGCCAGACCATGAAGCTGCCGATCAAGTTCATCGGCGTCGGCGAAGCCCTCGACGATCTGCAACCCTTCGACGCCGACACGTTCGTCGAATCGCTGTTCGCGTGAAGACTTGCCCTGTTTTCCGGAGAACGTAAATGACCATTGAAAAAATCCGCGAGGCGATGCACCAGCAGCCCTTTGTCTCATTCCTGGTGCGCACCGTCGAAGGACAGGTCTATGAGGTTCGTCATCCAGACTTCATCGCCACCTCGACCAACGGCCGCATCATCACCGTCTTTGATGATGCCGGCCAGCACATCCTCGATGTGAGGCTGGTCTCCGAGCTCACGTATCCGCAGGCCCAGGCATCATGAGGAAGCTCCGCGGCCCATCAAATGCATCGAAAGACGGGGACGTGCGTCGTGCTCAAGGGACGCTTATCGCCCTCTTCCCCTGGACGTATCGGGGTGTATGTGTTCCCTCCCGCATTGCCCACCAAAGCTCGCACTCGCTATAATTCAACCATTGGCCGGTCTCCCGGTCATGTGGATTCGCCGGATCTCTCGCAAGCATGACATTGGGGGCCATTCACGTTTCCCCGGTACCAAAGAGTGGGTGGCCCCTTCCGCTCCCCCCACCGATTGCCTGCAACTTGTCAACCAACCGCAAACGGAAGCCGAAGTTGCGGCGTTGCGTTGCTGCGTCAATCGCGGTCGGCCCTTCGGCGATCCTAACTGAGTCACGGACACGGCCAAGCGATTCAAGCGATTGGGGCTCGAATGCACGGTTCGGCCCCGTGGAAGACCGAAGAAACAATCGTAGGCTTGCCACGTTTACTTGTACTGTCTGTGTTCTCCAGATCTGATTCTCCAGATTTGGTGGCTGTCACCTTTCACCTTTGTCCAGGACCAGCGGGGCCAGGTCGTGCGCAGACCCTCCCCCGCTGGCTACTGCCTGCCACCGACCGCCCAATTGCCAAAAATCGAACGGGCCCGATCTCGACGAGCGGCCCCTCTATTTCAGTATGTCATCGAACCAGGCGATTTTTACGGACAAAATAATTTGTTCCTCTCCGCTCGCCGCCACTTACCCGTTAACCGTTCTCTCGTGGCCAAGGCGCTCAACCCCACTTTGTTCAGGCGTGCCTGCCGGATGGCCACAAGCCGCAATGCTTGTTCTCTCCTTGATTTCCCGGAATTCGCCAGAGCAGTTAGGTATGGTGTCCCTGGAATTCCAATCCGTTTCTCCCCACTCGCCGCCGCTCAACCGTTGATCATTCTCTCGTGCTCAGAGGCGCCCAAGGCCACCCGCTCCAGGCGTGCCTGCCGGATGGCCATACGGCGCAATGACGTCCTTGTATGTTCGATTCGCCCAAGCAGTTACGTACGGTGTCCCCGGAACTCTCGCACCTTTCCTGCCTGCAGAACATGAGTGGTCCCGTCTGTTCCCTGGGCGGAAACATATTGGCAATACTATTGTCATAGTGTAAAGTTAGTTGTCACTCAGCCTGTTGGCTTACGAAACCGACCGGACACAAGAAACATGAATCCCTTCGAGGCCTTTTTCCAAGAGGTGGTGGCGCTCTTCCACCGTTTGCGTCTCGCCACGGAACAGCTCCACGGCGGCAATGAATTGACGGCAGGCAGGCGAGGCGTGATGTTGTCGCTCCTCAACGGCGGTCCTCGGACGGTTCCTCAGCTTGCACGTGCCAGACCGGTCTCCCGGCAGCACATACGGACTATCGTCACGCCGATGGTGAAAGAGGGGCTGCTCGAACTGGTCGACAACCCGAACCACAAACGGTCCCCGCTTGTTCAACTGACCGAGCGAGGCCGCAAAAGCATTACGCAGATGCGAATGAAAGAAGAGACGCTCTTCGCCGCTTTGGATTCACATTTCGACGTTCGCGAGCTCCACGAGGCGGCCGACACGCTGCGGCGCGTGCGAGAGTTTTTCGATGGCGATTGGCAGGCTGCCAAGCCCATGTCACCCAAGACCAAGGTGAGGATGAAACAATGAATGCCGTTAGTCCTGTCGTCACGTGCGACGATTCGCTCCGAGTCGGCCAAGACCGCGGCACGGCCTGCCAGTTCGGTCATCCAAGCGGATGGGTCGGTGCGGTCGTAGGTCATTTGATGGCCGTGAAGAACCTGCCGATGAATCGCCTGGTCGTCGAGCTTCTCGACGTGAAGCCCGAGGACGCCGTGCTGGAGATCGGGTTTGGCCCGGCGCAAGCCATTAAACTACTTGCCGAGCGAACGCCGGCAGCGATTGTTGCCGGGATTGATCCTTCCGCTGTGATGGTGCGCCAGGCAACGTGGCGCAATCGCCAGTGGATCGCCACGAAGCGGGTTGAGCTTCACCCTGCGTCCGTTGCTTCGATTCCGCTGCCCGACGGGAGTCTCACCAAGGCATTTGCCGTGAACAGTTTCCACCATTGGGATAATCAGCGGCAGGGGCTTCTGGAGGTTCGCAGGGTGCTTCGCCCGGGCGGCACGCTGCTGCTGTGTCTACGAATGCACCTGCCGAAACCGTGGTGGGATTCGGCCCCCGGATTGACCGATGAGCAGGTCGAGCAAGCCGAACAAATGCTTCGCGAAACCGGTTTTGAAGCCGTCAGGTCAGCGGAGCATAGCGTCGGCCGTCGGGTTGTATGCTTGACGGGACGGTCAATGTAGTTTCTGAGGGAGAGAAAAGGGGTCATCATTGAATAGGGGAGAGAAAAGGGGTCATCACTGAATAGCGCTTTCTTAACCCCTGAGCCGCCTGCATCAAGCGTTTACGTGCATGTCCTCGAGGCTGCTTCGCCTCTCAAATGGCCGATATCAGTGATGTCCCCTTTTCCCTCTCCCTGTGACCTACAATCGAGCTCTAGGTGTCAGACTTGGTTTTTGGTTTTCGGCTCGATCCCTGCCATGATCTGCTGAGAGGATAATTGGTGTCGGTCCAGTTTTCGTTGAAAACTGGACCGACACCAATTGTTTTTCGGGCATTGATGGCTGCCTGAACTCCACTTGAACGAAACCGCTCCGCAGTGGGAAAGACGAAGGGCCCGCTCGTCGCCGGTGGACCTCAGCAACTCACGCCACCCGCACCATATTCTCCCCTTCCTTGAACTAACCGCTCCACGGTGGTAACGTCCCAGTGACTCGGCGAGCCTGCGTCGGCCTTGCTTTGCTCTCGCCTCGCGTCACCAGTGGCTTGCCCAAACCACCCCTCTTGCCCAGTCATTAAATCTACATATAAGCAAACCTCGTGCCGCCCCGCAGCTTCGTTCAAGAAGCGAGGGGGGAAATGGGTCATCACTGAATAGCGCTTTCTTAACCCCTATGCCGCCTGAATCAAGCGTTTACGTGCGTGCCCTCGAAGCTCCTTCGCCTCTCAAACGGTCGATATTAGTGACGTCCCCTTTTCCCTCGGCCCGCAAAGCCCCGGGCTCCGTCAAGCTTTGATTCGAGCTCCGTAAAAACAAGCTTTGATCCCGGGCTCCGTGGACGGGAACGGGTCAGCGATCCCTTCGCAGCTTTTGGCCGAGGATCTTCCGAAACCTCGCGAAACTCGGCAGATGCTTCTCCAGCACGTCGGCCGTAAGCTTTCCAAGGATCTCGAACGATCTCTTCCCCTTCACGTAGCGGTTTGTGCAATCCCGGGTCGACTGGGCCAGTTGGTCTTGAACTTCGTGACGCAATCGTTGCTCCATATCGGTCAAAGGGGGTAACGCCCTGAGTCGAAGCTTTTTCCCGTAGTGTGCGCTCAGCGCTTCTCGGTCCGTGATAATCCAGGTTTCCATGCACGTCGTCATCAGGAACACCTGGTCGTTGGTCGATCCGGCTGGGTGATCCCATCCGTCGCGAGCTTTCAAGTGGTCCCACGGGGTTTCCTTATCGTTCACGGGTTCTTCGCTGTCGATGAGCAAGGCCACGTAGTCTGACGCTCCCTTGGACACGTGGTCTATCTTGAAGTCGTTGAATGCGGCGTTACGGCCACCGCAGGCGACCAGACGCGGCAACCGCCCGTCGAATCCCGACCGTTTCAAGAGCTTCCGGAAGCCCTCTCGGCAGCGAACATACAGCTCCTTGGAATCACCGCCTCCTTCCAGGTAGATGGTCGAGCTCACCAGCGCGTCCCTCCGATCTTGCCCTGCGTCCAAAGCTGTCCCAGGCGATAATTGTCGAGCCACTTCAACAGGTCCTCGTGGCGCAAGCGGCGCATTTCGGTCGCTCCCTCATGTTTCTCGCAGACGATCACGGCTTCAGGTCTATCGGTCATGGCATCCACAACGATGTCGGAATGGGTGGTGACGATGAGCTGGGTGCGCTCGGAGGCGGCCACAAGGTGGTCTGCAAGGTTGGGCAGGATATCCGGGTGCAGACCCAGTTCCGGCTCCTCGATGCAGATCAGCGGTGGCGGGTCGGGATCGCAAAGGATCGCTAGCAGGCAAAGGTAACGCAGGGTGCCATCCGAGAGGCGGGTCGCCGGGATGGTGAACTCACCTTTGGTGAAGAATACCTGCACGGTTCCGCCTTCCACGATGACGTCGAAATCCGTTACGCCCTCGTACAGATCGCGCAGGCCTTCCAGGATGGCCGCCTTGGCTTTCGGCTTGCGGCGCAGGCGGTTGAGGAACAGGCCGAGATTGGAGAAGTCCTCTTCGAGCCGGTCGTTGCGCATATCGGCCCGTTGTGGGTCCCGAAAGACCGTCTTCCGCCCGAAGGACCATTCGCGGTAGATCTGTATCTTCGCATAGATCTCCGCCAGGTACGTGATCTCCGGATACAGTTCAGGATCGCGGCGCTGGGCCAGGATGGAGAGCTCCCGATCGACTGCCTCACGCGAGAGCTTCCGCTCTTTGCCTGCCGCGTTCAGCATCGCTCGACCATTCTGAAGGTGGTAGAAGAGGTATGGCTTGCGATAGTCCGCGTAAGGCCTGGCGTTCGCGATACGCTCCTCCTCGAGCCGAAATCCGTGGTCGTCGGGCCGGAACGCGAGGAGGTGCCGTAGGGGTTGCTTGCCCCTCGGATTGGCGATCACGAGGTCGGCACTCGCGGGTTCCGAGCTATTCCCCTTCCAGATCCACTCGGTTGCCCCACCGCCCCGCCGCACCTCGCCTTGCATCTCGCCGTATGTCGCTCTCATCAGAGCCACCACCTCGATCAAGTTCGATTTCCCCGATCCATTAGGGCCGATCAGGACATTCAAGGCGCGCAGATCCAGCGCTTTGTTGTTGGGGCCGAATGAGAGCAAGTTGACCGGGTGGATTTCCAAGAGCAAACCGCCGCCGATCCGATCGCCATGGCTCATTTTCCAGATCCCTCAAGGCGTCGACGCACGGGAAGAACAAGTTCAAGACCCGTTTATTCTGTGAACGACGCGAGAAGACAAACGATCGGTCTCGCGCGCCCGGCAGTGGGAGGTGCAGCACGGCCTATCCCGTGCAATCCACGCCCCGAAACCGTGCTCCCCTCCTTTTCCAGGTCGGTCACCTCGGTGAGGGAAAAGGGGGCATCACAGAATAGCACTTGCTTAACCCCTAAGCCGCTTGCTCCAAGCGTTTACGTGCATGTCCCTGAGGCTCCTTCCCCTCACGAACGGTCGATATCAGCGATGTCCCTTTTCCCCTCCCCGCGCCGCACGAGGTGCTGCTGGTCCTCGACGGTACCAACGGCCAGAATGCGATCCGCCACGCTGAGGTCTTCACGAAAAGCATCGGCTGCACGGGCGTGGTTCTGACCAAGCTCGACGGCACCGCCAAGGGGGGCGCCGTCGTCCGCCAGACCATGAAGCTGCCGATCAAGTTCATCGGCGTTGGTGAAGCCCTCGACGATCTGCAACCCTTCGATGCCGACACGTTCGTCGAATCGCTGTTTACCTGACGGCTATTGCGGGATGGCGCTGCACCGGAGATCACGGCAGGATGTCCTTGACGGCAACATGACCGATCTGAGCGCCGTCGATCACGACGGGCACGGAGTGCCCCTCCTTGAAGATCAGACGGCTCCTGTAGGCCCTGCTCATCGGCAGGCTGAACACGTCGACGACACGGCGATCCAGGTTCACGATCCAGTAGACGGGGATCTCGGCTTTCGCGTAGCGTCGGTACTTCGCCTTCCTGTCCTTGGGGTAGCTGCTCTCGCACACCTCGACAATCAGGGCCGTGTTATCGGCCCCGGGGAGCCGCTGCTCATATCTCGGCTTCCGGGCACCACGGTGTACCGCCACGTCGGGCAGTGGAGTCCAGCCGTCGAATTCCACCGACTCCTCCCTCCCAATGTACCAGTCTCTCGAAGGCAGGAGGGCGGTGAGTGCCTCGTACACGTTGTGGACAGCGTTGCGATGCTCAGGACTCTCGGTCATCAAGACGAGACGGCCTCCGATCAATTCCACCTTCATGTCCTCGAAGCATCCCGCCCGGCACGCCAAGCGGTACATCTCGGTCGTCCAGAGAGGCGGTGCGTAGACTTCCGGACGCACGGGTGCCCGAACAGTGCTCATGTTTCAATCCCCTCCCGGTTTTCGCGCCGGGAATCGGTCGGTTCGCGGGTACTGCCCGCTGGCGACTGCCCACCCGACATGTTCGACGAGGGACGGCGGTTTTGCAAGACCCGGCCCGCTGCCGCGCCGCGGCCGCGGAGAGTCTCAGGGTCTCAGGGCCAATGTGG
>Ga0074044_10004960_pt1 | contig 10911 bp, 8 predicted proteins | sample BogForMeECP23OM1_FD_94443 | JGI IMG/M metagenome (GOLD analysis project Ga0074044, IMG submission 94443) | Bog forest soil microbial communities from Calvert Island, British Columbia, Canada - Bog Forest MetaG ECP23OM1 | ecosystem: Environmental > Terrestrial > Soil > Wetlands ...
GACTAGGTTCGGTTTGCTGTTATCTGTGCTGCTGGCTCTCGTCTTCGCTGGATGCACGCAGCCGCCGTCCTTAGTGTCCATACAGGTGCTTCCCGCCACTCCGTCTTTGACGGCGTTCGGGGAGACATTACAATTTCAAGCAATCGGAACATACGAGCGTGCGGGAAATCATCCGACCCAGACCGAAGACATCACAAGTCAAGTTGCATGGTCGTCCAGCACGGTCGGCGTTGCGACAATCAGCACTGGCGGTTTAGCCACTGCTACGGGCAGCGGCAACAGCACTATTTCAGCAACGATGAACGGTCAGGTCGGAAGTGAAGTTTTGTCGGTGACGGCTGCAACCCAAGCCGTTCACGATTTGGTTTCTGTCGCCGTGATTCCCGCAGCGAACCAGCAAACTGTTAGCAGTATCGGCGAGTCGGCGCAGTTCATTGCAATTGGGACATACAACGCCATTCCAATCACTCTTGATATTACAAAGCAGGTTACATGGCAATCCAGTGACGTGAAGGTTGCCACCATTAACTCGGCAGGATTGGCACTCGGTAACGCCGCTGGAACCACGACGATTACTGCCATTGGAACGGCGACTGATGGGTCTGCCATACCGGGAACCTCGACCCTCACTGTGACTGCGCCGACGGGGGGCGGTGTGCCGTTGCCAATTTTGTCGCTCTACGAAGTTGGTCTTGGCACGGGTACGGTAGTGAGCCTCCCTATTAGTGGTTCTGTCGGAATCAATTGCACTTCTGGTGCGGGTTGCACAGGGAGTTTCCCTCTCGGCACGGTTGTTACCCTGACGGAGACTCCGGCATCTGGCTCCACTTTTGGCGGTTGGTCATCGAACTGTACGCCACTGAATGCTACTCAGTGTACCGTAGTCATGAGCAACAACGAGCCAGTTGGTGCCATCTTCAACCATTAGATTTTGCCATCCCGTCGCTGTCACGCTTGAAGATGATAAACTTAGCCGATGCAGCGGGGACACATCTTCAAATTCCGAGGCAAGTGGTTCGTAAAATACTACGACGTGCGACTTGCGAACGGCGTCCGTGTGTCGAAGCGAGCCTGCAAGAAACTGGCACCAGTCAACGAAACCTACCGCACGAAGTCAGACGTTCAATCGCTCGCCGATAAAATCCTGACTCCAATCAACTCGGGTGCGGTCGTGCCCGAATCTTCGATGAAGGTTTCAGAGTTCATCGAAAATCACTATCTGCCGCACGTCGAGACGACGCTGCGAGCCAGCACACACAAGGATTACAACGACGTGTGGCGATGCCACGTCAAATCCCGCCTTGGCAAACTCCCATTGCGGGATTTTCGCACCGTCCACGGGCAGAGATTGATTCAGTCGATTGACGGCATCGGGCACACTTCACTGTTGCGAGTGAAATCTTTTTTGAGTGGCGTCTTCACGTATTGCAAGCAGGAAGGGATTCTCGACGGCGTGAATCCCATGCAAGGTGTCAGAGTGAAAGGGCGTCCATCGAAAACGCAGATGCCCGTGTATTCCATCTCCGAAATCTCCGACGCTCTGCACAGACTTAGGGAGCCCGCCCGCACCATCTGGATTGTTGCGGCGTTCAGCGGTTTGCGTGTCTCAGAACTTCGTGGATTGCGCTGGGGAGACTTCGACGGCGAGAGCCTGCACGTCACTCGTTCGATTTGGCGGACACACGTCAACGCACCCAAGACTTCGGAATCCGAGGCAGCCGTGCCCGTGCTACCTGCAATCACTCGGGTCTTGAAAGAGCATAGGGAGCGGTGCAAGAATCCCACGACGGATTCATACATCTTCGCAGGACAAAAACGAGGTGCTCCACTGAACCTCGCAAACTTGGCTCGGCGTGTCATCAAACCGAGCATCGAACAATGCTCGAACTGCGAGAAGTCTCGGGCAGAACACGAAGATGCCGGTCACATGTTTGAATTGGATACTTCGCTTGTCTGGAAAGGCTGGCACGCTTTGCGGCGTGGGTTAGCCACCAATCTCTATACGCTGGGAGTTCAACCACGAGTGATACAATCCGTCTTGAGACACAGCAGCATGGCAATGACGATGCAGTTCTACGTGCGGGCAGAGAACGATGCAGCACGAACGGCACTCAAACCGCTGACGGATTTATTCTATCCGCTCGGCTGATTTGGGATGTGAAATAGTCAACGCATTCTGCTAAGTCATTTAAGCCGAGGTAGCTCAGTTGGTAGAGCAGCCGATTCGTAATCGGCAGGTCCCCGGTTCAAGTCCGGGCCTCGGCTCCAGAATTTCGACATCTGTGCTTTCAGTCAGTCCCCCTCCCGATTTTCGACAGCCGCCGAAAACCCTGCCACGCTCTTGACGTACACATTATCGTGAGGCCGATATTGCCGCGGAACGGCAACGCCGAGAACAACTAACACGAGAACGAACGATGCGAGTGGATCCCATCGATATGCAGGTGGACGTACCTGCGCCTATAGACAAGAATCTCAGCAAAGGGCCTTGCCGAGGGATGATTGTTGCAAAAGGGATCTCACGTGATCTAATGCTTGCGAGGGTGCGCAGCAGAGAAACCGAACGTTGACGCTCCGCGTCTCACGTTTTGGGTGTATGTTCCGATCCGGGGGGACTGAAGTGAAGAAGCTCGCATTCGTTATCCTCGCTGTTCTTGCCGTCGTCATCGTACTGAAAGCTCAAAACGCTACTCCGCAGGGTGCCCCGCCGCCGGGCGGTCCGGGTGCCCGCAACCAGAACCCGGCTCAGGCCGAAGCGGCCGAGCGCGGCCGAAAAGAGTTCGTAGGGGCATGCGGATCGTGCCACGGGGAAGATGCTACGGGGGGCCGCGGCACCGATCTCATTCGCTCCTCGCTGGTCCGCCACGACAAGAATGGCGACCTTCTCGGCCCGGTTATCACCGCTGGCCGTCCCGATCGAGGCATGCCCGGCTTTCCACTCAGCGAGTCGCAGGTGGCCGATGTCGCAGCGTTTCTCCACGCGCAGATCGATCTGTACGACATGCATACGCGCGTGCCCGGCGGTTATCCAAACGATATTCCCGCCGAACGGCTGGCGACGGGCAGCGTGGAAGCCGGCAAGGCCTACTTTTACGGGGCGGGCGGATGCTCCAAGTGCCACTCGCCCACGGGCGACCTGGCGGGCATCGCCAAAAAATACACGGCGCCCGATTTGCAGTCGCGTTTTCTCTACCCGATTGGCAAACCTTCCACTGCAACGGTGACGTTGCCTTCGGGCAAGAAGTTGACGGGAACGCTCCTGCTGAAGGATGAATTCAGCGTAGCCATCCGGGACAGCGACGGCTGGTATCACTCCTGGCCGCTCAGCGCGGTCAAAGTGGAGGTGCAGGACCCGCTCGCCGAGCATTGGGCGCTCGCGTACAAGTACACAGATGCCGACATGCACAATTTGTTCACCTACCTGGAGACACTTAAGTGAAGAAGCTGGCCTTCATAATTCTTGCACTCGCGGTATGCCTGCCCGCGCAGGAGCTTGATCCGAGCAAGCTGCTGAACCCCGGGACGGATTCCTGGCCGACGTTCAACGGCGATTATTCCGGGCGGCGTTATAGCACGCTCGCTCAGATCAACCAGAGCAACGTGAGTTCGCTCGCGCTTGCCTGGGCATTCCAGTCGCGGTCCCAGGGCTCGTTCTCATCAATGCCGCTCGTGGCGAACGGCATCATGTACGTCGCGCTTCCCGACCAGGTCTGGGCCATCGACGCCCGCACCGGCCGGCAGATTTGGCACTTTCAGCGCCCGTCGCAAGGCGGCGGAAACCGCGGCGTGGCGATGTACAAAGATCGTCTATTTTTCACGACGCCCGACACGCACGTCATCTGCCTGGATGCGCGCAACGGAAAACTCCTCTGGGACGTTCAGATGGAAGACCCGGCCTTCAAGGCCTTCGCAAGCATGGCGCCTCTGGTCATTCGAGACCACGTGCTGGTAGCGGGTTCGGGTGACGCTGCCGATCTTCCGGGCTTCTTAGAGTCGCTTGATCCGATGACCGGAAAAGTCCAGTGGCGCTGGGATAGCGAACCGAAGCCCGGCGAGCCCGGATCGGAAACGTGGCCGCAGGATAGCGACGTGATGAGCCGTGGCGGCGGAATGTTGTGGCTGACCGGCACGTACGATCCGGAGCTCAATCTGACGTATTGGGGGACCGGCAATCCGCACCCTGTCGAAAACGGCGAGCCGCGTCCCGGAGCCAACCTCTACACCTGCTCGATCGTGGCGCTGAATCCCGACACCGGCAAAATGGCTTGGTACTTTCAAGCCTCGCCGCACGACACGCACGACTGGGACACGAACATGACGCCGGTCCTGTTCGACGCCGACTTCGACGGGAAGCCGCGCAAGTTGCTCGCGCAGGCCGCCAAGCAGGGCCTGTTTTTCGTGCTCGACCGCACCAACGGCAAGGCCCTGGTCTCCGCGCCCTTCGCCGAGGCTAACTGGTATTCGGGTTGGGACGAACGCGGGCAACCGATCCCCCGGGCGGAGACGGAGCCAAAGCCCAGTGGCGTGCTGGTGCGTTCGGGACAGACAAACTGGAACGCTCCCAGCTTCGATCCCCAGACAGGCCTCTTCTACATCAACGAGCGAGAGGGTATCGGGGTCTTCTATCTGACGATGCCCGGGAAGAAAGCGGAAGGCTGGGCTGGCCGCGATTTCACGGTCGTATCGAAATCTTTTTTGAAGGCCATCGATTATCAAACCGGAAAGATCAAGTGGAGCCGGGAGAGCAGTGGTCGCGGCGGGTTTACCGGCATCTTGACCACGGCCGGCCACTTGCTGTTCACCGCTGATTCGGCGGGAAACTTGGTGGCTCTCGATCCCGCAACGGGCAAGACGCTCTGGCACATGTATCCCGGGGGCACCTTGGGTACGGCGCCGATGACGTACGAATTGGATGGCCGCCAGTACCTGGTGATGCCAGTGGACGGCGTCATCTTCGCCTTTGCGCTGCCGGCCCGCCAACAATAGAATCTGCGACACTTGCTAGGTGAACATGGGCTTCGGCGAAGATTGTGATTTCCTCTTTCGCATCACAGCAACGAACTCCTATCTGCCAGCAAGCGCCCATCGAGCCGCGAAGACGGATCAGGACGCCTGATCTTTCTCAAACACCATGACTTCTTTCGGAACGATATAGACAACTTCGTCCTTCACCAGATGAAGGTCGCGGAACCGGTCCTGGGACATCTCGATGTGAACCGGGGCGCCCCATTCCGTGACCGCTTCCACCTTGACCAGCGGCCCGGCTGCATTGATGTGCTTGGTTGTCGCGCGGAAGTGGTTCGCGCCGTTCGGCTGGCGGGTGATTTCGAGGGAGTGAGGCCGCACGAAGACGAGATGGTCGCTCGCCGTTTGTTGGATGTAGGTCGTGCCATTGTCGATCCGGCCGTGGAACAGATTCACGCTGCCCAGGAAATTGTAGACGAACGAGCTGGCGGGATGGTTGTAGACCTCGTCAGGCGTGTCGAATTGCTCGATGCGGCCCTGATTCATGACGGCGACGTGATCGGCCACTTCGAGCGCCTCTTCCTGATCGTGAGTTACAAACACGCTCGTAATGTGGACCTCGTCGTGCAGTTTCCTGAGCCACCGCCGCAATTCCAGGCGGACTTTGGCGTCGAGCGCGCCGAATGGCTCGTCGAGCAGCAGGACTTTGGGTTGGACGGCGAGCGCGCGGGCGAGCGCGACGCGCTGGCGCTGTCCTCCGGAGAGTTGGGACGGATAGCGACCGGCCTGATTCTCCAGTTGGATCAAGCCAAGCAGTTCGTGAACTCTCTTGCGGATTTCCTTCTCGGAGGGCCTCGTACGCCGGGGCCGGACCCGGAGGCCAAACGCGATGTTCTCGAATACAGTCAGGTGCCGGAACAGCGCGTAATGCTGGAACACAAACCCGACGCGCCGTTCGCGAGCTACCTGATCCGTGATGTCCTGGCCATCGAATTCGATCGTGCCGGAATCGGCGAACTCCAACCCGGCGATAATGCGCAGCAGCGTCGTCTTTCCGCAGCCGGAGGGACCGAGCAAGGCCACCAACTGACCGTCCGCTATGTCCAGAGTGACATTCTCGAGCGCCGTAAAGCGTCCGAACCTCTTCGTGATGTTGAGGGCGCTGATGCTCATGGCTTTTCTTCCCCATCAGCCAGAATCTGCTGTTTCAACTGTTGGCCCGATTTCCACTCGACAACGCTCTTGACCACCAAAGTCATGAGAGCGAGAAGTGCGAGAAGCGACGCGACCGCGAACGCGGACACAAACTGATAATCGTTGTACAGAATCTCGATGTGCAGCGGCATCGTATCGGTGAGCCCGCGGATGTGGCCGGACACGACCGACACCGCCCCAAACTCCCCCATGGCCCGCGCATTGCAGAGAATCACGCCATACAACAAGGCCCACTTGACGTTGGGCAAGGTCACTCTGAGAAAGGTCTGCCAGCCGCTGGCGCCCAGCGTGAGGGCAGCTTCCTCCTCCTCATTGCCCTGGGCCTGAATCATGGGCAGCAACTCGCGCGCGACGAACGGAAACGTCACGAAAATCGTCGCAAGCACGATTCCCGGAACGGCAAAGATGATCCGAATGCCATGCGCAATCAACCAGGGGCCGAGAAGCCCCTGCAAGCCAAATAGCAGCACGTAGATCAATCCGGAGACAACCGGAGACACGGAGAAAGGAAGATCGATCAACGTGATCAAAATGCCCTTCCCCCGGAATTCAAATTTCCCAATGACCCAGGCGGCGGCAACGCCGAACACCATGTTGAGAGGCACGGCGATGCCGGCAGCCAACAACGTCAGGCGGATGGCCGCCAGCGTGTCCGGGTCCCGAAAGGTCTGAAAATAGAAAGCGACGCCCTTCTCAAGAGCCGTCACAAAAACCACGCCGAGAGGAACAAAGAGAAAGATGCCGAGAAACAGCAGCGCCGCGGCGATGAGGAGCCAGCGCACCAGGGCCGGTTCAGTGGTTGCTTTCGTCGCGACGTAACCGGCAGACGGAGCAATCCGGATACTTGATACGGCCGATCCAGCCATGACGGGTCTTCGGGCGGCAAAAACGGGCCGCCTTACTCGCTGCCTCCCTTCTCCCATGCGGGCCTAAGATCTGCATTCAGAGGCCCGAAATCCTTCACCGATCCGGCGCTCCGGCGGCTGCCGCTCCACACTTGCAGAAGGTTAATCACCAGCAAGAACACGAACGACGCGACAAGCATGGCAACGGCGATGGCCGTCGCGCCCGTGTAGTCATATTCCTGCAATTTCGTGATGATCAGGAGCGGCGTGATCTCGGTCTTCATCGGCATGTTGCCCGCGATAAAGATCACCGAGCCGTACTCGCCGACCGCGCGCCCGAAAGCCATCGCGAAGCCGGTTATCGCGGCAGGCAAGATCGTTGGCAAAAGCACCCGGGTGAAAGTCCGCCACCGCCCTGCGCCGAGACTCGCCGCGGCTTCTTCGAACTCCTTGTCCAGGTCTTCGAGTACGGGCTGCACCGTCCGCACGACGAACGGCAGGCCGATAAACGTGAGCGCGATCGTGACTCCCAAGGGGGTATAGGCCGCGCGGATACCGATGGACAGGAGGGGGCCCCCGAGCAAGCCGTTGGGAGCGTAGATGGTCGTGAGAGCGATACCCGCGACCGCCGTTGGCAGGGCGAATGGCAAATCGACCACCGAGTCGAAGAGACGCTTTCCCGGGAAGTCGTAACGCACCAGCACCCAGGCCACAAGAACGCCGAATACGAGGTTAATCAGAGCCGCGATCAGGGATGCGCCAAAACTCAGGCGGTAGGAAGCCACGGCTCGCGGAGAAGCCACAACGTGCCAGAACTGGTGCCAGGTCAGTGCGGATGCCTTCAGGAACATGGCCGCGAGCGGAATCAACACGATCAGGCACAAATAGAAAACGGTGTAGCCCAGCGCCAATCCGAAGCCGGGCAAAATGCTTCTGTGCTTGAAAACCACAGCGATTGCCCCCTGTTCCCGCTTGCGAATCCTAAACAACTCGTCGAGGCCGCGCAGCCTGCCGCGGCCTCCGACGCTTCCTACTCAATCGAATTTCAAGTTACAGGGCATATGTCACCAAGATCTCCGCCTACTTCGGCTGGTAGATCTGGTCAAACACGCCGCCGTCGGCGAAATGAACACTTTGAGTCTTGTGCCAATCGCCGACAATATCCGCCAGTGTAAACAGCTTCACCTTGGGGAATGTCGAGGCGTACTTCTTGGCTACTGATTCGAGCCGTGGACGGTAGAAATTCCGGGCGGCGATCTCCTGCCCTTCAGGCGTGTAGAGGTACTGGAGATAAGCCTCGGCAACGGCCCGAGTGCCCTTTTTGTCCACGACGCTGTCCACGACCGACACCGGAGGCTCCGCCAGGATGCTCTGAGAAGGCACGACAATCTGGAACTTGTCGGGACCTAGCTCTTTGACGGAAAGGAGTGCCTCATTTTCCCACGCCAGGAGAACGTCGCCGATTCCCCGCTCGACGAACGTCGTGGTAGAGCCACGCGCTCCCGAGTCGAGGACCGGGACATACTGGTAGAGCCTCGTGACGAAATCCTTGGCCGCGGCGTCGCTCTTTCCCGCCTTGAGGTAAGCGTAGCCCCAAGCCGCCAGATAGGCCCAACGGGCGCCACCCGAGGTCTTGGGATTCGGCGTGATAACCGCGACTCCCGGTCTCACGACGTCGTCCCAATCCTTGATGTTTTTCGGATTGCCCTTCCGCACGAGGAAAACGATCGTGGAGGTGTAGGGCGTGCTGTTGTTCGGAAGCCGCGACTGCCAGTTGGCAGGGAGAAGCTTGGCTTTCTCGGAGATGGCGTCAATGTCGTACGCCAATGCCAGCGTAACGACATCCGCCTGCAAACCATCGATCACGGAGCGGGCCTGGGCTCCCGACCCCCCGTGCGACTGCTGGATGGTGACATCTTGGCCGGTCTTGGCCTTCCAATATTTCGCGAAGGCCGCGTTGTAGTCTTGGTAGAGCTCGCGCGTCGGGTCGTACGAAACGTTGAGAAGGGTTAGGTTCTGGGCGCGCGCCGACGCGCTCAGCGCTAAGGCCAAGCCAATCACGGCGATCAAGGTCCCCAACTTCCCAGCTGATTCCATGTCAAATTCTCCTTGTATGACCGCCAATGAAATTCGTGATTTGTCCCCGAACCACTGAGTCCAAGCCAGCGGTTCGGGGACATCGAACGAGTCCCACTGCGCGTTTGAAATCCGGGTTACGGAATGATGTAACGCAGATTCACATAGGTGATGAAGGCATGCGCGTTCTTCGGACTCCCCGTCGGGACATACCAGGGGGTACGAACGACATAGGAAAACTGCGAGATAAATTGCAGTTTTCCGTAGTTCGGACTCGACCAGATCGTAGGTATGAAGCCGACGGTCGCTTCCTGGTAATCACGATTGTTCGTATTCGCCGAGCCGGGAAACCCAAAACCCACGCAATACGAAGTACCGCAAGCTGTACCTAGCGCCTTGGTTGTCACATCGTAGTTTCGAAAGAAGTAGGCCCCGCTGTAGTACCCGTCGAGTAACAATTTCGGGGTCGTCTGCCATTCCAACCCAGCAACACCCGAGCCTGAATGAATCGCGGAAAGCGCGCCGTCGGGCTTCACAATCACATCCGGGCCAAGGCCGCCGATGTAGCGTCCGACGCCGTCCCCATAGAACGAGTTTCCAATGAGGTGAAAGTTCTTCAGTACTTCAAAGTTGAGGTTGACCCCGCCGCCACCGCCGGTAATCGTGTTCGTACTGGCTGGCGTCACGAGATTGCTGTAAACCTTGAAACTGCGGGCTATCCCTCCGGCGTCCACGTGAAACAGCTTTCCGCCGAGCCTCCAGTCGAAAGCCGTTTTCGCGATGACGTCGGGATGAAGGTTAGGAACCGTGGGATTGACGGCGGAACTTGCAGCGCTCGTGCTGCTGCTCCCGTTGTCGAACTGAGTGGAAAAGAAGTTTGTGGAGCCATCGGTGGGAAAAACGACGGAACTTGGCACAAACTGCTGCGGGTTTTCGAGGGCAACGCCGAATGACCACCAGTCCGCCGCATGGTATACGACTCGAATCCCAGGTTGCCGGTCATAGATCAAGCCCGCCAGGTAACTCGTATCCAGCCGAAGTGCCGTGAAAATGTTCTCTGGGAAGGGTGATAGTCCTTCTCTCGTGGGCGTCAGGAAGGACCATGTTTGTCCAGTCACCAGCTCCCATTTGCCAGCCTTGAGTTGGACGAATGCGAGGCGCAGGCGGAACGTGTCGCTCTTGGTGCTAATATTCGAGTTCGCCGGCTCGAAACCATTGAAGTCGCTCTCAATGTAGCCGGTAACTTCACTCGATTTAGTCGGGTTGGCCTCGACCTTCAACGACAAACGCGAGCCTTGCCCGGTGAAACGGAATTCGGACAACTGGCCTAAGGGAAGCGTGTTGTTGTAAGGGAGAATGGTGAAATTCGTCCCGAGGCCGCTGCCGACATCCCTACTTCGGAAAATCCCGGTCAGGTCCACAAACCCGCCGGGCGTGAACTGGGCACCCCCGATCTTGATCGAAAGCGGATTTTCCGGTGAGACAAGGTTGACGGGCAGCTGACTTTGGGAATTCTGCCCGGATAACGCGTTGATTTCGTTGGGCGCGCCTGTGCTAGCGGACTCTACTGCGGCGTCTGGCGTGATGCCTAGCTTCGCCTCCAAGGCCGCGATGCGCGCGAACTCGTCGTGCAGAGCCGTACGCTCGGCGTCTAGTTCCTGGCTGTGCTCGGCAAACTGTTTGGTCTGAGCTTCCACTGTTGCCTTCAACTCCTCCAGCTCGAGTGCGACGGACGAGTTGGGTTCAGGCGCAGTAGCGTTGCCTTTCGCGGTTTCCGCCGTGCTGCCGGGAGATGCAGCGTCTCCATCCC
>Ga0074044_10004962_pt1 | contig 10910 bp, 8 predicted proteins | sample BogForMeECP23OM1_FD_94443 | JGI IMG/M metagenome (GOLD analysis project Ga0074044, IMG submission 94443) | Bog forest soil microbial communities from Calvert Island, British Columbia, Canada - Bog Forest MetaG ECP23OM1 | ecosystem: Environmental > Terrestrial > Soil > Wetlands ...
GGTTTGCGACGGATACTCCAACACGCCGTCGGCAAACACTTTAATTCCGGGGATGCTCAGATTCGGAATGTTGGCGAATTCCTGCCGGAGCTTCTGCACCGCCTCCAGTTCCTTGGTTGGATCGTTACGAGGATTCACGACCAGAAATGCCGCGACGTGCGCAGTCAGCTCTCCCCATTGCGCCAGACTCTGATAGGTCAACAGGATCGGTCGGTTCACCTTGGCATCCAGCCAGGCCGTGATTCCCAGGCTGTGCAGGTAACGCACCACGGCGCTTCCGCCCGCGAGCAATTGCTGCTGCGAGGGTTCCGGCACGACAATCTGAATCTTGTCCAAGCCGGCATCGACGGCGAAACCATTAGGATCGCCCGTCGATTCAATGCCATAGTAGGCGCGTTCCCCCGCCGAAAGACGGCTTAAGAACTCCTTCGTAATTCCGGCGCGGCGAAGCAGAGCGCGATTTGCCCAGCCGGTGTGGCTGTCGGATCCCGCGAGAAACACCGGCAAGGTAGCGTAGTCCCCGCTGTTGAATCGGGCATTGAGGTCGTTCGTTTTCAACCAGTGGACTAAGGGCATTCCACTGATGTAGAGAACATCACCACGCATGCCCTTGCCGGTTTTCTTCGCGTCAGCGGCAAAGCTGACCAGTTCGTCCATGGAGGGCACGCGATCGCCCAGATCCGCGGAAAGGAGCGTGAAACCGTCTTCGATGGGATGAACATGGCTGTCGATGAGACCTGGAAGCAGAAAATTCCCGTGCAGGTCAACTCCCTCGGCATTCTTGCCGACTCCCTCTAGGACTTCGGCCAGACTGCCCACCGCCACGATCTTGTCGCCGCGAATGACGACCGCTTCGGCGTAAGGATGTTCTGGGACACCCGTAAATACCTTGGCATTGAATAACACGCGTTCCGTCTTGTCGGTGCCTTGGCCCCATGAAACAGATGCAAAATAAAACACTGCAAGCGTTACCAGAAAGCCACAACCCAGGCCCCGTCCTCGCATTCCATCCTCCTTGTTTGTTTCTTCGAAACCCGCTTTTTTCGACCCTGAGAAAGTGAAACAACGCTTAAAACTCCGCGCGGGCGTCAACGAATTTATCAAATAAGTTCTGCCTGAGAAATCCGCAAATCCGACCCTACGCTCTTGCCTGGTCTCTTAGCAATGCGTTTGCGACGCCTAATGAAAACCGCTGAACGGACGATAGGGTGTTGGAGGGAGATCCAACGCCTTGGAAAGGAACGGCAGCCATGAGCGACCGCGACATCGTTCAAGATTTTCTGGTCGAGAGTGACGAAAACCTCGAGCGCCTGGACCGCGAATTGGTCGGTCTGGAGAAAAATCCTCACGATCGTGACGCGCTGGCCAGCGTGCTTCGCACCATTCATACCATCAAGGGCACGTGCGGATTCCTCGGTTTCAACAAACTGGAAAAGGTCGCCCACGTTGGGGAGAACCTGCTGACTCGGCTGCGGGACGGTCAACTCACGCTGAATCCGCAACTCACCACGGCCTTGCTGGGCATGGTCGATGCCGTCCGCCAAATGCTGGGCAGTATCGAAGTGAGTGGGGCCGAAGGCGAGCGTGACGACACCACGCTGATTGCCACTCTAACCCGCCTGCAGTCGCCGCCCGAAGCTCCGGCGGAATCCACCGCGAAGAGTGCGGTTGCTCCCATGTCTCAGAGCACTTCCGAAGAGACCGTTTTGCCGCTGTCGATCGGTGAAATTCTGACGCAGCGGGCTGGCGTCACTCCGGCTGAGATCCTGCTCGCGGTTAACCAGCAGAAAGCGGGCGACCCGCGCCACATGGGCGAAATTCTGGTGGAACAGGGCGCAGCGCGGCCGGCCGATGTCGTGGAGGCGTTGCGCATCCAGCAGTCCTCCCGCACGCAGGCGACCGCCTCGGAGAGCACCATCCGAGTGGATGTCGGATTACTGGATAAGGTGATGAATCTGGTGGGGGCACTGGTGTTGGCGCGCAACCAGGTCCTGCAGTTCGTCAGCCGCATGAAAGACACCGGCCTTCTCGCCGCCGCACAGCGTCTGAACCTGATCACCACCGAACTGCAGGAGGGGGTCATGAAGACCCGCATGCAGCCCCTCGGGAACATCTGGAACCAGTTCCCACGGACCGTGCGCGACGTCGCACACGGTTGCGGCAAGGAAGTCGAAATCGAGATGCAGGGCAAAGACACCGAACTCCACAAAACCATCATCGAGGCGATCAAAGATCCGCTCACCCATCCGGTGCGCAATTCCGTCGACCATGGTATCGAACTTCAGGAAGACCGCGTGCAGGCCGGCAAGAACCGAATTGGGCGCCTGATTCTGCGCGCCTTTCATGAAGGTGGAAAGGTCAATATCGAGATCACCGACGATGGCGCCGGCTTGAACGTGGAGCGCATCCGCAAGAAGGCGGTCGAGCGCGCCGTGATCACCGCCGAACAGGCCACTCGCATCACCGAGTGGGAAGTCTTCAATTTGATCTTCCTTCCTGGATTTTCCACGGCAGAAAAAGTGACCAACGTGTCCGGCCGCGGCGTCGGCACGGATGTAGTAAAGACGAACGTGGAAAAAATTGGTGGCACGGTGGACATTCAGTCCACTCTGGGCCAAGGCACAACCATACGAGTAAAAATACCGTTGACCTTGGCCATTATCCCCGCGCTGGTTGCCACCTGCGGCGGCGATCGCTACGCGATCCCCCAAGTGAGCTTGCTCGAACTAGTCCGGATCGAGGCCGCAAAGGTGGCGAAGAGCATCGAACTGGTCCACGGCGCACCCGTCTACCGCCTGCGCGGACGTTTGCTGCCTCTGGTGTACCTCGACCGCGAACTGAAATTTGCCGCGGATGCGAATCTCGCGCTGGCAAACAACGGAGCCGTCAACATCGTTGTGCTGCAAGCCGATGAGCGCCAATTCGGTCTGGTCGTCGACCAGCATACATGGCCGGCCTTCTCCATGACATCGGCTTCATGGTCAACTGCCCGGCATTTTCCCAGGACTTCGCACTCGCCATGGATCGCGCTAGCCAGGAGGGAATTCCGTTGGACGAGGCGGAACATGCCACCATGGGATTCACCCACTGCGCCACCGGGCAGGCGCTGGCCGAAAAATGGAAACTGCCTGACGACATCGTCGACGTGATCGCACATCATCATGCCATCGAGAACAGCCAAAAAACACGCCCGCTGGTCGCCCTGGTGCACTTGAGCGACCTTCTGTGCCGCATGCGTGGCTTGGGTTACGGCTACTACGAGCGCCACAAGGTAGACTTGATCGCCGACCCGGCATGGGCCATTCTTCTGCAGGAACACCGTGATCTCGAAGGGGTGGACCTGGCGCGGTTCACATTTGAACTTGATGAAGCGGCCGAAGAAATCCACGCCCTGGTAGCGACTGTATTCGGATCCGCGCCAGCGGCAGCGCGCACCTGAGATCCCTCCGCCAGCGCAATCTCTCTCGCGAAAAGAGATCGGAAGTCTTCACCAGCGCAGTCCAACCGTGACCGGCATAACGACGGTCTTGCTGTCGCTCTGATAAGCGCGATGGTAGCGCCACTCTAAGAAGAGCTTCGCATGGTCCAAATGGTTCAAACGATAAGTCAATCCGCCGCCATAGTTGAATCCGCCGGCAATCTTGGAGTTCGAGGACATTGTTGTCGGGCTCGTGATGAAACCATTGACGGCGCAGTCGCTAAGATCCCACCATAACCATGCCGGCTGGCATAGCGTGGGAGGGTAGAGCAACTGGGGGTGCGCCAACGAAACGGTGCGATCATAGAAACCTATGCCGAAAATTCCGTATGCGCCAAATCTGCCAAGATGGCGTGGCACGTTGACAATCCCGTCCAGGCTTATCGAATTCATTTTTCCGCTTTGGTCCGCCAGGGCTTGACCACGGATCACGCTGGGTCTGAAGTCCAGGTTGTAGTACATGTACTCAATATCCGCACCGAACATGCGGGTGAAGTTCATGCCGGCTCCAAACGTGGCTTGCGGAGAGTCGCCGACAAAGCTGGCGACATAGTCCTTGCCAATGCCGGGCCCGCCGCCTACCGTGAAGTTGTAACGACTGAAACTCGATTGTGCCGAAGCTGATGCGATGAGTCCGCAAAAGATAACTAACAGCAGTATCCGATTCCTCAATCTTGATCTCCTCTTTCGTAGAACCAAAGTCGTACCGCCGCGGTCGTTGTCGACCAGTCGCTAACCAACGCTCGCCAAGCCACAATCGTGCCGCGGTCGCCGTTCTTCAGCTTAGATGCGCGCACAGAATAAGGAAAGCCGGCCTTTTCCTCGGCAAGCTAACGGAAAAAGTCGACAGCTTGCAGAAGAACTCCAACTTCTCAACGAACGGGAAGGGCACGAATTTGCTCGTGCTGTTAAATCGTTGAAAATGTGTCCGCTTAGCGCCTCAGGTCCTTTTTGCACCCTCGACTAGTTCTTGCGCAAGCTTAAAGCGATCCCTTATACGAAATCCGCGTTTTCCAGCAGCCTGCTAGACACTTAGTTGTGCCCGGCAGTCTGACGGGACGTGTGGTTGATCTTACCGTAAAATACCGGCCAGTATTCGCGGAGCATGTTTCCACCCGCCCTGGTCGCCAGATCCAGACCATAGCGAAAGAGAGTATCTCCGGATGTGCGATTCCGATCTGGCCAGTAGACATTCGCCAATCCCTCCGCCATCAGTGAACCCCCCAGCCCGGACCAGTTGAAAACGTCGCGTCCCTCATCGTTGCGCGTGACGAAAACTCGCTGCACCGAATACTTCACGGCGTGGACAAAGCGGGGTCTGATCTCCGGATAGAAACGCGGATCCTGGCCCAGCGCTGATGCCAGCACAAACGTCCCGAAGAAATTGCTGGATGACTGGCGCGCCATCGACGATCCGAAGCGCTTGCCATATCCCCCCGACTCTTGTCCGTAACCGGTGGGAGAATCAGTCGCCTGGCCCACCGCCGAACCCAGCACCGCCCAGGTTACAGTGTGTACCGAGATGCTGTTGTCCACGAACAGTTGGAATTTTTCCCCCGTCGACAGCCGCTCCGGACTGGCAGCGATGTCGGGGAAAACGATGGACTTCTTCTGAAGCAGATTGTACAAGGCCACGCCCGGCACTTTCGACGGGGCGCTCGGAGCTTGGCTGGCAGGTGGAGTGTCGGTCTGAGTTTGAGTCTGTGATTTCGGCGTTTCCTGGGCAAATGCTCGCAACGTTGAGCCGGACGCGATCACTCCGAAAATAATCAATGCAACCAGCGCCGCTTTCCAACAAGGCGCATGGCCGGACTGTGCTCGGGGTCCCCAGTACGCCCGATTCTGGCGTCCTGGGGCGGAGCCAGGCACCGTCCCATGGATGCTGAGTTCCCGGCGAAATAGCATCGCTAGAGATTACCCAATAGCAACGCCAACGGCAAACGCTCAACAAGCAGGTTTCAACGTTCAAAGTTTTCAAGGTTTCAAAGAAAAGGCCTGTTAGCGCTGATGGTCAACTCTGAAACCTTAAACTTTGAAACCTGCCCTCAAGCCATTTCTCCAGTCCGAGCCGCCAGGTAATCCAGCAGTTCGCCGACGGTCAGGCCCGACTGCAGCAGCTCAATCATCTGATCGGCGCTGACTCCTACTTGTGCGCCCAATGCAACCACCTTGGCGACCGCACGCTGCAGCGATTCCTGCTGCGCCAGGGAGAGCGGCTCGGTGAGATCACGACTCATGGCCGCACTCAGATCCAGTTCTGTTGTCATTCGAGTACTCCACGTCTTTCTTGCACAACGCAGGCTTGGATTCCCTGCGGCCGCATCGCCCCCGAGCCGGAATCTGGCCAGGGTTTTTCAATCGCAGCGCCGGCTTGCGACGCCGACTTGTGCTTATCATCGAACAATCCAGCCGGATGGGGCTGTGATGCCGATTACTTCGATTTGTGACGGAATGGACGTGCCGAACCGACGTGCCGAACCGACGATCAGCTTCTAAGTTTCAAGACTTCAAGTAAGAGCCGCGGCTCGCTGCCGGCCAACTTTGAGACTCGGAAACCTGGAAACTTCGAAACCTGGCTCTACTTCCCCATCAATTCCAGAATCGCCGCCATCTCGACTTCGATTCCGGTCTTGAGGCTGGGTTCGCGATCGGGCGCGAAGTAGGGTGAATGTGGACCCGGGAGCGCCTCTCCACCTTTTTTTGCCGCCGTATATTTCTCCGGGTTGACCGCGCCCAATTCAAGCATGACGCTCGGGATTCCCGCGTAGCGGTATTCGGCAAAATCGTCGCTCGCCATCATCGGACGTCCGAGTACGACGTTCGAATCTCCCATCACCTGCTTCAGCCGTTCCGCCAGCCGGTTAGTTGTTTGAGGATCGTTATATACTGCGCCGACGCCTTCCGTGATTTCGACGAGTGGCTTTTTCGGAGCGCCTGCCGCTGCCGCTTCCGCGACCGCAATCCGCTCGATCGACGCCAGCAGGTGCTTGCGCACGTCATCCTGATATGACCGCACTGTCAGTTGCATCAGCACTTCGTCGGGAATGATGTTGTTCTTGGTCCCGCCGTGAATCGCGCCTACCGTAATAACCGCCGGCTCTTGCGGATCGATCTCGCGCGACACGATGGTCTGCCAGCTTACGATGGTTCGCGCGGCGATGACGATGGGATCGACCGTTTCCTGCGGCGCCGAGCCATGTCCGCCGACACCGTACACCGTCACGTTCACGGAATCGGCATTCGACGCGCTGAAGCCGGGAGTGTAGCCGACTTTCCCGGCGGGAAGTCCGTTGCTGTCGTGCACGGCGAAGACAAAGTCAGGCTTGGGGAAGCGAGTGAACAAACCCTCTTTGATCATGGCCTTGGCGCCGCCAATGCGCTCCTCGGCGGGCTGGCCCACATAGATAAAGGTGCCATGCCAGCGGTCCTTATTCTGCACTAACAGCGCAGCGGTGCCGATGCCAATCGCCATATGCAGATCGTGGCCGCAGGCATGCATCACCGGCACTTCAACGCCGCGGTCATCATGCGTGGTGACATGGCTGGCGTAAGCGAGACCCGTTTTTTCCGGCACTGGCAAAGCATCGAGTTCGGCACGCAGCATGACCACCGGGCCAGCCCCGTTCTTGAACACGCCAACCACCCCCGTACCGCCGCATCCGGTGGTAACGTCATATCCGAGTTTGCGAAGCTGTCCGGCGATCTTAGCCGCAGTCTTCTCTTCGTGATAGGAAAGCTCAGGATTACGGTGCAGGTCGAGATAGAGCGTTTCAACCTGGGGATAGACGGCATCGATCTGAGCGGATGGAGCATGCCAGGAATCGGCGGCCCAAGACGCAACCGAGAGCAAGAAGAGGAAAGGCAAGAGACGTTTCATAAATTTTGCGTTCCAGATGATTTAGTGGGGTTGATTTAGTGTGGGGACGGGGCTCCGCCCCGTCCAAGCGGGGCATATTCCCGCTCCCACGCCGGCCTAGCGCGCCGCCGTAGCCGCGCAATGCTGATCGAAAGCGGCCTTCAGGTCTGTCGCGATGGCAGCGGCATCGCGCGATTCGATCTGGCTTCGCTGCATCATGTAGACCAGTTTGCCGTCGCGCAGAATCGCAATGGAAGGCGAAGACGGCGGGTATCCGGTGAAATACGAACGGGCACGCGCCGTAGCTTCCGTGTCTTGTCCCGCGAATACGGTTGCGATCTTGCCGGGCTTGGCCGCATTCTGCAAAGCCAAACGCACTGCCGGACGCATGCGCCCGGCAGCGCATCCGCAAATGGAATTCACCAGCACCATGGTTGTACCGGGTTCATTCTGCACAAAGCGGTCAACGTCCGCCGCGCTGCGTAACTCTTGAATTCCCAGACGCGTCAGCTCTTCACGCATCGGAATCACCATTATTTCTGGATACATGTACTCTCCTGATTAAATGTCGATTTTGTTATTCCTAGCGAAGCGAGGGATCTGTAGTCCGCCGTAATATGCAGATCCCTCGCTTCGCTCGGGATGACAATGCATAAGGATTATCTCGGCAGCGTTTCGAAACGTAGCTCGCTTCTCAATATGCCTGCGCCAGCAGACATGAGATGCTCAATTCACTATAGAACGAAATGACCCGGATGACGATTCAGGAAAACGTTCCGCTGGCGCCACTGACCACCTTGCAGGTGGGCGGCGCGGCGCGCTACTTCGCGGAACTGAGGAGAGAAGACGAGGTTCGCGAGGCCGCGCAGTTCGCGAAAACCCGCAATCTCCCGCTGTTCGTGCTGGGCGGCGGAAGCAATTTGGTGATCGCCGATTCCGGTTGGCCAGGACTGGTGCTCAAAATTGCGATCGGCGGAATCGCGACTCCCGCCACCAGTGAGGCTACCGGGAACACCGTGCTCTTCACCGTGGGTGCAGGTGTCAACTGGGATGATTTTGTCGCGCAAACGGTGGTGCAGAATTGTACCGGAATCGAGTGCCTCAGCGGTATTCCGGGCAGCGTCGGAGGCACGCCCGTGCAGAATGTTGGCGCCTATGGGCAGGAGGTCGCCGACACCATCGAATCGGTGCGCGCTCTCGACTTACACGCTCGGGACTCGCGCGCTCCGGACAAAGAAGACCGCATTGTGGTCCTGCCCAAGCCCGCGTGCGGATTCCGTTATCGCACCAGCATCTTCAACACCACGGAACGTGGGCGCTACATTATCTTGCGCGTGAACTACCGGTTGAAGCGCGGTGGCGCTCCCAGTTTGAAGTATGCCGATCTGCAAAAGTACTTCGCCGAAAATGTCGCCGAACGTCCCGCCGAGAAAAACACGCCGCCATCGCTCGCCAAAGTGCGCGACGCCGTGCGCGCAATACGCCGAAGCAAAGGCATGCTGCTCGTCCCAGGAGACGACGATTGCCGCAGCGCCGGATCCTTCTTCAAAAATCCCGTGCTCAGCGGGGACCAGTTCAGGGACCTTGCCGAACGCGCCGAATCCAAAGGGCTGGAGATTCCCAGCTACCCCGCGCTCAATGCGCAACGCAAAGTATCAGCAGCCTGGCTGGTGGAGCAATCTGGTTTCTCCAAAGGACATACGGCAGGAGCAGCCGGCATCTCGCACAAACATGCGCTGGCCCTGGTCAACCGCGGAGACGCAAAAGCAAGCGACATAGTCGGTCTAAAAGATGAAATCCAACACGGAGTACAGGCAGCGTGGGGGATTCTGCTCGAACCGGAGCCCGTATTCGTAGGCTTTTGAAGGGGCATCTGCTTTCCCGTAGAAACGCGGCTCGCCGCGTCTCCTGGGTCTACCGCGAGATCCGCACCGCTGATTCATCGGCCAGTTCGCGAGCTCGCTTGAAGATCTTCCGGAACATTTCTTTGGTCAGCTTCCCAGTCTGCGTGTTCTGGTTAGACGGATGGTAGGAGGCTAAGAGGACGCGTCCATCGGGCAGCACATATTCCGCGCCGTGGCGAAACTCATACTCCCGCTTGCCCGCGATCAGCTTTCTTCGCTTCAGGTAATTCAGATAGGCATCGAATCCGATTCTCCCCAAAGCCACGATGACCCGCAGTTCTTCCAGTCCGTCGAGTTCCCGCTCCAGATACGGAGCGCAGTTGCCCAATTCCTCGGGCAAAGGCTTGTTGTCGGGCGGCGCGCAGCGGACTGCCGCAGTGATGTAAAGATCGCGCAGCAGAAGCCCGTCGTTCCGGTCGGTCGCCGTCGGTTGATTAACAAATCCAGTTTCGTGCAGCACCGGATACATGAACTTCCCCGAAGCGTCCCCGGTGAAAGGGCGGCCGGTGCGATTGGACCCGTGGGCGCCGGGAGCTAACCCGAGCACGAGGACGCGGGCGCGGGGATCGCCGAAGCCAGGCACGGGCTTGCCCCAGTATTCACAGTCGCGGTAAGCACGGCGCTTCTCGCGAGCGATTTGCTCGCGATACACAACCAGCCGCGGACAAAGCGTGCAGGCAACGACTTCGGCATTCAGGACCTTAAGCCAGTTGGGAAGTGGCATTAGTCGTAATTGTATTTGTTCGTGTGGCGCGGGCACTCTTGTCCGCGGCCCTTGCAGTTGGCTTTGCTCTTTGCGTGGACCGGCCCTCCAGTCCACAAGAGCTGGTTTTCGCCGCATGCTTTCGCGGACGGTGAGCGCTGCAAAACATTGCCTATTACTTTGGTGAGTAGAAAATCCCACTCCGCCGTTTGACGTTGCTCTTCGATAGTCTTTACACTCAAGTTTGCGGCACAAGGCGTCGCAGCGGAGCACTTCCCTCCCGACTCTGCTGCCGCTGCCGCACTGGAAAGGTAATTGTGAGCCCCGCTGAGATCAAGGATAGTACGAACGAAAGCGCAACCAACGTCAGCACCACCAAGCGCGAAATCGCGGTTGAGATTCCGGTCGAAGATGTCAACCGCCAGACCGACGCGCTGATCCAGAAATATCAAAAGGTGGCGCGCATTCCCGGCTTCCGGCGCGGCCATGTTCCGGCGTCCATCATTCGCCAGCGCTTTTCGGAAGAGATCAAGACCGACATGGTCGAAGCGCTCATCCCGCGGTTCTTCCGGCAGGAAGCTGAGAGGTTGAGCCTCCATCCCGTGTCGCAGCCCCGAGTCACCGACCTGCACCTGCACGATGGCGAGCCACTGCGCTTCAAAGCCGCCTTCGAGGTGTTGCCGGAAATCAAGCTGGAAGGCTACAAAGAGCTGCGCGCCGATAAACCGGAGATCGCCGTTTCCGAAGCGGATGTGGAGCAGGCGCTCGTCGACCTGCGTGAGCGGCATGCCAGTTTCAATCCGGTGGAAGGCCGAGCCCTCGCCGATGGCGATTTCGTTCAGGTCTCGCTCGACGGCAATCCCAAGGCCGAACCAAAGTCTGAAGAAACCAAGCCCGGCGGTGCCAAGGCTGACGAAGGCCAGCCCGTGCACATGGATGAAGTGCTGGTCGAAATCGCGGGCCAAAACA
>Ga0074044_10004963_pt1 | contig 10910 bp, 4 predicted proteins | sample BogForMeECP23OM1_FD_94443 | JGI IMG/M metagenome (GOLD analysis project Ga0074044, IMG submission 94443) | Bog forest soil microbial communities from Calvert Island, British Columbia, Canada - Bog Forest MetaG ECP23OM1 | ecosystem: Environmental > Terrestrial > Soil > Wetlands ...
CGCAGCCGGCGTTCCGCGACTTGATCAAAGGCCGGATTGCCCCAAAGGGGCGGATGAGCCGGACAGATACCGTGACATTTATTCGCCGATCCTGCTTGAGCTATTTTCATCCGGTTGGCACTTGCGCAATGGGCCTGGGCAAAGAATCGGTGGTTGATCCCCAACTCCAGGTTCACGGCGTCGAAGGTCTTCGTATCGCCGATGCCTCGATAATGCCGACGATCACCTCGGCCAATACCAACGCGCCAGCGATCATGATTGGGGAGTTCGCCTCGCAGTTGGTGGTGGGCAGTTTAAGCCCACATTCCAAATTTCGGAATTTGGTTTAAGCAACGATCGCCACCGCGGATTGCCAATCTCTGAGAATAAACAGCAAGGAATAAAAAGGTATGGATAAGCCAGTTTCCGCCCGACCGCTCAGCACGAGCGCAATCTCATTCATCCAGAATGTGAAACCACTCCTGATCAACGGGATCTGGTTATCTGGAAGCGATCCCATCCTGGTGGAAAATCCGTCTACTGGACAAAGTCTGCTAACACTTGGGCAGTCGTCAGATGCAGACGTGGACTCTGCAGTCGAGGCGGCCCGGGCTGCATTTGAGTATCGAGATTGGGCACTCATGCGAGCCGTTGACCGAGCTGGATTACTGTTCCGCCTTGCGGATTTGGTAGAGCGTGACGCTGCAATCATCGCGGAGTTGGAGACGACCGACAACGGAATGCCTATTACGCTGTCCCGTCATATGGCGCTGCCGCTGACAATCGAGCTGCTTCGTTACTACGCTGGCTGGGTTACAAAACTCCGCGGTGAGACGCTTCCAGCCGCGCCTGGGGCCGCGCAGGGTGCGCAGACGCTGACCTACACCCGGCGCGAACCGGTCGGCGTGGCGGCGCAAATCATTCCCTGGAACGTCCCGTTTCTTATGGCGGTGCTCAAGATTGCACCTGCACTTGCTGTAGGTTGCACAGTGGTGCTCAAGCCTGCCGAGTTGACTCCTCTTACCGCGCTCTATTTGGGCAAGCTGGTCCTGGAGGCAGGGTTCCCGCCAGGAGCGTTAAATATCCTGAATGGCTATGGAACTACCGTCGGTGCGAGGCTCGCCTCCCATCCCGGAGTCGACAAGATCGCTTTCACGGGTTCTACAGCGGTCGGCCGGTCAATCGTCGCTGCCGCGGCAGGCAACCTCAAAAAGGTGTCGCTTGAACTGGGCGGGAAGTCGCCAGTCATTATTTTCGACGACGCAGACCTCGAGCTCGCGATCCCTGGCGCAGCGATGGCTGCTTTCCTCTTGCAGGGTCAGAATTGCATGGCTGGCACGCGTTTGTTTGTCCATCGCAAGGTACATGACCAAGTCGTGGCCGGGATCGGGGAAGTCGCCAAAAGTCTCAAAATAGGCCCTGGTATGATGCCGGAAACGATGATCGGTCCGCTGATATCAAAGAAGCACCAGGACCGCGTAATGCGCTATATCGATCTAGGTCGCGAGGAAGGAGCGGAACTCGTGGCTGGCGGCGGCCGTCCCGAAATGCCTGGCTACTTTGTAGAGCCGACCTTATTCACAAATACGGCTCCTTCGATGCGAATTGTGCGCGAGGAGATCTTTGGCCCTGTCCTTTGCGTTCAGTCATTCGATACCGACGACCTTGATACGCTTGGGCACAGGGTGAATGACACGGTCTATGGCCTCTCGGGCAGCGTCTGGACGACCAACCTGTCGAGAGCACATCGGATGGCGCATATCGTGCGGGCTGGTCAGGTCGGCATCAACTGCCATGGCGCAGTGGATGTTAACGTGCCGTTCGGCGGATATAAGCAGTCGGGATGGGGGCGCGAATATGGAGAGGCTGCTCTTGATCTCTACACAGAAACAAAAGCGATTACTGCCCGGCTTTGATGGAGGGATCTTTACAATGGGTTTAAAGCGAACCTACGTGTTGTTGCATGGCGCTTGGCATGGGGGATGGGTCTGGCGAGACGTGGCCTCTGGGCTGCGAGCAATGGGGCATGCGGTGACCACGCCGACTTTAACAGGACTTGGTGAGCGCCGCCACGTCGGCAACGATACCGCCGATCTGGCGACGCACATCGAAGATGTCGTTGCCCACATTGAGATGGAAGAGTTGCAAGACATCACTCTCGTCGGCTGGAGCTACGGGGGAATGGTTGTTACTGGCGCGCTGGCGCGTATCCCGCACAGAATCAAGTCCTTGATCTACCTCGATGCTTTCGTGCCGGAAGATGGCAAGGCCTGCGTCGATTATGTCCATGCCGATGTCAGAGAAATGATCGAGGCCCACAAGAACGCTCGCCTGCCAGTGCCTCCACTGCCGTTTGAAGTGTTTGGGCTGGATGACCACGCGATCATCAGTTTCGTCAGGCCAAAACTCACGGATCAACCGTGGCGAACCTTATGTCAACCAGTGAAGGGGTTGAAACAATGGCCGGATATTCCGATCACCTACATTTGCTGCGCTGGCTACGGGCCAACGCCTTTCACCTCTGTCCTGGAAGAGATGAAGAAGGATCCCAACGTGCGGACCGAGGTCATAAACACCAACCACTATTGCATGCTAACCGATCCTCACGGCACGATTGATCTGCTATCGACTTCGCCGGGAGACCCAAACGTACTGTGACGCTTGCACTCAAATGACTATGACAACAGTTGGAGCTTTGTATCATCTTGCCGAAGCCTGCCCAAAAGGCGTAGCTTTCATCAAAGGTGAAACCGTCTGGCCATACGAACGGCTCGCGGCTGAAGTCGACCAACTAGCGCACGGATTGGTCAGGCATGGCGTTGGAAAAGGCGATCGCGTCGCTCTACATCTGGCGAACGGGCCCGAGCTTATTACTGCCTATTATGCCTGCTTTCGCGTTGGGGCCATCGCGGCGCCGCTGAATATCAGATTCAAAGCCTCAGAGCTGAGTTCGCTGTTGCAGCGGTTACAACCCTCTCTCTACATCGGTCAAGTAGATCTTTATAGCCAGGTAGCTCTCATCGATTCTTCGGTCCTTGCCGCGAATAGACGCTTTGTTGTTGGCGGCGCCGTCGAAGATATCTGTGCGCAACCGTGGACAAAACTATTTGCAGATGTCGTTGGCGAGCCAGTTCTGGCCGCACCGGATCTCGACGCGCCCGCGGTGCTGATCGCGACGTCCGGAACGACCGGTCGACCGAAATTCGTCATTCACACCGCGCTGACGTTATCTAATATTGCGAATTCATTCGAGAACTGGGACCTCGATGGCGAGCAGATTGCGATCTTGGCTTTGCCGATGGTCCACTCAAGTGGGCTTTTCAACTTGCTAGCATATGTCCGGTTCGGCGTACCATTCATCTTGTTTGAGCGTTTTGAGCCCGATGCGATACTAGATGCGATCGAACGCCATGGGTGTACCTGGGTCTCTGCACTGCCGGTAATGTTCATGGCCCTGCTGGAACACCAACGAGTATGTCCGCGCAACGTCGATACTTTAAGAACCTGCCTGACGGCCGGGGACGTTTGTCCGCCCCAGTTGCAGGACCAGTTCCCCTCCGTTTTTGGGGTTCCCTTACGCTCTTGCTGGGCTGCGGCCGAGGCGGTCGGTTCTCTCACTTACGGTTTGGAGTCCGGACCCGTAAGCCGGATCGTGAAACACGCTCCGGTAGCTCTAGTTGACGATGATGACATACCAGTGCCTCGAGGCGAAGTGGGAGAAATGGTCGTGCGCGGACCCCATGTGGCAATCGGTTATTGGGCTGGTCCCGGGCTGATAGAGGATGCGCCAAAGGATGGCTGGTTTCATACCGGCGATCTGATGCGACAGGATGAAAAGGATAATCTTTGGTTCGTGTCTCGCAAAAAGGATCTGATTGTACGTGGTGGGTCAAAGATATCTCCTGCCGAAGTCGAGCAGGTGTTGAGGGCCGGTCCTGCGGTCCAGGACGCTGCCGTGGTCGGGGTGCCTGATGTTAGACTCGGCCAACGCGTGGCCGGTTTTGTCCAATTAACCAATGACGCTCCAAGCGCAATCCTGAACGAAATCCTCGCCTTTGCCGCCGCACGGCTTGCGGACTACAAAGTCCCGGAGAGCCTCGCAATCGTCGATAAAATTCCCCGGAATAACGTCGGGAAGATCGACCGCAGGGCACTAGCCTGCATCGCTCACAAATCCTTAGAGATTTGAGAGCGATGCAGGCTGTAGCAGCGTAACTCTCCGGCTACGCCGGAAAATTCCGCCGCTTTTTGGAGAGAAGAGTTTTGATAGCCAAGAACTCAAGAACTCAAGAACTCAAGAACTCAAGAAGAACCAACAGTCTCCCGCCGAGGTCCGCATCGCAGCATTCTTGCATTCTAGAGTACTCGAGTGCTTGAGTTCGTTTATTTTTGGGCACTCCTCTTCGTCGTCCTCGTCCTCGGAAATCCCGATTGTTTCACAATCAGAGTAAAGAACAAAATAGTTGCGGGACAATCGGGCTCTTTTCGCTGCAGGAAACGCCGACGCATCGAGGACGAAGGACGAGGACGAGCTCAAACTTCGGAATTTGGGTTTAACCCAAAAACCGAAGATAAGAGGTAAACCGCAGCGGTTTCAAATTCGGAGTTTAGGTTTAAACTAACTAGCTCGGATCAGTCCGCGCCTGCTAGTGCACCGTCTCGCAAATAATGGTGACGTCGTTGCGTTCAAAACGGGCCGTCGGCAAGGCGCGAGGAGGGCGCATATCTGAATCGATATGTAACCGACGAGCAACGCGGCCGCCGGCCCATTTTCAACGCAACGACGTCACCATTATTTGCGAGACGGTGCACTAGCAACTGCGATAGCTTCTGTACGGCCCATTGCTTCTAGTTTTGCAAGTATAGACCTCACATGACTCTTTACCGTACTTTCGCTGATAGAGAGAATTTGCCCGATCTCTTTATTGCTTCTGCCATTGGCCAGGTACTGCAAAACTTGAAGCTCACGCTCTGAAAGCTCGGGATGGGCCATCGATTCAGCGAGTTTAGAGGCGACCTCCGGCGGAAGCAACGATTGGCCTGCAGCAACTCTCCGGACCGCTTCCCAGATTTGTTGACGACTTGCCTCTTTGACCAGGTAACCTTTCGCTCCCGCGCTTAATGCCTGGCGAATATCTTCTTCGCTATCGTAGGTTGTCATCACAATGATCCGCGGCTTTGGTACACGACTCGACATCAATTCTTTAACGACTTGCAGCCCGTCTTTCTTAGGCATGCGCAGATCGAGTATAAGAATGTCGGGAGATAGCTGATCATAGAGTTGGCAGGCCTCCTCGCCATTGGTCGCCTCAGCCACCAGTTTGATGTCCTTTTGCGATCTGAGAATGGCTGCCAGCCCATCGCGAACAACTGTGTGATCGTCGGCTATCATCACGCGTATTTCTTGAGGTGAAGTCTTTCGAGAGGATTTCATGATTAGATCGGCACAGTTACAACGATGGTTGTTCCGTGGCCGGGGGCGGTCTGGATTTCTAGTTTCGCGTCGATTTGCGCAGCTCTTTTTCGCATACTCTCAAGTCCGAAACCTTCGCTGTTCTTAAGACGAGCTCGGGAGATTCCGGATCCATTATCTCCTATTTGCAAAATGAGATGAGGCGGATCCCAGCGAAGAGTTACGGTAATGACGGTCGGATTGGCGTGCCGAATGGCGTTGCTAATTGCCTCTTGAGCAACCCGTAGTAGCTCATGTTCCACCCTGGACGGTAAACCCTCTTCGGGCAGTCGGCTGGAACGGAAATCGCAACGCAACCGGCCGGCGACATTTGAACGTTCGACCAGACTTTGCAATGCCGGAACAAGTCCTGATGCGAGGAGGGTGCTTGATCGCAGATTGAAGAGGGATCGGCGCGCTTCAGCCAAGCCCAGCTTCGCCATCTCATTGGCTCGCCGAATGTGGGAGAGTGCCCCACGCTTCCTCTCAACCGTCTTGTCTTCCGCAACCTCCAACTGGATCGAAATTCCAGCGAAACTTTGCGCCAATGCGTCATGAATCTCACCAGCCAAGCGATTCCGCTCTTTTAAAACGGCTGACTGCCTGGCGGTTTTAGCCAGTCGGGTGAGGTGAATGGCAAGGCTGGCTTGGATTGCCAATGCTCGGGCGATTTCAAGCTCCTCTGGGTGAAAATCGCGCTCCTCGGTAAAGCGGAAGGTTAGTCGACCGTTTGCCTGGCCCTTAGTGGTTAGAGCGATGATCAGTACCGTCTTTATCCCCAGTTCGAATAGATAGGTGCGCTGGGGTTCGGGTATTGGCGAGTTCGGATCGAGAATACGCCAGACGGAGGTTGGCTCCTGCAGGCAGGGGAGCGGATTTCGTTCGTCCAGCGAAAGGGATCGCAGCAATTCTGGATGTCGCCCTTCAGCGGGCGACATCACTCGCCCATTTTGGAAGAGGAGTTCCACCATCAAGGCGTTTTGATCGAGGTTAACCACTTCCAACGTGGAGGAGACTGCGCCCAACTGCCGGGTAATGGCTGCCATCACTTGCCCAAGGAACTCATCGAGTTCCGGAACCGAGGCAAGCGTGTCGAGGCAGCCGCGAAGCGCCTCGTTCGCTTTCGCCAATTGGCTCGCTCGCTGCTGGGCAAGCATCTCGCGCTCGCGGATAATCGCCGCTTGCATTTCCTCTGCGCGCTTCAGCTCTGTGATGTCCGTGGCAATGCCGCAAACCGCGTACGGTTTACCCGTCCGGTCGCGCAGCAGAAACTTTGCGGCGACGTACGAATGCTCGCCGTCATCAAATGGCACGGCCTCCTCAAAGTGAATTGGTTCACCGGCTTCGATCACTTGCCGGTCATTCGCGCGCGCCGCTTCGGCGACATCGTGCCGGTGAATGTCGAAATCGGTTTTACCGCGAATTTCTTCGCGCTGGACATGATACCTGCGTTCATACTCGCGGTTGACCAAAAGGTAGCGGAGTTCAAGATCCTTAACGAAAATGACTGCTGAGGTGTTGTCGATAATATCCTGCAATCGTTCCTCGCTGGCACGTAGAGCCGCTTCGGCCTTTCTTCGATCGTTGTTTTCTTGCGTCAGATCGGCATACAAGCGTGCATGGTCCAAAGAGATCGAAGCCTGGGAAACCAACAGTCTTAATACAGAAATCCGGTCCGGCGTGAATACATGTGAGGCCAGGTTGTTTTCCAGGTACAGCGCGCCTTTTAATTCGGCCTGCTTGACCAGCGGCAGACAAAGAACCGATCGAGCCTGCTTCTTTTGGACGTATTCATCCACGGAGAATTGGTTCGGTGCCGAAGCATCGTCCAAGATAATACTTTCTTGCGTTCGGATGACGTAGCGGAGGATGGAGTCGGGCAGTTCTCCGGGCGTGGGAAAGGCTCGGCGGAAATTGACGGCAACCGCATCGCGACTGGTGATTGCTTCGGCTTCAATTTGCGGCTCGTCGTCTCGGAGAAGAATGAGAACACCACGTTGGGCACCGGCGTTTTTCAGCGCGATTACGAGCAGCGTCTCGATCATTTTATCAAGATCAAGTTCGCTCGAAACGGCTTGCGAGGCCTTAGCCAGCGCAAGGACATCGACTTGCTCTAAAGGCGAGCCAGGTGCACTACCGGTTGGCGAGTGGAGTTCTGTGGTCAACCCGGGATAACGCTCCTCGAGCTGCTTCACTTTGCCGAGTGCACCCCAGCAGATATACAAGTACCGGGCATTTTGAAGATAGGCTCGCGCGATCGTCCGCAAGCCTCGCGCCAAGTAGAACCGACCAGCCACTTCATGGGCAATGGCTTCGTTCTGGACAAAGCCTTGTTCATGGGATAATCGAATGGCCCTTTCGTATAGGTGCTCGGCTTCTAGATCACGAGCTTCAATGCGCGCGATCTCGGCGGCAACCAGTGCTGCATAACCTCCAAAATTCTCTGGGCAATTTCCGGCCCAGAGTTCGATCTGCTTATAGTGAAAGGCAAGCGTCGCGAGATGCTGGGCTTTCTCATCGGCAGGCGAAAATGCGAGAGCCGCGGCGTGAGCTAGCGCGCTATAGAAAGGGTATTCCGTAACCTCAAAAAATGACTGTGATCTCTTGAGAAGCAGATGCACCTTCGATGCCGCCGCAATTGCTGACGGGTAGTCATCTGCGTAAAAGCGCGCTTGCAGCTTCCGTATCCAATACCGACAGGCCGCCACGGCTAAGTGTGGCTCATCCTCCAGGTGCTGCTCAAAGCGGCTCTCGTCGAACTCCGCATCATTGAAGGAGCCGAACTTCGGCGTTAAGCCGCGGAGGGTTCTAATCAATCTGAGCTGACCGGTAATGAAATCGGTGACAAGACCGAACCGCATTCTCCGCGCGAAGTCCAGTGCGTCTTCCGCCTCTCGCTGCACTTCATCGAGTGGATCTCCGCCTGCGAGAAAGTTCGCAATCATGTTACTAGAGCTGAAAGCCGCAAAGGTGAGATCGCCGCTTTCCCTTGCTGCATTAAAGCCGCGCCGGTTCCACACGCGGCCCTGGTGCAGGTGACGCGTCCAGGGAATGATGTGATGACCAAAGCACACGTAGACGCGGGCCTTGAAGCGGCCCAGTCCGCGTTTCTCGACCAGGTCGAGGCCGAGCTTGCAAAAACGATACCCTGCTTGATAGTCGGCAAAACTTGACCCCAGGATGGCGCCGAGCACGGCGTAGGCGTAACACGATCCGTCGCTGTTGCCGTGCTCCAGACTGAGATTCACCATGCGCGCGATGAAGAGGTCGTGCAGATTTTCGTCCGTGAACCAGGCTGACGGCAAGACCGCTGTAAGCACGTCGAGCGTTCCGCGATGGACCGGATCGGTCATCAATGGCAAGTCGACGAATTCCTCGATAGAGTGGCTTCCGACTTGTTGCCAGATTCGCTCAAATTCCGTCTCTACCACGTCCTTGGTGGGATGTGGCGACCAGTCAACGCCAATAGACCGAAGGTAATCGAGACACACTTCGACGGCGCGATTAGACCGGTCCATGGTGGTATCAAGCGCCACGCGTAAGCAGGTGACAGCATTCCGGTCCACATGGTTTGTGGTGAGTCTGGATAGCCTCGAGAGCCGTTCCTCGGCTATGGCCAAATCGCCGGTCAAGAACTCGCATTCGGCCCTGTTGATTGCAATCGCGAAGGCGAGCGCGTGACGGCGCTTCCAGCAGTCCTCCGCCAATAACGCCTCGCCCGCGGCCAGATAGCTCAGCGCCGAGGCGTAGGCAGTCGATGCCTTGGCACGCTTGCCGGCAATCAGGTTGAGCTCGGCGACCTGCGTGCGCTCTTCAGGCGAGGCGATCATCACGGAGCCGCGGTTAAACTGACTCACGATGTCGAAGATCGTTTCTGGGAATTTCTCGAAGGATCTCTGCGCGGCGAGGAGCCTACCGATCCGAAGGTGGACCGCGGCTTGCTCGCTTTCGGGCATAAGCGCGTACGCCGCCTCCTCGACGCGGTCGTGCGTAAACGCGTAGCCGCCATTAAGGCGGAGGACGAGTCCGGCACGAACGGCCTCCGAAAGCACGGCGTGGAGCGCTTGCTCGGAATCTCCGCGAACAATACTCAAAGCTCCGGTCTCTGCTCTGTCTCCCAGACAGGCAAGCTGCTTCAGTGCTTCCTGCGTCTGCTCGGGAAGCCGGTTCAGCTTCCCAGTCATGAAGTCCACTACGTTTTCAGTGAAGCCCTTGGCACGGATGCGTTCCAGATCCCAAGTCCATATTCCGGCACCAGGATTGAAGAGTAGCAATCCCTCCTCGGCAAGTGCCGTCAAGAACTGGTTCGTAAAGAATGGATTCCCTCCGGTCTTCTCGTGGACCAGTCGCGCAAGGGCATCGACGCGGCGCAATTCGCAATGTAGGGAATCCATAGCAAGCTGACTGACGTCGTCGATCGAAAGCGGCGCGAGGACAATTTCCTGCACTGCGGCGCCGACGTTGCGGATCTCCTCCAACGTTCGCATCAGTGGGTGCGAAGGGCTCATTTCATTGTCCCGAAACGCGCCGATGAGCAGAAGGTTGCACACGTCAGGCTCGACGACGAGATGCTCAAGCAACTCGAGAGTGGCGGCGTCCAGCCACTGCAAATCGTCGAGAAACAGAGCGAGAGGGTGCTCTGGCCGCGCGAAAACGGCGATGAAACGCTGGAATACCATTTTAAAGCGGTTCTGCGCATCCTGCGCCAAGAGGTCCGCAACGAAGGGCTGTTTCCCGATGACGAGATCAAGCTCGGGAATAAGGTTCGCGATGAGTTGGCCGTTGGGGCCCACGGCCTCCCTCAGCGCGCCCCGCCAATGGCTCACTTCCGCATCGCTCTTACCCAGGATCTGGTGGATGAGCGCTCGAAAAGCCTGCGCGAGCGTCGCATACGGGATGTCCCGTTTGTACTGGTCAAATTTGCCTGAGGCGAAGAGACCGCGTGACGGAACGAGATACTTGTTCAGCTCATTCACGACTGACGACTTGCCAACGCCGGAATAACCGGACACCAGCACAAGCTCGGAGGTGCCGTCAGCCACGACCCGATCGAAGGCGGCAAGCAGTACTTTGATCTCCGGCTCGCGCCCATACAGCTTTTCCGGTATCAGTAACCGGTCCGGCACGTCGTGGGCGCCTAAAGGAAACGGATCGATCCGCCCGACGGACTCCCAAGCCGCAAGACAACGCCGAAGATCTGCCTCGATTCCCGCGGCGGTCTGATATCGTTCCTCGGGTGTCTTGGAGAGAAGCTTCATGACAATGGCCGAGATCGGCTCTGGCAGCCCCCTCACGCGTTCAGTCGGTGACATCGGCTGCCTAGCAATGTGGCAATGTACCCACTCCATGGGATCGCTGGCCGTAAACGGGAGCGCTCCTGTGAGCATTTCGTAAAGAGTGACACCGTAAGCGTAAAGATCACTCCGCGAATCGATCGACCGATTCATCCGACCCGTCTGTTCGGGCGCCATGTACGGAA
>Ga0074044_10004964_pt1 | contig 10908 bp, 8 predicted proteins | sample BogForMeECP23OM1_FD_94443 | JGI IMG/M metagenome (GOLD analysis project Ga0074044, IMG submission 94443) | Bog forest soil microbial communities from Calvert Island, British Columbia, Canada - Bog Forest MetaG ECP23OM1 | ecosystem: Environmental > Terrestrial > Soil > Wetlands ...
CGAAGGCCTTCTGGGCCACTTCCACAGCCTGGCTGGCGTGGTCGGCGCCCGCCTCGGAGAAGATGCCGATAACTTCGCTGGGCCGCGAGGGATTGGTCGAGGTGAGCTTTTTCGAGGTGGTGATGCGCTCCTTGCCGATGATGAGCGGGTACTCGCGCCCGAACTGCGACTTCACCTTGGCCAGCGCGGCAAGCATCCCGGCGCGATTTTCGGGCTTGGCAAAATCTGTGAACGGCTCGTTGCGGAACTCTCCGCGCTCGACGATGACTTCAGCGGTAGCCATGATGGGTAGCTCCTCTCCAACCGGGTCGGAATCTGCGGTCCTGCAAGGCAGGATCTCCGAATTCCTGATGGGGCTCCCCGACTCCCGAAGCCTCGGGATCGGGATGGGGTCGGAAGGACACCATTGTACTGTGCCCCTGGATGCCCAGCAAGGCGCCTCCCCCGTAGGGCCGCCCGCCGCCGCGCGTCGCGCCCTCCCTCTTCCCTCGTAGGGGCGGACCATCGAGGCGGCGATTGTCCGCCCGTGGCCATTCTGGTAGCGCTGGCTTCCAGCCGGCTCTGCGTCCTTCTCCGGAAGGGAAAAGGCGGCCCCTCCGCTCCTGGTTTGCCCCGCAGTTTCCCCGCTCGCCCGCCCTCCGAAGCTCGCAGAGCGTAGGAGGGCCACTGCCTTCTTTGCGTCCTGATAACAAACTTATGTTAACTAAGATTCCTCCGTAGAATTAGCGTGATTCCTAACTTTCCCAAAACGGGATTTTCGCGTTTTCTGAACACCAAGCGCTTCGCTTGATGTTCACCCTGACGAAGGAAGGGCGCCCATCTTCGTATTTCGAGTTTCGTCCGCCGGGGCGGATTCGAATCTCGCCTTTTGTCTCTTCCTAACGCTCGTCACTCATCACTTGTCACTCGACACTGCATTTACAAACCCATCCACCCGCAACGCCCTCTGGTCAAACGTGAGCGTCGCGCGGCAGCCCGCTCTCGCCCCCAGCCCCGCAATCACCGCGTCGGCAAACGAGCCCTGCCCTTCCCTCAGCGCGATCATCGCCGTGAACACCACCTGCTCGTTCTCCACAACGAGCACGTCCACCTGAAGGATGCGCTCCACCGCCGCGGCAATTTCATCAGCGCTCAGGTCGTAAGCCCGGTCGAGCACCCACACCATCTCCACCATGGTCACAATGCTGACGAAGCCGGGGTTTCGCTCGGTCAGTCGCCGTTCGATGATGTGCGCAGCCTTCGCCGATTGAACCGGGTCGTCCTGCGCCAGGTATCGGACCAGGATACCGGTATCGAGCCCGATCATTTGCGCCGCGAGCCCCGACGACCGCCCGGTCGTGAGCTTCGACGAACGCCGGAATTACCGCCCGGGCCCATTTTGTACCGCCGGCATCTTGCCGGCGTCCTCTCTCTCTGCTCTCCCGCGCCTTCCCCCGCGGCGCCCTCAGCAGCAGCCCGGTCCATCTCCGCGAGGGTCACTCGCCGCCGGCCCCGCCGGATGATTCCCCCCCGGATCATTCCGCGAAGTTCCGTGGCAGGCAGCTTCGGCAACAGCACCACGCTCCCATCCGGATGGACGAAAAACTTCACCCGATCCCCCGGCTGTAAGCCAAGATGCTCGCGAATCGCCTTCGGAATGGTCGCCTGCCCCTTCACCGTGAGTGCCGATTCCGCGTGCTTCTCCATTACTTCTGTAAATAAGTAATACCACCCTGCCGCCTCGGCGTCAACTCGCCCGGCCCTTTGCCTGGGCTAGGCTTGGACAGCTCACAGTTCTATACTTGGGCTTAATTTATCAGCGTAAGATACCGCGGTCGTTTCAATATAGGATACTGTTGAAGGTTGCAAAAGGAGCGCGGCGAAATGGCATTTAAGAAGAGCCCACCACCATCATCAGTACCAGACAGTCCGGACGAGCTACTCCGCGACCTGCCGCGACGCAAAATCCCGGACGTGCTGCCGCACCAGCGTGAAATCATGCGCACTTATGCGACGTCAGCGCTCGACGACCGGGACGTGGCTCTCCAACTTCCGACTGGTAGTGGCAAAACCTTAGTCGGTCTGCTTATCGCTGAGTGGCGACGACGAAAAAACCAAGAAAGAATCGTCTAGCCTCAGCAGTCCGGGGCAAAGAAATAGCGACGTGTGATGAGTGGCGAATGGGATGACCAAGGGGGTCGGAGCGGCAATTCCCCACGCGTTCGGCAAACCGAAAGGGCTGGGGCACGCGGCGCGAATCACATGAACACTGAGGACATAGAGCGTCTCCTCGGGCTTGGACATGGAGCTTTCGACCACGTGCCCGAATACTGCCGAACCGAGGCAATGGAGGCTATGGCGTACTTACTGAAGATGGAGGAACAGCGCGTTCTTCGGTCTGGAGTGTACTACGTTGTTCTATCCGACCTCTGCGGAGCAACGGCTGCGTCTGCAAAACTCGGCGCGGAATTGAACCGACATCGAGTAGAGTCCTTCATTACTGTGTGTGTCGAGAGCCTCGGCGCTTCAAGGTTCGCCAACTACGCTCAGTTCATAAAGCCTGCCGGCGATGCCGCGCTTCTCATCTTTTCAGCCTTCACTGATCTCTACAAATGGTGGACCATGACACAGGAGCGGATGAAGCTCTATTCATCGGAATGGAACCGTAAGCTCCCGCTTGAGATGAGGAGTGTCTTTCAGCTGCGCTCAAAGACAGTTGTTCATGTTGGAGAGGTTGTATATTCGAATAGCAGGGATCCGGTCGCGGCGGCGGTAAATCAAGTATTTAAGATCGAGAAGCTTTTCGGGCCAGGCGAGCTCGGCTGTACTGAAATCGCAAGGGTTGTTGCCTCTCCGTTTTTTCCAGACCTTTCACTGCATCCGAAAACTCGTAAGAAGGTCGTCCTTCCTGGTGTTGCTGCCCAAACCATGACTTGGTTGCTGGCGAAGCATGAAGCGGCCGAGTACGATCTCGCGTGAGAAATGTGGTGTCGCAGTGTCATCTGCCCCAGGCCGCCACCTGCGTTTCCCCCCGCAGTGCCATGGCATTTCGGCACTGCCTAAGGTGCTCCGAGTCGGTCCTGTGACAGGACTGCGCTGCGGTCCGCCGGACTTCCCAATTGGAGAATCGGAATGCGCCTTTTGCGCCTCGATTCCAGCGGGACTCGCCCCGGCCCTTCCAGCCTCTACCCCCTACGCCGAAACGATTGTCGTTTTAAACGCTGTTGCCCCGGGGGACGAAAAGGCAGTGGTCAGTGATCAGTGGCGAGCCCGGAGAGAGAAGGAGCCGGCCGCCCTTCGCCCTAGCTCAGGGTCTTCGAGATGCCCTTCGCCACGGCACTCAGGGCAGGCCGGCTGTACAAAATGGGGCGCCGCGCTCTCCGCGTCCACGGATCAGGATTCTCTCTCGCCCGATTCGCCGGGTGGCCATCGAATTCGGACCCGTGACGGCTGGACGATCACGACACAGCGGGCCAATCGCCGAACATCGGTTCGCCCAAGGAATTCCTGGACGAAACGATTGACCGCGAGCGGACCAAGTCTGCCCGGGCGAAACAGGACGATTCCAGGATGGCTTCCAGGGGGGTATTTCTTGAGGTTGCCGAACTCGACGTCGAGAGTCAACAGCACGCGGTCTTCGCGACGAGCGGCCGCGGCCACTTCCTGGTCGGACCGCGCCAGCAGATCTTCTTCGGCCACAGTCGCCGCATCATGTCCAAAGGAAGAGACGATATCTTTCAGATGCCGCGAAAGATTCTCGTCCAACTTGAACTTCATGATGCTCAGGTAACTTTCCAGATGCTCTCGCGGGAGAGTTCCGCGGCGTAGGCCAGAGCGGCCTGGATGTCCCCGGGCGTGAGTTGCGGATAGTGGTCGAGGATTTGTTCCCGGGTGAGTCCTTCGGCCAGGCCGTCCAGGATCACAGCGACAGGAATGCGGGTGCCACGGATGCAGGGATTTCCGCCACACACGTTGGCGTCCGTGGTGACCCGATGCAACAGCTCTTCAACCGCCATGGACCGCGCCTCCCGCCGGAAGCTTCCTCGTAAAACTGCCTATAGCATAACACTGGGCAGGCGGAATGCCTTCCCTTGCGTGCTGGCCACTGCCTTTCCAGCCTCTACCCCCTAGCCCGAAACGATCGTCGTTTTAAACCCTGTTGCCCCGGGGGCACACACCCTTCTAGCGCGTCCAGTTTGGGAGGCGCCAGGCTTTCCGACCCGGTCAGAAGGGGCTCTTCTCCCCCTCCCCGCTTGCCTGTCCCCCCTGAACACTGACCACTGGCCACCGGCCACCGCTCTTCCAGCCTCTACCCCCTACCCCGAAACGATCGTCGAAATTAGACCCTGTGCGCCGGGCGCACAACCCACTCTAGCGCGTCCAGTTTTCCCCCCTCCTCCCCGCCGCAGGGGCAGATTCGGGCTATGGGGCCACCCAGGGCGCGCCGAGACGGGGACATTTTGTACCGCCGGCCCGTCCTGAGTGCCGTGGCGAAGGGCATCTTGCCGGCTCCTCGTTCGGGGATGTGGAAGTGCTTCTGGTCAGACCCGCCTCGCCGGACGGGACCTGGCCTACCGAGGGAGCAGAGCCGGCAAGATGCCGGCGGTACGAAATGAAGAACGCAAGTTGCAGCGCGGGATCGAGGAGGGGATGCCGGCCTGAAGGCCGGCGCTACTGGGCGAACTGGAAGTCCATTTTGCGGGCTTCGGTGTCGCGGCGGGGTCTGCACCTACGGCCTATGGCCCCTTGATTCCACCCAACCCGATTTCACAGCCCCGGGCTGTGATGTAAACTCTTCCTCTCACCCTGGCACAGAACTCAACCTGATCAGGAGCGCCATGAGTAATTTCAGAAACATTCCGGTAATCAACATAGCCGCATTGCGCTCGGATGATCCGGCGGGGCGCAGGCTTTGTGCCAAGCGTATCGGAAGGGCGTGCCGCGAGATCGGCTTCTTCTACGTGGTGAGCCACGGTGTGGACCGCTCGCTGGTCGCGCAGGCGTTCGCTGCATCCGCCGCGTTCTTCGCACTCCCCACGGAAGTAAAGAGCCGCACGATGGACAAATCACGGCGGCATCGCGGCTACTTCACGCTGGGCAGTGAGACAACCAACCCCTCGGCCGGCCCCGACTGGAAGGAAGGGTTCGATATCTCGCTCGATTGGCCGACAACCGCTTCCCGGCTTCGAGCCGGCAAAGCATTGCGCCGGCAGAATCAATGGCCGGCGGCTCCCGCGGGCTTCAGGCCGGTAATGACGGCCTATTACAAAAGCCTGTGCGAGCTGGGAACACTGATCTCGCGGGCCTTCGATTTGGCACTCGGCCTTCCGGAAGACTTTTTTGCGAGCCACCTGAAGCGGCCGACGGCAATCTTGCGCGTGCTTCATTATCCAGGGAACGCGCGGACCGCAACCCGGGCCGCTGCGGTGAATGGGCACATCGCCGCCGGCGCCCACACCGATAACGGCTACCTCACCATTCTGGCCCAGGACAAGCAGGGTGGCTTGCAGGTACGGAATGTGGCAGGCCGCTGGATCGATGCGGTACCGATCGAGGGAAGCTTCGTGTGCAACATTGGTGACATGATGGCGCTGTGGACGAACAACATGATGCGCGCCACACAGCACCGGGTGATCCACCGTTCATTGAACTCCCGGTATTCCATACCATTCTTCTTTCATCCGGATCTTGGGCTTGGACGCCAGCGTCGGGAACCTTTGCTGCGCAAGAATTCTGTCCGTTTCCTGGTCTGACGGAAGTGCTGGATCCAGCGGGCGGCGAGCAGGAGGGGCCGAGCGGCAGGAGCCTGCCCCAGAACAACGCCATGAGCCGGTACCGACTTCTGGGGGGAATGAGTCCCCCTGCTCGGGGAAATTTTCCCCCTGCGAGGAGATTCCCGCTCCCCGGCTCCGCCAGCAACCCGGTAAGTGCTTTGTTTGGCGCGGGGCGCGTGCCAGAATCCATCCAAGTGTTGGGCCCATCACGTGCTCCTTGCGAAGTGGGCCAATACGCGCCCAACTCGATCATGGAGGATTCCAAATGGCGAAGAAACTGAAGAAGGGCAAGAAGCTGAAGGGAACCAAGACACTCTTTCATCCGGGCAAGATTTAGTCGCCTGTAACATTCAGGATCTGCTCGAAGGGCTGCCGGCAACGGCAGCCCTTCTCTATTGGGGCCATTCTTCCGGCGGGTGCCGCTTCGCCTGTGAACCACGCGGCTCAGAGCCGAGTGAGAAGGGCCACCGGAGTGCAAACACCGCACCTCCGCCCCCTAGGCCCCAGCAGACTAAGACCGGGGCCGGCGCGGGCCCCGGCAGGAATCGTCGAGGTGCAAACGGCGCAACGCCCGGGGGTACGAAAACAAGATGCCGGCCTGAAGGCCGGCGCTACATGGCCGAGCGCCACATGACCGAGCTACGGGGGGCGCGGAGAAAGAGTGAGAAACGCCGGGGGAAGCGGAAACTGCTTATAATCGTCCAGCCAGAGTCATGCATTCCGTGTGCTGGCGTGTGCGAAAGGGCGCAAATAAAAAACGTGGCCATCAAAACGATCATCGAGCCGTTCCGGATCAAGAGCGTCGAGCCGATTCGCCGCACCACGCGCGAAGAGCGGCAGAAATTCATTGAAGCCGCCGGCTACAACCTCTTCCTGGTGCCTTCGGAAGCCATCCTGATTGATCTGCTCACCGATTCGGGAACCGCGGCGATGTCCACGGAACAATGGGCGGTGATGATGCGGGGGGATGAGTCCTACGCGGGGTCGCCCAGCTTTACGCGCTTCCGCGATTCGGTGCAGGGGATCTTCGGATTCCGGCACGTGATCCCCACGCACCAGGGGCGCGCGGCAGAACGCATCCTTTTCACGGTGATGTGCAAGAAGGGCCAAATCGTTCCGAACAACACGCATTTCGACACCACGCGAGCGAACTGCGAATACGCCGGCGGCGTGGCCGTGGACCTGCCCATCCCGGAGGCCAAAGAGCCCGCGCACGTGCATCCGTTCAAAGGAAACATGGACACGGCGCAGCTCGCGGAACTCATCGAGCGCGAAGGCCCCGCGAAGATTCCCCTGGTGATGCTGACGGTGACGAACAATTCCGGCGGGGGCCAGCCGGTGTCCATGGAAAACATCCGCGCGGTGAAAGCGATCTGCAAGAAGCACGGAATTCCGCTGTACCTCGACGCGTGCCGCTTTGCGGAAAATGCCTACTTCATCAAGCTGCGCGAGCCGGGGTACGCGGAAAAAACTCCGCGGGAAATCGCGCGGGAAATGTTTTCCCATGCGGATGGCTGCACCATGTCGGCCAAAAAAGACGGCATGGCCAATATCGGCGGATTCCTGTGCACCAATGACGACACGCTGGCGCAGCAGGAAAAAGACCTGCTCATCCTCACCGAGGGGTTTCCCACGTATGGCGGCCTGGCGGGACGCGACCTGGAAGCCATCGCCGTGGGCCTAAATGAAGCGCTGGAAGAGGAGTATCTGCGGTACCGGATCGCGTCCACCGCTTTCCTGGGGAATCACATTGCGAAGGAAGGCGTGCCCATCGTGCAGCCGCCGGGTGGCCACGCCATTTATCTGGACGCGCGAGCTTTCTTGCCGCAGATTCCGCTGGCCCAGTTTCCGGGCGTGGCGCTGGCAAACGAGCTGTACCTGGAAGGCGGCATTCGGTCGGTGGAGATCGGAACGCTGATGTTCGGGGAGCACGCGCAAATGGATCTGGTGCGGCTGGCGATTCCGCGACGCGTGTACACGCAGAGCCATATCGAGTACGTGGTGGAAGTGATTCTGGATGTCTGGCGGAAGCGCCGGGAGCTGCGCGGCTACGAAATCGTGTATCAGGCGAAATTCCTGCGGCACTTCACGGCGCGGCTGAAACCCTGCGCAGGGTAATTGGCGCTACCAAATAAAGCAACGACACAGAGCAGAAGGCAGGTGGAGAAGATGCCGGCCTGAAGGCCGGCGCTACTTACGGTCGCGCAGGATTTCGCGGGCGGCGTTGGCACCGCTCGCGCCGGTGATTCCGGTGCCGGGATGGGTGCCCGAGCCGCAGAGGTAGAGGCCAGGGATGGGAGCGCGGTAGCGCGCGGCGTCGAGGACCGGGCGCATGGTGAAGAGCTGGTCAAGCGTGAGTTCGCCGTGGAAGATGTGGCCGCCGGTGAGGCCGTAGTCCCGCTCGAGGTCGAGCGGCGTGATGGTTTGCACGGCTTCGATGAGATCGCGCAGCTTGGGGGCGTGGACGGCGAGCGTCTTGATCACCGTCCTGAGCAGCTCCTCTCGCTTTCCAAACTTCTCCCACGACTCCCCTTCTTTCAGCTTGTACGGCGCGAATTGCGCGTAGACGGACATGACGTGCTTCCCTGCCGGAGCGAGCGCGGGATCAAGCAGCGAAGGGACCGCCACTTCCAGGATGGGCTCGGGGGAAATATCCCCGTACTTCGAGGCGTCGAAGGCGCGCTCGAGATAATCAATTTCGTGGCCGATGTGCAGGCGGCCGACGAGGACTGCGCTGGGAGCGATGCCGCAGCCGTCGGGGGCGCGGAGCGCTGGAAACTCGGGGAGAGCGCCGAGGGCGAGATTGATTTTGGCGACGTTGCCGAGCGAGCGGTAATTGTGAATTTGCTGGAGGAAGAACGGTTCGAGGTGCACGGGATCCACGAGGCGCTGGAAGGTGCGCTTGGGGTCGGCGGAGGAGACTACGGACTTTGCGGCAATTTCTTCGCCGGTGGTGAGCGCGACACCGGCGGCTGCGCCTTCGCGGACAAGGATTTGCGCTACCGCCGCGCCGGTGCGGATTTCGGCGCCGGCCTCGCGTGCCGCGGCAGCCATGGCGGCGGTGAGGGCGCCCATGCCGCCCTTGGGGACGGCGGAGGGGCCGGCGGGATGCGGGTCGGCGGCGGCGCGGAGCAGGAGCGTGGCGGCGGTGCCTGCGGACCAGGGCCCGGCGGCGGTGCCGAAGATGGCGCGGGCGGCGATCGCGGCGCGCACGAGTTCGGTTTCGAAGAATTCGGAGACGAGATCGGCTACTGCCATCGGGGGCCAGCGCAGGAGCTGAAACATTTCCTTGCGGCCGAGTTTGCGGAAGCTGCGGCCGGTGTGCAGGAATTTCCAGATGTCGGGAAGATTTTCGCCGAGGGCTTCAATGTCCGGCGGGGTGAGCGAAAGCAGCGGCGCGGTGACGGAGGCGGCGCGTTCGAGCGCGCCGCAGAGACGCGTGTAGCCTTCGGCATCGGCGGGCGAGAGGCGGCGGAGGGATTCGATGGAGCGCTGCGCATCGGAGTAGAGCGCGAAGCCGCGGCCGTCGGGGTGGACGGCTGCCAAGCGGACGCCGGGCTCCATCATTTCCAGACCGTGGCGCGTGAGTTGCATGTCCGCGGCGATGTGCGGAAGGAGCGGGCCGGCGGCGTGGGCGAGGATGGAGGAACGGAAGCCGGGGTGGAATTCGGCGGTGATGGCACAGCCGCCGACGGAGTCGCGCTGCTCGAGGACCAGCGGCTTGAGGCCGGCTTTGGCCAGGTAAAAGGCGGCGACGAGGGCGTTCGGGCCGGCGCCGATGATGACGATTTCGCGAGGGGTGGTCATGGGGTATCGCGAGGCTCGAGAGCCCGGAAGGGACCGGGGAGCAAGCTCCCCGGAAGAAAAGCAGCGGCGAGCCGCCGCACTCCACATCCCAGCCGCCGCACTCCAAACGGCCACGGCTTCGACCGAAAGATTTGCGAGTGTGCCATTACGAGATTGCTCGTTTGCGGAAGTCGTCGAGGATGGCCATGGCGCCGAGGCGGCCCGGGGCGCCCATGATGCCGCCGCCGGGATGCGTGGCGGAGCCGCACATGTAAAGATTCTTCAAGGGCGTGCGATAGCGCGCCCATCCGGCAACCGGGCGAAGGAAGAAAAGCTGCTCGAGCGAGAGCTCACCCTGGAAAATATTGCCCTCGGTGAGGCCAAAGATGTCTTGAACGTCCGCGGGGGAGAGAACCTGCTTGCCGACGATGAGACTTTTCAGGTTGGGCATGTGCTCGGAGATGGCGTTGATGACAGCGTTGCCGAAATCGTCGCGCATGCGGTCGTCCCAGGAGTGGCCGGGGGCGAGCTTGTAGGGCGCGTACTGGACGAAGCAGGACATGGTGTGCTTCCCCGGCGGCGCCATGGAGGGATCGGTGAGCGTGGGGATGACCACGTCCACGTAGGGGCGGCGGGAAAATTGGCCGTACTTGGCGTCGTCGTAGGCCCGCTCCATGTATTCCATGCTGGGCGAAATCGAAATGGCGCCGCGGAGGTGCGGGCCGTGGCCGGGCTTGCAGCGGAGCTCGGGCAGGCCGTCGAGGGCGAGGTTCACTTTGCCGGAGGAGCCGCGATATTTGTAGCGCTTAACCTCGGTGAGGAAATCGTCGGGGAGAAGGCTTTTGTCGGTCCATTTGAGGAAGGTGAGGTTGGGATCGCAGCTCGAGGCGACGATTTTGCCGTGGATTTCGTCGCCGTTTTCGAGGATGACTCCGGCGGCTTTGCCATCGCGCGCGAGGATTTTGGCGACCGGGGCGTTCATGCGGATTTCCGCGCCGAGTTCGCTGGCGGCCGCACCGATGGCGTTGGAAATGGCGCCGGTGCCGCCGCGCGGAAGTCCCCAGGCGCGGAAGGCGCCGTCAATTTCGCCCATGTAGTGATGCAGGAGCACGTAGGCTGTGCCCGGCGAGCGGATGCCGAGAAACGTGCCGATGATGCCGCTGGCGGACATGGTGGCTTTGAGCACGTCGGTCTCGAACCAGGTGTCGAGGAAGTCGGCGGCGCTCATGGTCATGAGCTGGACGAGGTAGTAGCGCTCCTGGCGGGTGAGCGCCTGGAAGCGGCGGCCGAGGAAGAGGAGCTTGGAGAGCTCGCGCGGGTCGAGCGAAGTGGGGTCCGGCGGGACCATGCCGAGGATGGGCTTTACGAA
>Ga0074044_10004965_pt1 | contig 10907 bp, 8 predicted proteins | sample BogForMeECP23OM1_FD_94443 | JGI IMG/M metagenome (GOLD analysis project Ga0074044, IMG submission 94443) | Bog forest soil microbial communities from Calvert Island, British Columbia, Canada - Bog Forest MetaG ECP23OM1 | ecosystem: Environmental > Terrestrial > Soil > Wetlands ...
CGCGGTGGAAGCCCTGCGGCACGAATTCTCGCCCGACCTGCTGCACGAAAAAGTAGAGCACGCGGTTTTCGACTCCGCGGTTTCCGTGATCACTCTGGTCGGCCGCAACCTTCGAGCCGCGTCCGGAATGGTAGCTCGTACCTTCGCGGCGCTCGGGCAAGAAGATGTAAACATCATGGCAACCGTGCAAGGCTCCTCCGATTGCAGTATGTCGTTTGTGGTGCCGCAACCGGACATGAAGATCGTGCTCACCAGTCTCCATCGCGAACTGGAACTGGGCAGCCCGCGGTCGACCGGTTGCGTGGCGGCCAGCCCTGCAGACGCGGCCGACGCCAGCCCGACGGCGATCTGGAAGTGCGAACCCGAGCAAGCGACTGCCGATTAAGGCGCAATTCTCTATGGACAATTATGTATGCATTGCACCGGACGTGAAGCTTGGCCAGGGTGTCAAGCTTTCCAAATTCATCAACCTTTATGGATGCGAAATTGGCGATGAAACGAAAATCGGGGCCTTCGTCGAGATCCAGAAAAATGCGACAGTCGGCAAACGCTGCAAAATCTCGAGCCACACTTTTATCTGTGAAGGCGTGAGCATCGAAGACAACGTTTTCATCGGACATGGCGTGATGTTCATCAACGACCTGTATCCGCGCGCGACGACCGCCGCCGGGGGATTGCAGACCGAAGCCGACTGGCGCGTGGAACGCACGGTGGTGAAAAAAGGAGCGTCGATTGGCTCTGGCGCGACTATCCTCGCCAATACCTGTATCGGAGAGAACGCCATTGTCGGAGCGGGCGCCGTGGTCACCAGGGATGTTCCGGCCAACACGATTGTGGCCGGCAATCCCGCCAGAATTCTTCGTCAAATTGAAACGGAGGTAGCGCAGTGAGTCATTCGCAAAATCATTCTTCACAAAATATTCCTTTTCTTGATCTGGTCACGCCGCACCTCGAACTCGAGCCGGAGTTGACCGCCGTTTTTCAGCAGGTAATCCGCAGCGCCGGCTTCATCGGTGGTCCGATGGTGGAGAATTTCGAAAAAGAGTTTGCCGCATTCTGTCACACCGAGCGTGCGATCGCAGTCAACAGCGGTACGGATGCGCTCCGTTTTGCGCTGATGGCCGCCGGCGTCAAGTCGGGAGATGCAGTGCTCACGGTTCCGCACACCTTTATCGCGACGACCGAAGCGATTTCACAGGCGGGAGCGCTGCCCGAATTCGTCGACATCGACGAGCAAACCTACAACATGGATCCGGAAAAACTGCGTGAGTATCTGCACGCGCAGTGCACGGTTGCAGAGGAAGGAAAGCTCATCAGCAAGCGCAGCGGGCGTCCGGTAACGGCGATTGTCCCAGTCCATCTCTACGGCCAGATGGCTGACATGGACGCGATTCTCGAACTGGCGAAGCAATATCACCTGGTGGTGGTGGAGGACGCGTGCCAGGCGCACGGGGCGGAATATTTCTCGCGTAAACAGAATCGCTGGTTTCGCGCCGGATCCATGGGCCGCGCGGCCGCCTTCAGCTTTTATCCTGGAAAAAATTTAGGCGCGTGTGGCGAAGGCGGGGCCATCACAACCAATGACGCCCAACTCGCCGATACCTGCAAAATGATCCGCGATCATGGCCAGGCAAAAAAGTATTACCACGATATCGAGGGATACAACGGCCGTCTCGATTCGCTTCAGACCGGAATCCTGAGCGTGAAATTGAAGCACCTGGCCGGGTGGAACGCGAGGCGGCGGGAGAGAGCGGCGCAGTACAACCGCTTGTTCGCGGCTTCCGAAACCGGAGTGCAGACGCCTTACGAACCATCCTGGTCGCGCGCCGTCTATCATTTATATGTCGTTCGCACCGACGATCGCGAAGGCTTGATGGCGCATCTGGGGAAGTCGGGCATCGGTACGGGTATCCACTATCCCATTCCGCTGCACCGTCAGCGCGCCTACGAAGTTCTCGGCTACAAGGCCGGAGACTTCCCAGCCTGTGAAAAAATCGCCGCTGAAATCGTGTCATTGCCGATGTTCCCGAACTTGACTCAGGAGCAACAGGGGCGCGTCGTTCACGAAATCGTGTCATTCAACACAGAGTTCGCTGGCAAGCGCGCTGAGGCCGATGTGACTGCATTGGCAGCCGCGGACCAGACGGCATAGGCCGCTCTCCATTTCAGTTTCTCGAAAATCCCCGAACAAATTCCAGAACAAGGATCAATGAAGATGAAGCTCTCAGTGATTGGCGCAGGTTATGTGGGTCTCACAACGGCAGCTTGCCTGGCGCAAGTCGGTCACGATGTTTTCTGCGCCGAAAGTGACGCGGAAAAACTGGCGAAGCTCCAGAACGGCGTGATGCCGCTTTTTGAGCCGCATCTCGAGGCGGTGATCGAGAACGTCAGAAACCTTGGCCGCTTGCGTTTCGGGTCGACCGAAGAGGCAATCGCCTGGGGAGACGCAATCTTCATTTGTGTCGGAACTCCGCCGCTGCCCAACGGCGACGCCGACTTGTCCGCCATTGAGGGAGTCGCGCGGGCGATTGCCAAGCGCGCGACTGGGTATCGGTTGGTCATCGAGAAGAGCACGGTGCCGGTTCAGACCGGTGCGCAGTTGCGCAAGCACTTGTCGGTGCACAGCACGAACGGGTTGAAGTACGATGTCGCGTCGAATCCGGAATTTCTGCGTGAAGGAACCTCGGTCGAGGACTTCCTGCATCCTGACCGCATCGTCATCGGAGCCGACTCGGCGCGTGCCGCAGAGCTTCTGCGTGAGATCTATGCGCCCATCGTCAAGCAGAAATTCGCTTGTCCCATCCATTCGGATTGCCCGCAGCGCGACCAACCCGTCTTTCTCGCGACCGACACGAATTCGGCAGAGCTGATCAAGCACGCCTCCAATTCGTTTCTGGCGATGAAGATTTCGTTCATCAATATGGTTGCGAATCTCTGTGAAATGGTGGGAGCCGATGTAACCGAGGTTGCTCACGGCATGGGCCTCGATCCGCGAATCGGGCCGGCCTTCCTCAATCCCGGAATTGGTTTTGGGGGCTTCTGCTTTCCGAAGGATGTGCAGGCCTTCATCCGAATCGCCGAGAAGTCCGGCTGTGATTTCTCCCTGCTCAAGGAAGTGGAGAAGATTAACCAGGGCCGTGTCGAGCGCTTCGTCGAACAAGTGCGCAACGAACTGTGGGTTCTGCGAGGCAAGAAGATCGCGGTGTGGGGTCTGGCGTTCAAGCCCAATACCGACGACATTCGTTTCGCGCCGGCGCTTTCCATCATTCGCCGTCTAGTCGCGGAGGGAGCGCAGGTGCAGGCCTACGATCCCGAGGCCATGGAAAAAGCTGCCAAAGAAATTCCGGATGTAACCTACTGCAACGATGCCTACCAAGCCGCCCAAGGCGCCGATGCCGTTCTCCTGCTTACCGAATGGGACGAATTCAAGAACGTCGATTGGAGCCGGCTCGCCGCGCTGGTCGAGAGGCCGCTGATCATCGATGGCCGCAACGCTCTGTCGCGCGAAGACCTCGCATCTCATGGGTTCCACTACATAGGCATCGGTGGAATTTCAGCCGCGCCGCAAACGGTGCAAGCGCTCGCCCACTAGCGCAGCATTTCTTAAAAGGTCTATGGCGCTTCTTCAACAATTCCCGGTGCTTCCCAGCCCGAGCGTTTCCACGCTTCCAAAGTACGTCCTAATCACACCGGCGCGGAATGAAGCGCGGTACATCGCATTGACGCTGCAATCGATGGCGGCACAGACGTACCGGCCATTGAAGTGGGTAATTGTCAGCGACGGGTCGACCGACGGCACCGACGATCTTGTCCGCAGGTATGCGGCGGACTATCCGTGGATCGAGTTGCTACGCATGCCGGAGCGCACGGAGCGCCACTTTGCGGGAAAGGTTCATGCTTTCAACGCCGGGTACGCCAGGGCGAAAGAGTTGAACCCGGAGGTGATCGGCAATCTTGATGCCGACGTTTCCCTCGAGCCCGAGCATTTTCAGTACCTCTTGACCAAGTTTGCCGAGAACGCAGGCCTTGGCGTCGCGGGATCGCCTTTCAAAGAAGGTTCGTTGCAATACGACTACCGCTTTTCCAATGTCGAAAATGTTTGGGGAGGGTGTCAACTTTTTCGTCGAGAATGCTATGAGGCGATCGGGGGATACACGCCCGTGAAAGGCGGCGGCATCGATCATATCGCGGTGGTTTCCGCAAGAATGAAAGGTTGGACGACCAGGACTTTCACCGACAAGGTCTGCATTCACCATCGCACCATGAATACCGCCCAGCAAGGCGCGCTGAAAGCCAAGTTTCGATTGGGAGCCAAAGATTACTCGTTTGGGAACCATCCGTTATGGCAGCTCTTTCGAACGTTGTATCAGACGACCAACCGGCCCTTTGTAGTCGGCGGCTTGGCATTGGGAGCGGGCTATTTTTGGTCAATGCTGCGGCGGGTAGAGGTTTCGGTATCGGACGATCTCGTCGCATTTACGCGGCGCGAACAGCTGAAACGCTTGAAGAAGTTTGTCACGCGATCTTAAAAGAAAGCGGATAGCAGACATACGCAAGAATTTTGGACGGAGACTAGAACATGTATATCGTGGATCGGACGGCAAGGTTTGTTCGCGGGTTTTTGTTGAGCTACGGCCCGTCGACGATTAAAAAGCGTTTCTGGGATAAGGAATACTCCGAAGAGAAATGGGCCTTTGCCTATAACACAATTGGAGACTGCGTCTATCCACATTTGGAGAGGTATTCCGCGAACGGAACTATCCTGGATATCGGCTGCGGCTCCGGAAACACTGCCACGGAGATGGCCGAGACCTCTTATCGCAGTTATCTCGGGGTGGACATCTCGGAGGCGGCGCTCGCGAAGGCGAGAAAGCGAAGCGCGGACTGCGGTCGACAGAACAAGAACAGCTTCGAATGTGGCGACTTTCTTACCTATGTTCCGACCGGTCAGTACGACGTAATTCTCTTCCGTGAGTCCATGTACCACGTTCCCCTGGGTAAAGTGAAAGAGATTTTAGACCGCTATTCGGTTTACTTGAAAGAGGGCGGAGTATTCGTCGTCCGATTGTTCGCCTCGAGTGGAGATCGTCCGGATGGCAAAGATAAGCAGAGACCGGCAGCCATGCTCCGGATCATGGAAGCGGAATTTGAGGTGCTTGAGAAAGCCCGTTATGACGTTCCGGGGCGGCCCACGGTGATGGTTTTTCGGCCCAAGGCGCGGCTGAAGAACTGAAATGATTCGAAAACCTGATTTGAGCGGCCTAAGTTTGAAAGACGCTATGCGAAAAAAAATGACGATTACAGTTTGCGGCAAGGACCTGAATGTTCGCGGACGACTGGTTCGCATCGCTCGTTTAGAGGGAGAGAAGCACTCGTTCCCAGGTGATCCCGAGGCTATGATCGAAGGCTTGCGCAAGTCGGGCCAGCGGGCGGACATTTTCACATTTTTGCAGAAGATTTCCGATACCTCGCCGAAATATTCGTACCGAACGGAGTATGACAATCTTGCTGTCCTGCCGGTTTCTACCTTCGAAAACTGGTGGAACCACCAAATTCGCTCTTACCCTCGCAACCGCGCTCGTCAGGCGGAGAAGAAGGGAGTGACCTTTCGCGAAGTGCCATTCGGTGACGAACTCATTCGGGGGATTTGCGGAATCTATAATGAGACGCCGGTGCGCCAGGGCAAGGCTTTTCCACATTACGGAATGACCCCGGAGCAGTGCCATGATTATGCCGGTACATTTCTGGACCAGAGCATTTATATAGGAGCATTTCTCGGCGACACGATGATCGGGTTCGTCAAACTAGTCATGGATGAGAGTCGAACCCAGGCCTGCATGGTGCACATCCTCTCGATGGTTCATCACAATGACAAAGCTCCGACTAATGCGCTGATTGCGCAGGCGGTCCGGTCCTGTGCCGCAAACAAGATTCCTTATCTGGTGTACGAACATTTTCACTACGGGAACAAGCAGGGTGACAGCCTCAGTCACTTCAAAGAGGTGAACGGTTTCCAGCGGGTTGACCTGCCTCGCTACTACGTCCCTATCACGATCTTCGGACGACTAGCGCTGGATTTGGGTTTGCACCACCGGTTTGCGGATCGTATCCCTGAATCTCTAGCTTCTAGGCTTCGTGAACTGCGCAAGGCTTGGTACCGCCGCGAAGTCCAGACTTTGACGGAGTCCTGAAGAAAAAACCGCATGCCTGGAATTTTTGGCTTAATCACTAAGATGCCTCGTGCCTGGGCCGAGCCGCAGTTGTTGCGAATGCTCGAGGTGCTGCGCCACGAGTCATTTTACGAGACGGGAACGGAGATCGATGAACCGTCCGGGGTTTATGTCGGATGGACCGCGCGCGCGAATTCCTTTTCCGCCGGGATGCCGCTTCGGAATGAGCGGGGAGATGTTGTTCTGATCTTTGCCGGCGAGGAATACTCTGATCCCGCCGACATTCGTTCCCTCCATGACAGGGGTCACGAATTCGCTACTGCCGGGCCTTCGTATCTGGTGCACAGGTATGAAGACAATCCCTCTTTTCCAAAATGTCTAAATGGACGATTTCACGGGCTACTTCTTGACAAAGTTCGCCATATCACGACGCTGTTCAACGACCGCTACGGCATGCACCGTCTCTACTACCACGAGTCGAAAGAAGCCTTTTATTTCGCAGTCGAGGCCAAGGCGATTTTAGAAGTTCGCCCTGAACTTCGGCGCGCGGACCTGCGTGGATTAGGAGAGTTTGTTGCTTGTGGCTGTGTGCTGGAGAACCGGACGCTATTTGAGGGCATCACCGTTTTACCCCCGGGGTCCGCTTGGACGTTTCGAGCCGGCGAAGTCGAGAGCAAAGACGCATACTTCGAGCCCCGGGAATGGGAGCAGCAAGAGGCGTTGGATCCCGAGTCGTACCACCGCAATCTGCGCGACACATTTTCGCGGAACTTACCCCGTTACCTCAATGGCAAAGAGCGGATTGGAGTATCTCTCACGGGCGGATTGGATACGCGAGCAGTGATGGCATGGCAGAGGTTTTCGCCGGGATCCCTGCCTTGCTATACCTACGGGAGAGCAGACCGGGAATGCCGCGACGTGGTTGTGGCGCGGCGGATTGCTCGAGAGTGTCAACAATCTCATCAGGTGATTGCCCTGGGAAACGAGTTTCTGGAGCACTTTGCCCACTACGCGGAGCGCGCCATGTACCTGACCGATGCCTGCGTCGATGTCACCCGCGCTCCAGATTTGTACTTTAGCGAGCGGGCTCGCGAGATTGCCCCCGTACGAATGACGGGACTCTATGGGGATGAAATGCTTCGGCCCTATCGGCGGGCGTTCAAGCCGGTCGATCCCCTCCCGGAAGCGTTCAGTGCGAGCTTCCTTCCACAGATTCGTGCTGCTCGCGATACGTACTACCAAGTAATCCAATGCCATCCCACATCTTTTTCAGCCTTCCGACAGGCGCCTTGGCACCATTTCGGAATTCTGTCGCTGGAACAGACACAGGTCGCCGTAAGGACACCGTTCCTCGATAACGATCTTCTACAAATCGTTTTTCGAGCGCCTGAATCGGCGACCGCCAACAATGACCTTCGTGTTCGCTTGATTGGCGATGGCAGTACGGCTCTGCAACGGATTCGGACGGATCGCGGGTTCGGGGGAAATTCAGGTCTCAGCTCTTGGGTTGCGCAAAATTTTCAGGAATTCACATTCAAGGCTGAGTATGCTTATGACTACGGAATGCCGCAGTGGCTCGCCCGGCTCGATCATTTCTTTTCGCCGTTAAAGTTGGAGCGCTTCTTCCTGGGCAGACACAAGGTCTACCACTACCGGGTTTGGTACCGAGACATTCTGGCGGGCTACGTCCAAGAAATGTTGCTCGATTCGCGCACACTGTCACGTCCCTATCTGGAACGAAAAGGCATCGAGACCATTGTCCGAGGTCACGTCAAGGGCAATCGCAACTACACCACCGAGATTCACCGGTTACTCTCACTGGAGTTGCTGCACCGCCTCTTCTTGGACGCCAGATGAAGTTGCAAAGCCTTGGCCTCGACTGATCTAGCTTAGAATGAATCCCTCATACGCCGCCCTTATCTGCGCCTGCGGAATAGCCGGGCTTTTTTACCTCGGTCGAGACAGCGCAGCCCGCACCTCTAAAGCTCTCTGGATCCCGGTCATTTGGTTATGGATCGATGGATCAAGGTCGGCGTCTGCGTGGCTCGGAGTCAGCCCCACGGGTGGTGATGTGCAACTTGATGGTAGCCCATTTGACGCCGCCATCTTCGGTGTTCTATTGGCCACCGCCATTGCTGTCCTTATTCGCCGCAACAGGCGGACGCGCACCCTACTAGCCGCAAACTGGCCGATATTGATTTACTTCCTCTACTGCCTCATCAGTGTTGCTTGGTCATATCACCCGGATGTTTCGTTCAAGCGCTGGATCAAAGCAATCGGCGACCCCGCGATGGCCCTGATCGTTGTTACAGATGGACAGCCAGTCGCGGCCTTTACACGTTTGATCTCTCGCGTCGGGTTCGTTTTGCTACCAGCTTCGGTTCTCCTCATCAAGTATTACGGCTATCTCGGCCGAGCATACGGACCAGGTGGGGAACCTGAGAACACCGGCGTAACGACCAATAAGAACTCCCTCGGCCTCATCGTGTTCCTTGTTTCGCTTAGTGTTCTGTGGAACGTTCGAGCGCTGCTTGCGGACAAGAAAGCTTCCAACCGTATTCGGCGTTTGGTGGCCCAGGTTGCCCTGCTTATCTTTGGCATTGCCCTTCTGCAAATGGCCTCCTGTGCCACGGCCGTCGCCTGCTTAATTCTCGGTGGCGGGCTCATGTTCCTAACCGCTCGACCAGCTTTCAGAAGCCGCCCCGGCCGAGTGTACGCGCTCTGTTTGGCAATCGTTCTTACAGGGGGGCTTGCCATGCTCTTCGGGGGCGGGTCAGCCGTCTCGAGTGAACTGGGCAGGGGGAGCGGTCTGAGTGGACGCACAGAGATATGGGCAGCCGTGATTGGAGCGGCCGGCAACCCGGTAGTTGGCACAGGCTTCGAAAGTTTCTGGATCAGCCCCAACGTGAAGAAAGTATGGCCGGCCCTTTCAGGCTGGTGGCACCCTGAAGGCCTCAACGAAGCGCACAACGGGTATCTAGAAATTTACTTGAATTTGGGCTGGATCGGCGTGTCCCTGGTCGCCCTTATTCTAATCAGCGGTTATCGCCGCGCCGTCAAGGCGTTTCGAAGCGACCCCGAGTTCGGAGGTCTGATGCTAGCCTACATAGTCACAGCCACCTTCTATAGTCTGACCGAGGCAGGTTTCAGGTTTCTGGCCCCGATGTGGATCTTTCTGCTCCTTGCGGTCGTTGGCGCGAGTGGCGTTAACGCCGGTCTTTTCCGCGGCAAAGCGTCGAAGGCTCTTGCTCGCGCCGCGGTGCAATGAGCAGCAGGCAAGCGAGTACTGAGTTTATCCCTGAAAGTAGGACCGTTTGCGCCCCGGCTGTGGATTAACCTCATCCGAAATCGCTCGCGAAAACGATGTCCGTCGAAGCGTCACCGAATTCTCCATATCGTAATCCGCGGTTTCAAAGACCGATCTGCCAATACCGCTAAAGGGAACTACAATTGAAACCTTTCCAGCCGGACGGCAACTTCCACCCCATCGCCACCGTCACGGGACTTCGCCGGACCGCAGTTCGGGGCGCCGGGGTGGCGATCGCTGGCTCGGCGGCTAACTTCGTCGTCCAGCTCGGGTCGGTGGTCATCCTGGCAAGGCTCCTTACTCCGTCGGATTTCGGAATCGTGACCATGGTCACCACCTTTAGTCTGCTACTTCGCGGCTTCGGGGTGAACGGATTTGCAGAATTGATCACGCAGCGCGAGGAAGTCACAGATTCTCTCGCCAGCAATCTGTTTTGGATTAATCTCGGCATTGGCACGATTCTCACTCTAGCCTTCGCTGGCTCGGGACGACTGCTGGCGCTTTTCTATCACAACCCCGAAGTTGTTCAAGTAACCCGGGGCATGTCTCTGACGATTGTGATCGGCTGCTTGGGGTACATCCACTTAGGCCTGTTGCGCCGCGCCATGCATTTCAGGAGTACCGCAATCATTTATTTCGTAGGGCAGGTATTCCAAGTGATTGTCTCGATCGCTTTGGCGCTCGCGGGCTGGCGCTACTGGGCGCTGGTTTGGGGCAGTGTCACGCAGACCGCCGTCGTGACCGCCGGTGTTTGGCTGATGTGCCGATGGATGCCGAGTCGGCCGGGCCGCGCCTCGGGCACCGGTTCCGGGTTGAAGTTCGCTATCAATGTTTATTCACACTTTGCTTTCAGCTACCTCACCAGCAACACCGACAACCTCCTCGTGGGCTGGCGCTTTGGCGATCGGGCACTTGGTTTTTATAAGCGGGCGTATGACCTCTTCGTTCTGCCACAAACCCAGTTGTTGGCGCCACTGTCCGGTGTAGTCGTGAGTACTCTTAGCCGCATCAACCGGGATCGCGAACAATTCCAACGCTACTTTCTGCGGACGATATCGGTTCTGGCGCTCGTAGGGATGGGAATCGGAGCGGATTTCGCTCTGGTGGGACAAGACCTCTTTCGTTTTCTTTTCGGGCCGGGCTGGGAAGAGGCGGGTCGCATCTTTGCCTTGTTCGGTCCGGGAATCGGAGTCATGTTGCTGTATAACACGCACGGATGGATTCATCTTTCGATCGGACGCCCCGAGCGCTGGTTCCGCTGGGGCTTGATGGAGTTTGCCTGTACCGTGACTCTATTCTTGCTGACTTTACGCTGGGGCCCTTCCGGAATCGCCTTAGCTTGGACGATTTCGTATTTCCTGCTGATGTTTCCCGGCTTCTGGTACGCCGGCAAGCCGATCGGACTCGGTATAGGGCCGGTCTTTGCCGTC
>Ga0074044_10004967_pt1 | contig 10903 bp, 11 predicted proteins | sample BogForMeECP23OM1_FD_94443 | JGI IMG/M metagenome (GOLD analysis project Ga0074044, IMG submission 94443) | Bog forest soil microbial communities from Calvert Island, British Columbia, Canada - Bog Forest MetaG ECP23OM1 | ecosystem: Environmental > Terrestrial > Soil > Wetlands ...
CCGGTGCGGCTCGAGACTCGTGTCACCGAACTCGGCACGCTCGAGGTCTGGTGCGTGTCCCGCGACGGCACGCAGCGCTGGAAGCTTGAGCTGAACATCCGAGAAAAGACTCGCGAAAAGACCGGGAGGTGAGGTCGTCGGTGCCTTCTCGTTATCTGATCGGCATCGATCTGGGCACGACAAACTCTGTCGTGGCGTATATCGATACTCAGGAAGTCGCTGATGCGGGCTCCCCTATTCGTGTGTTTCCCGTACCGCAGTTGGTGGCGCACGGGGAAGTCCTCACCCTTCCCGCACTTCCTTCTTTTCTTTACTTCCCCACCGAAGATGAGTTGTCTGCCGGAGCCGTGAGCGCCACGTGGGATGAGAATCCACCCATGGTCACAGGTGTGCTCGCGCGCGAACAGGGAGCGCTTGTGCCGAGCCGCCAAGTCTCATCGGCCAAGTCGTGGCTTTCCTATCCCGGAGTTGATCGCCGCGCCAAGATCCTGCCGGCGCAAGCGGAACCGCCGCAGCCCATGATTTCTCAACCCATGATTTCCCCGGTCGAGGCATCCGCGCGCTACCTGATGCATTTGCGCGACGCCTGGAACGGCGCCATCGGGACCGACGCGGAAACGCGTTTTGAGCATCAGGAAATCGTTCTCACCGTGCCCGCTTCGTTCGATGAGGAAGCCCGTGAGCTGACGGTCGAAGCCGCCCGCCGCGCCGGACTCGACACGCTCACTCTGCTCGAAGAACCGTTGGCCGCGTTTTATGCATATATCGCAGGAAATCGGATCGCGGCGAAGATCGCGGAAAATCGGACCGCGGCGAATCGACCTGCGCAGGCAGGCGGCCCATCCTCGCGCCCATATCCGGCACGGGATGGGAACGATGAGGGCCTCCGCGATGGCGAACTGATTCTGATCTGTGACATCGGCGGCGGCACGACTGACTTCAGCCTGGTGAGCGCCCACTTGGTCAATGGCGAGTTGCAGTTTGAGCGAACCGCCATCGGCGAGCACCTTTTGCTCGGCGGCGACAATCTCGATTTCGCCTTGGCCCGCCGCGTGGAAGAGAAACTCATGAAAGACAAGCTCAAAGACATCCCACTCACGCTGCGACAGCGTTATGCGCTGCGCCGGGCCTGCTGTGCCGCGAAGGAGCGGCTGCTGAGCGATTCGTCCTCGGAACTGTCGCACGTGCCGGTCACGGTCTTGGGCAGCGGGCGGGCCGTCGTCGGACAGGCGCTCAGCGTTGACCTGACACGCGAGGAAGTCCTGCAGATTCTGACGGTCGGGTTCCTGCCGATCACCGCGCCGGATGAGATGCCGGCGCATGGCCGGTCAACAGCGTTGCGCGAACTCGGCCTGCCTTACGCCAGCGATCCCGCCATCACCAGGCACCTTGCCGCATTTCTGACGCAAGCGGCGGTCACCATGAACGGTTTGTCGGCAAACCACGGTTTGTCGCCAAACGGTTTGTCGGCAAAACACCGAATGGCTCGACCCAACGCCGTGCTCTTCAATGGCGGCTTCTGTGCACCAGCGGTGACTCGCGAGCGGATCATCGAGGCAATTTCCGTCTGGTTCGGCGGAGCTCGAACCGGCTGGCGCTCCAAGCTCCTCAACGACGAAGCGGTAGAGAGTGCGGTAGAAAGTGCGGTAGAGAGTGCGGTTGCTCGCGGTGCCGCCTACTACGGCCGCGTACGGCGCGGCACCGGTGTGCGCGTCCGAGCCGGCAGCGCGCGCACGTACTACATCGGGTGGCGCTCGAGCGACGGTCTGCAGAATGACGGGCTGCAGGGCATCTGTGTCTTGCCTGCCGGGGTCGAAGAGGGTGCCACACTTCCTCTACTCGACCGCGAATTTTCGGTGCTGGCGAACCGCCCGGTGTCGTTTACGCTGTACAGTTCGCGCACACGGCACGATGCGCACGGCGAAGTGGCTGCGTTGGACGAAGCGGATGTCCATCGTCACGCGCCGCTGGTAACCCTGTTGCGTTACGGCAAGAAAATGCGCGACGTGTACCTGATTGTGCGTCTCAGAGCCAGTTTCACAGAGGTTGGCACGCTTGAACTCTGGTGTGAATCGCGGGACACGCCGCATCGCTGGCGGCTGCAATTCGAACTGCGCGGCGAAGAGGAACACACGCAGCCACTCGATACGGCGAAAGCACAACCGGTGCCGACACGTTCGTCCACGGTTGCGACTTCCGTTACGACCTCCGACGCAGCGGTCGAAGCCGCTGCGCAACTGATCCGCCGTGTTTTTGGCGGCTCTGCTGATAGCGACACGCTGGCGCCCGAGACGCTTGTCAGCCAAATGGAAGCGGCGCTCGGCGCGAAGAAAGACTCGTGGCCTATCTCGGCCATTCGCCGGTTCGGCGATGTGCTCATCGAAGTTGTCGCCGGACGCAAGAAGTCTCCGCGCCATGAGGTCCGTTGGCTCAATCTATCCGGCTTCTGTTTGCGGCCGGGATTCGGTGCACCGGGTGATGATGCGCGCGTGAACGGCCTGCGAACCATCGTGTCGAACGAACTCGTCTTCGCCGACGATCTGCAATGTCAAGTCGAAATGCTAGTGCTGTTGCGTCGGATCGCCGGCGGCATCAATGCCAGCGAGCAGCATGCGCTCTATCGCAAGCATACTAGCCGTGCCGGTAGCAAGAAGAAGGGCCGCGTGAACCGGCAACTCGAGTACGAGGAATGGCGCCTGTTTGCGAGCTTTGAGCACCTGCTAGCCAGCACCCGTGCTTTGCTTGGCCATCTGCTGGTGGCGAAGATCAGAAAAGAACCTGGAGATGCAATTTGGCTGTGGTCGCTCGGCCGGCTGGGCGCCCGTATTCCGCTCTACGGGCCGCTGCACTCTGTAGTGGCGGCTGAAATTGCCGGCGAGTGGCTGAAAGCCCTGCTGGACTTATCCACGTTCACGGCGGTAACGGCTTCCGCCATCGCGCTGATCGCGCGGCGCACCGACGATCGTTTGCGTGACATCGATGATGCGATTCGCGAGCAGGCAATCTCCCGCTTGATGGCGCTTCGGAACACCGAAGAAACCATCCAACTTCTGTCAAAGTACGCTCCGCCCGAACGGGCGGACGCGGTCCGCAGCTTCGGGGAATCGCTGCCGCCCGGGTTGCAAGTTGTTAGCTCTTCGAGGTGCTTGCTGTCGGTACCCGCGTTGCACAGCTCTGGCCCGACGTTTTCGAAACCGGCGTGAACAGCAGGTACCCATGCGCTCGGTCGCCAGCTGAAGATCGTAATTCTCCTTAAGGGCCGTGCGGATAAGCTCTTGCAGTTGCGGGTCCTGGAAGACTTGCCACCAGGGAAGATCTGCGAAGGAGGCTGCTTGGGCCTGCGGGTTTGCGCTCAGGTCACGGTACACGCCTGGAGTCTGAACAACGGGCCGGTGGTAATTCGGGCCGACCATACAACCGGTCATTAATATCGAGATCAAGATGGCGGGCGTCGACAAGAGTGGCGCCAGTATTTTCATGACCAATCTCCACGCCCTGTTTCTCTTGTCCACGAGGCAGTCGACCATTTCAATCTCCCTCTGCCGGCGCGGGTGTTCCTGGCAGTGCTGTAGGAGACTGCTCCTTGCTGGCACCGGACCATTTCTCAACCAGGAAGAAAATCGCGGGCACGAAGAAGATTCCGATCAGGCTGGCGGCCAGCATGCCTCCGATCACCGTAGTGCCCATGATCTGGCGCGCAACCGAACCAGCGCCAGTCGCGATCCACAGCGGTACGCAACCGAGAATAAAAGCGAAAGATGTCAGAGGTAGACCCACCAGGATCACGAGCACGAGGGCGATCACGAGCGTGACGACGATTTCCTTGATGCCTTCCGTGACCAATTCCACCACCCAACAGACAGTCGAAAAAGCAGTTGCCGATGAAGAACGCTTCTCGGCGCAGTATGCCAGCCGCGATGCCGATCTGGCTCAAGCTCACACTCTGCTGCGCAGCAATGCGCGACTTCCAGCGCGGCTTCTTTGGCATGAAGGTCAGCAACAAGCTGCATGTCCTGCGATTCGAGTACAGCCTTGCTCCGCCGCTCAGCTTCTGCCGCCGACTCATGAGCCGACAGTCGAGGTGATCTGAGCTAGTTTTTGTCGCAGAACTCTGACGAATCCGAATCAGGGTTAGAATCTATTGAAAATCGAACCTGTCCCAAAACTGGCCGCTGCCGACGATTCGGAAGCGCTTCAGTCAATTTCATGATTAGCCTAGAGGGCATGGCGAAGCAATCGATTTTTGAACGATTTGCGCTTGGAAATCGCATGAATATGTCTGCCAGTGACGATAGCGAACGCTTCCAGAGCGGCGCGAACAAGTATGCTGCCTACCTCGAAACGCCCGAGGGCCGGTTGCGCTCTGACTTGGCCTTTGCCAACCTGCACGATTTTCTTCCACTCCAGGCCAAAGAGCCGTTGTGTGCATTAGATCTCGGAGGTGGCACGGGAGCGGCGGCGGTTCGACTGGCGCGACTTGGCATGCATGTTACGGTGCTGGATTGTTCTCCCGCGATGCTGGATATCACGCAGCGCGCCGCCCACGAAGCAGGAGTCGCGGAGAAGGTCGCGCTGAAACACGGTGAGGCAGCAAAGCTCGCCAGCTTGTTTCCCGCTCGATCCTTCGATGTAATTCTCTGCCACAACATCCTGGAATACCTCAACGATCCGGGAGTTGTGTTGCGCGCTGCGGCTCATGGCTTGCGAGATTTATCCTCGATACTGTCGGTCCTGGTGCGCCGACAGGCGGGCGAGGTCTTAAAGGCCGCCATCCGAGCGGGCGATCTGGATGCGGCGGAAAATAGTCTTACGGCTGAGTGGGGAGAAGAGTCTCTTTACGGAGGAAGAGTGCGACTCTTCAGTACCGATAGCCTGCAACGCATGTTGAAAGCAGCGTCGCTGGCCATGATTGCGGAGCGAGGTGTGCGCGTCGTTGCAGATTACTTGCCGTCTGCGGTATCTCGCATCGCCGAGTACGAGCGGATTCTGGAGCTGGAACGCAAGCTGGGTATGCGGCCAGAGTTTGCGGCAGTCGCGCGCTATGCGCATTACCTGCTTCGCCGAACAGACCCGGCGATTGAGGATCGCGAGTGAACGACCTCAAAGCGGAATCTTCATCCCCCCCAACCGGCGCGAACAATCCGGTCGCCGGCATTGCGCTCGGGCTCGGGCTCACCAACGAATGCAATCTTTCCTGCGCTTTCTGCTACCGGGACCCAGCCCGCACCGATCGCCTCTCTCTGGATCAGGTGAAGTCCGTCATGGAACGGCTGCCCGTTCGCTCGGTGAATCTGGGAACCGGCGAGAACGGGATGCATCCAGAGTTCAGGGCGATTCTGGCGTACCTGCGCACCAAACCTGTCAAACTAACGATCACTTCCAATGGCCACAGCGTCGCTGTTCTGGAAGACAACGAGTTGCTTGCTTTTCACGATATTGAGTTTTCTCTCGATTACCCGACACAAGCCGAACAAGACGCGCAGCGCGGAACTGGCAACTGGGAACTGATCCACCGTCAAGCAGAACGCTGTGTTCGGCTCGGCGTGCCCGTAACCATCGTCGCGGTCATGATGAAGGCGAACTACTTGCGTCTGGCCGACGTGGCTCGAGTGGCCGAGCGTTTTGACGCGCCTTTACGGGTGAACGTGTATCAGGCGGTGCGATCCGACATCTATGCGTTGTCCTACGGAGAGTATTGGGCGGGGTTTCGGCGTCTCTTTGCGGAGACCGACGTGATCGCCATTGGCGAGCCCCTGGTGCGAGCGATGGCGGGCCTCCCGCCGCTCCGGGGAGGATGCGGAGTCAGTACCGTGCGGGTTACTCCGCGCGCCACGACACAGCCTTGCGTTTACTGGCCGGGATCGGGGGAGCCGCTGGCGAATTTGATTTCGGCCGGCGTCGAGATTCTAGAGTCCGCGCCGTTCGGCCAAGCCCGCACCCTTCCCAAAGCGTGCCAGTCTTGCGAGTTCCGAGACTCATGTCATGGCGGCTGTGCCGGACGTCGACGCCTCCAGGGCGCGATCTTAGAGCCTGACGATTACTGTCCGATCATTCGCGGGGAACGTCCCAAGCTGGAGATTCGTATGGCCGCCACCCGCGACCTGCCCAAGGTAAGCAGTTCTTGCACAACCGTAGTGATTGCCAGGGAGGCTGATTCGTGAAGCTCCAAATCTATTTTGCGAACCAGCCCGTCCGCTGTTTATCGAGCTTCGCTCATTGCGCTTTGATCCAGGTGTCCGAGCCTGCCAATTTAACTGACACGTCAGAAATGAAGATGTGCAGGGGCTTGCCATCGGCGGTGCCGCGGTGCTCGGTTGAGAACAGTAGCGGACCGGCCTTCTTGTAGCCCGCCCAAGTTGCGTTGACCAGGCTTGGCTTCTTTGTCCCGCCGTGGTGGAAGACAAGGTACTCGACGCGGTCGTCTTTGCCGACGTAGAGTTCCCAGGTGTCGCCGGGTGTGTAACCGCCGAGTTCCGCGGGATATTTCACTACAACATGTTCGGCCGATCCGTTGCCCGTCGGAAGTTTTTTCATACCCTCATCGGTGACGTTGGCGCTGGTGTCCCAGTAAGCATGTAAGGGGAACAGAAGCCAATAGTTATCGTTGACGAACGCCGGCTCAACTTCGTTTTTCACATTGTCAGGCTGGCTGCTGAGCTCGGAGCGCATATAGCTGACCTTGACCGGCTTGCCGTCTTTATCCTTTCCCTCGTAGGAGACTTTGCCGGTCTTGGGCTCCCACTCCCACATGTGAGCGGCTTTAAAGAGTCCGGTAATTTCCCCGTTCCAGGTGTAGCGGACGGCCTCGATTTGCCCGAACGAATCAAGGCCATAGGTTTTGGCGATCTGTTCGAGAATGGGCGGGCGCGTCTGCGCCCAGGAGGTTGCAGCAAGGACCAGCAACCCGAAAACCAGACGACGGATCATCGTTACACGGCTCACAGCTGTCATGGAGGTCGCTCCTCAGTGAATTCAACGGACGCTGTCTAGGATGACGGTCAAAGGCTTCGGGATGCAGGAATTGCGTGTGGGTGCAGTATCCTTTACCCACGCCAACCATCCACCTTGTCCGGTTGGCCCGGCATTATATTCGAGTTGCCGCCGGTCGTGCGAGCCGTCGCAATTCGATAATTGCGGCGGCCGCTGCCACGGATCCGTATTCGAGCAGGATGATCCAGCCAGGAACCAACCACGGGCGACCAAGCGTGCGCAAATGCCAAACGTAGTAAGTTGGGATGATGCTGACTGTCCAGATGATGATCGGCACCGTCGAGGCCGACCGCAGGAACGGCAGCAGCCAGAGCAGGTACCATGGATATACGACCGGCGCGCATAAGAGCGATGCTGCCATCGGCCAGGCAAATGCGTCCGATGACCATGTCGGGGCCTTGCTTCTCTGCCAGATTGCGGTTAGGAAGCCGACGAGCACTGCCAAGCCAGCTACGAGTTGCGGTGCCGCCACTCGCTCGAGCATTGCAAACACCGGATCATTAAAGCGGAAACTGTGCACGTAAGTGCCGAGCGAGCCGATCGGAATCCGTCCGTGGTTGAGAAACGGCACGTATAGAAGTCCGACCACAACTACCGCCAGTGCGCCGTCGCGCACGCGAACGCGCCTCCAGTAGAGTGGCAGCAGTACGATCGGGAGAAATTTCACTGCAACAGCCAGTCCAAATGCCACGGCTGCAACCGCACGCCAGCGCCGTCCTAGCGCGGCGACGGACACCAACAGCAGCAGCACGCCGACAATGTCGATGTGACCGCTGCCCGCCACTTCGATCGCCAGCAGTGGGTTCCAGGCATACGCCAGAACCCAGTGCGCTCCTTGCCCACTGCGACGCAAGATATCGAGCAAAACGAGAACTATCGCCAAGTCACAAACAACAAATGCGACTTTCAGCGCATAGACAGATTCATGAATCGCTGTTACGGCGCGGAAAAAAAGCTGCGCGGCGGCTGGATATGGGCTCGGCAAATCCGGGTTGTTCAGCGTGCGAGTCTCGGGCGTGTGCAGCCCGGCGAGGGCAGGGTCGCTGGGAACGACAATATAAGGGTTATAGCCGAGCCGCTGCATACGGCCATCCCAAACATATCGGTGAATGTCATCATCTGAGCCCGGCGCCATGAAGAGCAATGGAAGGTGCCACAGTGCAGCCATCACGAGCCCGACGACAAAGACGCGCCGCGGGAATCTTGGAGTTGAGAAGAATTCACGAATGGCGAAGAGGTACGCAATGCCGGCAATCCCAAGCGAAATAAGGAATGACGGTTCGCCCACACTGCCAAGCTTGCGTGAGCAGATCGTCAGCGCCACTAGCAAGACGACGCCGAGCCCGTAAAGCCTGCGGGATGGCGTGACCTTCACAAGTCTCCCGTGCCCGTCCGCAATTTTGCCACCGTTTGTCCCCACTGTTTCAGCCAGACTGCCGTTCGTGGCGCTCTGGCTGGCGCGAGCCGCAGTTCCGTGGCAAGCCGGGTCAAGTCACCCTCCACGTCGATGTCGTAGAAAGGATCTGTGAAGCCAACGGAAAGCTGCAATTCGCGGGCACGCGTCAGCAGCGTCTCAAGCGCGCTCTTCGTGCCCATGCCGTCGCCATCGAACAGCGTTGGATGGGCAACCTTGGCCCCTACGAGATAGTAGCCACCGTCATCTGTCGGTCCGACAACCAAGTCGCACCCGGTGAGTGTCTCGAACGCACGCCGCAGAACCGAAGCCGGCAGATGTGGGCTGTCGCTGTTGAAGGCAACCACACCTTCGCGGCCAGGTGTTGCGAAGTGTGCAAACACCGAGGTCAGGCCGGCCGCAAGGCCTTCACCTTTCTGCCCCACGACATCGACCACACCTCGCGCCATCCGCGCCAGCTCTTCTACATCCGAAGCAGGGCACATAATGGCAACCTCCACAGTGCCCACCGAGCGTGCTAGCGCCATTGTGTCATCCAAAAGGCAGCGATAAAGCTCGGTGACCGCGTCCACTGGAAGACTCTGCGCTAAGCGGGTCTTGACCCCGCCCAGCCTGGGTGCTTTTGCCATGACCACCAGCGTGCGGCCCACATTAGATGAATACGCTGGATTTTCCCTAAAGGATTCCATAGAAGATTGACGTGCGAAGACTCACGCGGGCCGCGGCATCCCGGTCCTTCGATTCCGAAAATAATACCGCACTATCAGGGAGAGGATGAACCAAGCCGCACCGAGTGTGCCCCTCAGCGTACCGCTAATCTTCGATTTTCCAATGCGTGGATAATAGCTCACCGGCACCTCAACGATGCGGAATCCCCCGAGCGTACCTTTTAGAATTATTTCAACCGCCCATCCGTACGTCGTCTCTTGGAGATCAAGCCGGCGAAGGACATCGGCTCGCCCAGCGCGGAACGGTCCGAGGTCGCTTATCTTCAAACCATACAAAAGTCTGATCAGGAAAGCCGCTAGGCGGTTCCCAAACGCGGCGTGCCAAGGCAACGCCCCACGAATGCTTTGCTTGCCCAGGCGCGAGCCCAGTGTGATATCGGCACGACCGTCAATGATGGGAGCCAAAAGAAGCGGCAACTCCGCTGGTCGATCGCTATAGTCGCCATCGAGGAAAACAACCACATCAGGGGTGCTCGCACTCGCGAGCCCGGTCAAACAGGCTTGACCGTATCCGCGGCGAGGTTCGTGGAGAACGCGGGCTCCCATCTTTGAGGCGATCTCGGGAGTCCCATCGGTTGAATTGCTATCTACAACCAAGACCTCAGTCACAATGTCGGCCGGGAGATCAGCTAAGACGCGGCCGATGGATTGCGCTTCGTTGTGCGTAGGAATGACGACTGACACTCGCACTTGATCTCGGCTCAATAAAGTCACCACCACGAGGAGGACGGCCAGCGCCGCGCCAGCAAAGCGTCAACGCCCCACGCTCGACCGGCTCGCCCTACCGCGAGCCCTAGCGATGCGAGCACCGGAACGAGCAGTTCCCAAATCCACGCCGTGCCCCACTCAGACACCCAAAGGCTGGCCAGATACAGAAACGCTACAAAGGCCGCCGGGCGCGTCAGCAGACCGACGACCAGCAGGATCCCGAGAGAGATCTCGGTCACCGCCTGCATAGGAGCGGCCATCGCGGCGTGACTCGCCGCCAAACCCATCACTGCCTTCCACGCGGCCGGCGAGTGACTCGCCTTTATGTAATAGTTGATCAGGCCTGCGTAGCCCGCTGGCGTGTAGAGCCCCTTCCCCAGATTTTCGAAGAAGACCCACACAAGCATGGCGCCGACCGTGACACGAACTATTGCCAGCCCATTTGCCGCGGGCAGCTGGTTGGCAACATTTTGCGTTGGGTTTGCGTTCGTCATCATCGTGAACCTCGTACCCACTCGTACCCATGGATGCCGCCAGTTTGCGGCGGGAATAGAAAGAAGGGTATTTTAAAACGGTTCCGCCTGTTCCTGCTACTGAAAGCACGTTTGGATTCCACTGGCCCACTCCGATGCCTTCCAGGAGGTGAAAGTTACTTCCAAGGGTGGAGACTTGCCCCTGAAGCAGGTTCAGCAGCCGGAATACGGGAACGAGGTGCTATACGCCGAAACTGCGAAAGCCGATAAGGACGAATACAAGTTCTCGGTGAAATATGAGGTCGTTCGAAAGGAGCATGTCGTGCTGGTCAACGGGAAGCAGGCTGGTGCCGCACCAGCCGCGAAGGCGCCTCACGTCGAGTTGGCGCGGTTTCTGGAGCCGGACCGCCTCGTGCCCGTCACCGGCGTTCCTGCGCGACTAGCCGAACAGGAAACAAAAGGCGCGACCACGCCCCTCGAAAAGGCGAAGGACATCTACGAATACGTTTTTCGCACAATGAAGTATGACAAGAGCGGCACCGGTTGGGGACACGGGGACACGCTCTGGGCCTGCGATGCGAAGCACGGCA
>Ga0074044_10004969_pt1 | contig 10902 bp, 9 predicted proteins | sample BogForMeECP23OM1_FD_94443 | JGI IMG/M metagenome (GOLD analysis project Ga0074044, IMG submission 94443) | Bog forest soil microbial communities from Calvert Island, British Columbia, Canada - Bog Forest MetaG ECP23OM1 | ecosystem: Environmental > Terrestrial > Soil > Wetlands ...
CGGCGTGTGGTCTGTTATCGCAGTGATGAAGCCAAAACAACCCCCGTGCTCTTTGTCGCTACGAAGTGCCATCAACCGTAACGGACGCCGAGTGATTAAATTGTGGCGCACCTCCCGCCCGGACGGCAGCCCGCCTCGACTCGTGAGGAATCACCCCGTGGGCCACAGGAAGGGCGGCTTGAAACTGCGCGTGCAGTTTGCGCCGGAACAGGTGTCCGCGTTCCAGCCGGCCATTCGGCATCGGTTGCCGCCCAGACGCCGGCCCTCCTGCGGATTGGCCTCGGGCGCACTGCGAATGAGGCCGGAGGTGATGGAGGTTATGAAGAAGCTCGGGAAGACCGAGCAACACGACGCGAGCAAACCGCCTCCCGGGAACGAAGACGCCAGGCAACACGACACGAGCGAACCTCCTCCTAGCGCTAAAGCCCCGCGAGGCCGAGGCAGCGGATAACCCGCTCGGCGATCGCGCGCCGGCGCTCAGCCGAGACACTCCCGCGGCGTTTGACAAGGTCGGTCTTGGGCGCCGCATAAACCACGTCGCATTTGCAGAGCGTTTCCCAGTCCAAGCCGTCAGCTTCGTCCAGAATGACCTCGTGCACCTCGGGTTTGCGAGTGGCCCGCTGCGTCGAGCAGAGGATGACGCAGACGCGCGGCTTAAGGCTCACCCTCTCATCCGTGCCCAGGATCACGGCCGGATGCTCGCCCGCGTCGGGGAATTTCCAGGTCCAGACTTCCCAGGGTTTCATCAATCATTCCAGGAGGGCCGCCCTTGAGCGGCGGTGGCAGCGGCCTCGACGCGGTCCCAGGCTTGGTCCACTCGCCGGTAGGCTTTGGCCAGACAGCCACGCGGCCACGGTTCAATGTTGGTCATGCGCGCCTCGGGAGCGGCCGCCTCCTGCTCGATGACCTCGCGCAAGTGGAGCCGCAGCGTGCGCCGCAGCAGCTCACGCTGGTTAAAAGGCGTGCGCCGTGCGCCTTCCCGGAGCAACGAGCGCAATTTCATGTCCAGGCGGATTGAGAACGGCATCGTCTTCATGGGCTGACTGTAGCACGCCGTGCTACGTGTGCAAGCCTCTTCCCTGTCTGCCCGGCGCCGAAGCTCCGGCGTCGCCGGGACCAAAGAGGATGGAGGATCGAGGTTAGGGAAGGGGCGAATTCTGCCATCATAGTTTGACAGGGAGCCGCGGACTTGATTCGATGCGTTCCAGTTCTGATAATCGCGGTTAGACTTGAGCCCATAATATGACTGCATCTGAGAATGAACACGGGAAGACTGACACGGCACCCATCACGCGCAGGCGCTTCATTGCCGGGACGGGGGCTTCGGTCGTGGCGTTCACGGTCCTGAAACCTGGACTGGTGCGCGCTGCGGAGGCCAACTCGAAGATTGATATCGGCCTGATTGGCTGTGGGGGCCGCGGGAAGTGGATTGCGGACCTGTTCATGCAGAACGGGGGCTATAACCTCGTGGCTGTCGCGGATTACTTCCAGGACCACGCGGATGAGGCCGGGGCGAAGTTCAACGTGCCGGCCGCCAACCGCTATACCGGGCTTTCCGCGTATCGCAAGCTGCTGGAGCAGAAGCTCGATGCGGTGGTCATTGAGAGCCCGCCTTACTTCCATCCCGAACAGGCCGCCGCCGGGGTTGACGCGGGCAAGCATGTCTATCTCGCCAAGCCGATTGCGGTGGATGTGCCCGGCTGCCTGACCGTCGCCGAGAGCGGCACGAAAGCCACCATGAAGAAGCTGTGCTTCCAGGTGGATTTCCAAACGCGCGCCAACAAGCTGTATCAGGACGCAGTGAAGGCCGTGCACGACGGCGAGATCGGGAAGATCGTTTCCGTCGAGGCCAATTATCAATGCGACGCGACATGGGGCGGCATGGACACAGTGCTGCGCAAGGACCCGAAGAACCCCGAGGTGCGCCTGCGGGCGTGGGGCGTTGATCGCCTGTTCTCGGGTGACATTATCACCGAGCAGAACATCCACGCGCTCGATGTGGCGTGCTGGATGCTCAACGCCGAGCCGGTGCGCGCCTTTGGCACCGGCGGCCGCAAACGCGAATTCCTGGGCGACTGCTGGGACCATTTCGCGGTCATCTATTACTTCCCGAATGACCTGGTGGTGAGCTTCAATTCGCACCAGGCGGGCTTCGGCTACGACGACATCCTGTGCCGAGTCTATGGGCTGAAGGGCACCGCGGACACGCATTACTTCGGCAACGTCACCGTCAAGGCGGCCGATTTCCACAGCGACGGCAGCGTGGGCAACCTTTACACCGATGGGGTGGTGACCAACATTGCGACGTTTCGGGACAACATCACCAAGGGCGAGTGCGCCAACCTGACCGTCCCGGCCAGTGTGCGGAGCAACCTGACGACGATTCTCGGCCGGACGGCGGCCTACAAGAACGGCGTGGTCACTTGGGAGGAAATGATGCGCAAGAAAGAGAAGTTCATGCCGGATCTGAAGGGGCTCAAGGCGTAAGTGGTGTCAGAGACCCGGTGTCAAAGACGCCTTGATGCGCTTTGCTCGCGGGGGTAATTTGGGTCTGTGAGCAACACCTTCCAAGAGCCATTGCCGATCGAAGTCAGCCACCTGGGCAATTTCGAGGCACGGATGCTGCGCAATTTCCAGGCCGCGGTGGAGGACTGGGACGAAGTCTGTTCCGCGCTAGGGGCCTGGGAGGCCCAACATCTGACGGGTGACGACTCGGGCCAGGCGGTGCAACAACATCGCCGCTGGGTGACGGAGCTTGTGTCTTGGGGTCGTTTGGTGCAGCAGGCCACGCGACAGCCCGAGTTCCCGGACAAGACGCTGGCCATGCGCGTTAATGCCCGCGTCCGCCACCTGGAGGACAAGCTGTCTCTTTGGCATGGCGACATGCCCCCGGCGGAACAGGACCGCATCCTGCAAGCGGCGTTTAAATGACGAGCGCCGAGATACGCCAGTCCTTTCTGGACTTCTTCAAGTCGAAGGGGCACACGATCGTGCCCTCGTCGAGCTTGATGCCGGACTCCCCGAACCTGCTGTTCACGAACGCGGGCATGAACCAGTTCGTGCCGATCTTCCTGGGCCAACGCGCGGCGGATGTCTCCAAGTGGGCGGGGGCTATTCCGGGCAGCGACACGCGGGCGGCGGACACGCAGAAGTGCATCCGTGCCGGCGGCAAGCACAACGACCTGGAGGACGTGGGGCTGGACACTTACCACCACACGTTCTTCGAGATGCTGGGGAATTGGTCCTTTGGCGACTACTTCAAGCAGGAGGCCATCGAGTGGGCCTGGGAACTCGTGACTGAGGTGTGGAAGTTCCCCAAGAACCGGCTTTATGCAACGGTCTATTCGCCGGACAAGAGCAAGGGCGACCCCAGCGAGTTCGACCAGGAGGCATACGATGTCTGGGCCGGGAAGTTCCGTGCCGCCGGCCTTGACCCTAAAGTCCATATCGTCAACGGCGGCAAGAAGGACAACTTCTGGATGATGGGGGACACGGGCCCCTGCGGCCCGTGCAGCGAACTGCACGTGGACCTCACGCCCCAGGGCGACACTCAAGGCCGGCTCGTCAATGCCGGCTCCGCTGAGTGCATTGAAATCTGGAACCTCGTCTTCATTCAGTTCAACGCCAACCCGGACGGCACGTTCTCGCCGCTGCCCGCCAGGCACGTGGATACCGGCATGGGCTTCGAGCGCGTCACCGGCATCATGCAGAACACGCGGAACTTCACCGACTTCACCCGCATCATCTCTAACTACGAGACAGACATCTTCCGCCCGCTGTTCGACCAGATCGAGAAGCTGAGCGGCAAGAAATATGGGTCCACCTTGCCCGGTAGTGGGGCAACCGTCCCGGCTGCCACCGCGGGCGGCGCCCCGGCGAAGACATCCGAGGGCGAGACGCCCTCAGACACAGGCGGGACGCCTGCGCCACTAGTCCCACGATCCGAGCAGGAGAAGATAGACGTCGCTTTCCGTGTGATCGGCGACCACATCCGCACGCTGAGTTTCGCGATTGCCGACGGTATCCAGCCCGGTAACACCGACCGCAACTACGTCCTGCGGCGCATCCTCCGCCGTGCCGCAATGTTTGGGAGGTCTCTCGGCTTCCACGAGCCGTTCCTCTGCAAACTCGTCTCCGTCTTGGCCAGCACTATGGGGCAGGTCTTCCCCGAACTCCGCGCCAACCAGGAACACATCGAAGAGGTCATCCTGAGGGAAGAGGAAGCGTTCAACAGGACGCTGGATTCAGGAATGGCGGTTTTTGATGAAGTAGTCTCGTTTTGTCAGCGGAGCCAGGTCCTAGTGAAAGAGGCCCGGCACGGCCTCAACCAAATTAAGGCGGGCAAAATGGAGGTTCACAGAGAGCAAATAAGTTTCTCGTTGAGACCAGTTCGGCAGCTAAGGGACGCTGCCCAGAGGTTCGGCTCCAATGCCCACAGGAAGTTTGTGAGTTTTGCCAGCGATGCCTGCAACCGGTTGGCCCGCTTCAGCTTGACTCCGCCCGTGCCGGAGTCCTTCCCCTTCGTTGTCCCGTTTGCGGAATTGCTCCAAGACCTAGAAGCCAGCGTCAGTGATCTGGAGAGGAACGCCACCGAGTTTCCTGGAAGGGCCGCTTTTGTTCTCTCCGCCACCTACGGTCTCCCAGTTGAGGAAACGGAGCGCTTGGCTCGTGAGCGTGGCCTGATCCTAAACAGAGAAGAATATAAAGGGGAGTCCGAGCAGCACCAAGCCCTGTCGCGAGCCGCCCAGAAGAAGCAAGTCATCGAACTCTCTCAGGTCGAGACCACGACGCCTACCCAATTCGTCGGCTACGACAAGCTCGAATCTGTCGCCAGAGTCCTCGAAGTCGTCGGTATCAGAGACAAGACCGCCGTCATCCTGGATGCCTCGCCGCTCTACGCCGAGATGGGCGGCCAGGTCGGCGACACCGGTGAGATAAGCGGCGGTGGCGAGCTGTGGACCATTGCTAACACTCAGAAGGCGGGCGACGCATGGCTACATTTCCTCGCGGACAAAGATGCGCCTGCCGCTGGAGCAGGGGTCCGGCTTACAGTTGACCGCCCTCGCCGCGAGGCCATTCAGCGCCATCACACGGTCACGCATTTGCTGCACTGGGCATTACATGAGGTCGTCAGCGAGGACGCCACGCAGAAGGGGTCCTACGTGGGGCCGGAGAAGCTGACGTTTGATTTCAGCAGCGCGCCGCTCACACCACAGCAGGTGGCCGACGTCGAGCGGTTGGTTAACGAGCGCATCCTCGAGAACGCCGCCGTGACGTGGACAGAGGTCGGATACGCCGACGTGAAGGCCCGGCACGACATCATGCAGTTCTTCGGCGAGAAGTACGGCGACCGAGTGCGCGTGGTGCAGGTTGGCGGCAAGGCGACGGCACTGGACGGCTATTCGATGGAGCTTTGCGGCGGCACGCATACGCGGGCCACGGGCGAGATTGGCCTATTCCGCATTGTCGGCGAATCGGCCATCGCCGCGGGCATTCGGCGCATTGAAGCCGTCTCCGGTCTGGAGGCTTACAAGCGGGCGAATGAGGAATTGCAACTTATCAAGGCCGTCGCTGGCAAGGTCAACTCGCCCGTCGGCGAGCTGGAGAAGAAGATCGAGTCGCTGCTCGCGCAGCAGAAGGAGTTGGAGAAGCAGCTCAAGGGGATGCAGCAGAAGCAGGCGCTTGAACTCGCGCGCAGCCTGGCAGCCAAGGCCCAAACCATCGGCTCGACGCAGGCGATCGTGGAGAACCTGGGCGCTGCCGACGGGGATTTCCTGCAATCCATCGCGGACGCACTGAAAGGCCAGTTCAAGGGCGTGGTAGTGCTCGGCGGCACGGCGAATAACGCGGTGGCGCTCGTGGCGACGGTGTCACCGGAGCTCACGAAGAAAATCCAGGCGGGCAAGATCATTCAGGCCATCGCCCCCATCGTCGGTGGCAAGGGCGGGGGACGGCCCGACAACGCCCGCGGCGGCGGCAAGGACGTGACCAAGCTTGACGAGGCGCTGGCAAAGGCGAAGAGCTTGCTCGGTTAGACTTGATTCTTCTTGCCCGGATTACTGCCGGTGAAGTAGGCATTACGAATTAGCAGGTGCGAGTTCCTGGGCGCACCAGCATCGGAGAACGTTAAATACTATTGAAGGGAATCTATGTGTAAGAGAATCAGTCCCGTCGTGTTTGCGCTGCTGGTGGGGGCCGGGCCGGCGTTTGCCCAGTTCGAGGGCATTCTGGAGTTGAAGATGACCATGGTGGGGAAGGGCGGTGTGGGCGGCGGCAGCGGCACGATGAGCGTCGCCGTGGCTAGAGCCGGAACCCGCTCCGAAATGAACATGCAGGTGGGGCCGACGGAGGTGACGTTGGTGATGTTGCAGAGGAATGACACGCCGGACACGATCTACCGCATCAATGACACCGACAAGAGCTATACGGAGATTGACCTGGCCAAAATGCGGGGAACGGCTAGCCAGCCGCAGGAGGCCCCGGAATACACCGTCGAGAAACTCGGCCAGGAGACCATCCTCGGCTACCAGACCCAGCACGTGCTGGTCAAAGAGAAGAATCCTGCCAAGGGGGCCAGCATGGACATGGAAATGTGGGCCGCGAAGGACCTCCTGGATTACGGGACGTTCAGCAAGCTGCAGGCGCACCCGCGCAAGGCGGGCCGCGAGGAGGCCCTGCTCAAGGCGCTAAAGGCCGCGGGAGCGGATGGCATGCCACTCAAAGCCATCAGCACCGGTTCGGACGGCTCCAAGGCCACCCTGGAAGTCGTGAAGGCCGACAAGAAGCCGCTGCCCGCTTCGACGTTTGAGATCCCGGCCGGCTACACCAAGTCGGCGGGCGGCGTGATGGACAGTCTGGGCGGCGCGGCCGGTTCCCAGGCTGACGAGGCCAAGAAGAAGATGGACGAGGCGTTGAAGAACCTGACGCCCGAACAGCGGCAGTTAATGGAGAAGATGATGAAGGAGCGCAAGACAGGGGACCAGTAGGGCCAGCCGGCGGCGGGCTGGACTTTCCGCGAGCGGGCGGGTCTGAAACCGTGAAAAGCTCTGCTTGAACTAAGAGCAAGAATGCGCTAGAGTCGAACTTGTGAAACGAATTATTCTCTCGGTGATCGTCATGGCGTTCGCAGTCGCGGTGCAGGCCGGCGATGGCGGGTGTTGCCAGGACAAGGAAAAAGCAGGTTTCGGCGCCAGCAAGGTCAAGACCTCTCTGGACGCAAAGGCTGGCCAGGCCCAGGACAAAGAGGAAGGTGGCTGTTGTGCGAGCAAAGTTAAGACCTCGCTTGACGCGCAAGGCGGCTGCCCGTTCGCCTCGGGCTCCTGCTGCATGCAGACCCAGGCCAAACGAATGTCGGTCAAGCAAGTTGTGCTGCTCAGCCCCAAAGGGCTTGATTTGGCCAGCAGGTAGCCCTGTCACGGCAGCTTCGAAGCCGCATCCGAGCTATTGCTTGGTTGCATTAATGAGCGATACATGGGCCGCCGCGTGAGGGCACGCGGCCTACACGGGGTTTGTAGCGCGATCGCTAACCTCTGCAACTAAGCACTAGAGCCGGGCCAGGAGGAGTTCGCGCTGGAAGATCAATTCCTTGGGCAGGCGCGCATGGAGCTTCATAAACAACTCGTCCTGCATAAGGATTTCGCGGCGCCATTCTTCTTCGTAAATGGCCTGGGCCTGCTCCAGCCGCTCGGGCGAGAAGTCGGTCAGGCCGGTCAGGTCAAGGCTGTTGGGGCCGGGCACCCAGCCGAGCGCGGTCTCATCCGCGTCGGTGCGGGCGTGGCAGCGGTCAATGATCCACTTGAGCACGCGCATGTTCTCGCCGAAGCCGGGCCAGAGGAATTCCCCCTGCCCGTTCTTGCGGAACCAGTTGACGTGAAAGATCCGCGGCGGGTGCTTGATGGTCCGGTGCATGTTGATCCAGTGCCGGAAATAATCGCCCATGTGGTAACCGCAGAAGGGCAGCATGGCCATCGGATCGCGGCGCACCTGGCCGGCTCCCCCTACCGCGGCGGCTGTCATTTCCGAGCCCATCGTCGCGCCGAGATAGACGCCGTGGACCCAGTTGAAGGCCTGGTAGATCAGCGGCGTGGTGTTGCTGCGCCGGCCCCCGAATATAATGGCCCGGATGGGCACGCCGGTGGGATCGTTGACCTCGGGGGCCAGCAGCGGGTTGTTGGTCATTGGGGCCGTGAAGCGGCTGTTGGGATGCGCCGCTTTTTCCTCCGAGTCCGGCGTCCATTTGTTGCCTTTCCAATCGAGGCACTCCTTGGGCGGCGGGCCGTCTTTGCCTTCCCACCAGACATCGAGATCGGGGGTGAGGTCGACGTTGGTGAAGATGGTGTCGCGGGAGATCATCTGCACCGCCGCCGGATTCGACTTTGAGTTGGTGCCGGGCACCACGCCGAAATACCCCGCCTCGGGGTTAATGGCATAGAGGCGGCCATCCGGCCCCGGCCTCATCCACGCGATGTCGTCGCCGATTGTCCAAATCTTCCACCCCTTCAACTGCGGCGGGGGCATCATCATGGCGAAGTTGGTCTTGCCGCAGGCGCTGGGGAACGCCGCCGTCACGTAGGTCTTTTCGCCCGAGGGCGACTCGACGCCCAGGATCAGCATGTGCTCGGCGAACCAGCCCTCCTGCCGCCCGAGGTAGGAGCCAATGCGCAAGGCGAGGCACTTTTTGCCCAGCAGCACATTGCCGCCGTAATTCGAGCCGACTGAAATGACCGCGTTGTCCTTCGGGAAATGCGCGATGTATCGCCGCTCCGGGTTGACGTCCAACATGCAGTGCAGGCCGCGGTTGAAGTCATCGCTGTTCCCGAGTTCCTCGAACGCCACCTCACCCATTCGCGTCATCGTCCCCATGCTCAACGCCACGTAGATCGAGTCGGTCAACTCGAGCCCGACCTTGGCCAGCGGCGAGCCGGGCGGGCCCATAAGGTAGGGAACGACGTACATGGTGCGCCCGCGCATGGAGCCTTCGGCATAGGCGCGCAGTTTCTGGTGCATCTCCTTCGGGGCCATCCAGTTATTGGTCGGGCCGGCTTCTTCCTGGCTTTCGGTGCAGATGAACGTGGACTGTTCGACGCGGGCGACGTCGTTCGGGTTGGAGCGGTGGTAGTAGCAGCCGGGCAGCTTCTTTTGGTTAAGCTTGAGCAGGATGCCCCTTTCAACCGCCTCGGCCGTTAGCGCCTTGCGTTCCGCTTTCGAGCCGTCGCACCAATAGACACGGTCCGGCTTGCAGTGTTTGGCCATCTCGTCCACCCAGGCCAGAACTGCTTTATTGCTCGTACCGGGCTTGCCGCTTGGTTCCTTCGTCATAGTAGGTGTCCAGGTCGGGAAGGCAAATACTGCACCCGGGGGCAAGATGCAAGCGACATCGTTCGGTGTCAGTTGGCATTGGGCTTCAATCGTGGCAAGATTAGGAAAGTGGACGCGAATTATGAGCGCAAGGCCCAAGGCTGACGCTTTACGCACTCCGGAGCCGGGAAAGTGCCTGGCGCGCTCAGTCGCGCAGGCGCTGGCCGAGGACCCTACGCTTGAGGCGGTGACGGTTGACCAGGCGCGCCACACTATTTCTATCGCTACGCTGGGCAAGACCGACGTGCCGAAACTGACGGAGCGCATCAGCGCGACCATCCAGGAGGCGGAAGAAAGGGAGGAGTCGCAGCCTTGCACCCTGCTGGCGGGCGAGACCACTTGCCAGACTTGCGGGCAGCCGCTCTCCGAGTTCGAGCGCCGCAAGATCAGCATTCGCCAGGAAGCGGACACCACGACCATCGCCCGCGTCACCTGTCCCACTGCGCCGAAGTTCTGGCGCTGGCGAGCCGTCCCGTGGCCCAAGGTGGTGCAGCGGGATGTCGAGTTCCTGGAGCACGTGGAGGAGGGCGTGGAGTGGAAGGCGGAACTGGCGGCCACCGTGCTGTGCGGGGTGTTTGGATTGGGCGCCTGGTTCTTCCGCGCCCAACCGCTGTCGGTGGCAGGCTACGTGGCCGCTTATGTCGCCGGGGGTTGGTTCCCCATGCAGGACGTCTGGGAACGGCTGAAAAAGGGAGCTATTGACGTCCACTTCCTCATGCTGGCGGTCGCGGTGGGCAGCGCCAGCATTGGCGCCTGGAGCGAAGGGGCGACCCTCCTGTTCTTGTTTTCCCTTTCCAGCGCGCTGGAGGGGTTTGCCCTCGGGCGCACCCAACGGGAGATCCGGTCGCTGTTCCGCGACACCCCCAAATCCGCCACGGTGCTCGACGGGCGGGGTCAGGAACGCGAGGTGCAGGTCGAGAAGTTGCGCCCCGGCATGAGGCTTTTGGTCAAGCCCGGGGCCCAGTTTCCGGTGGACGGCGAAATCGTAAAGGGCCAAACCGCCAGCGACGAGTCCAACCTCACGGGCGAAGCCACGCCTGTGGCCAAGGGCATCGGGGACACTGTCCTTGCGGGCACGATCAACCTTTGGGGCGCGGTCGAGGTGCTTGTGTTGCGGCCGGTGGCGGAGAGTTCGTTGCAGAAAATCATCCATTTAATCAAGGAAGCCCAGCAGCGGAAAGCGCCGGCGCAGCAGTTCACTGACCAGTTCGGCACGTGCTACACTTACACTGTGCTGGGGCTGTCGCTCGTCATGTTTTTCGTTTGGTGGCTGGGGTTTGGGCAGGCGCCGTTTGCGGCGAAGAGCCTGGGGCACAGCGCGTTTTACCACGCCATGACGCTGCTGGTGGTGGCGTCCCCGTGTGCGCTGGTGCTTTCGATCCCTTCGGCGGTGCTGGCGGCGATCGCGTGGAGCGCTCGCCACGGCATCCTCTTCCGCGGCGGCGCGGCGGTGGAGAAGTTGGCGGGTGTCAACACCGTCGCCCTCGACAAGACCGGGACACTCACGACGGGCGAACTGCTCGTGGAAACGGTCGAGAGCTTTCC
>Ga0074044_10004970_pt1 | contig 10902 bp, 13 predicted proteins | sample BogForMeECP23OM1_FD_94443 | JGI IMG/M metagenome (GOLD analysis project Ga0074044, IMG submission 94443) | Bog forest soil microbial communities from Calvert Island, British Columbia, Canada - Bog Forest MetaG ECP23OM1 | ecosystem: Environmental > Terrestrial > Soil > Wetlands ...
CACGAGGACGACACCACCACCGAGACCGGTAAGCGATCCGAGAAGACCCGCGACGAAGGAGGCGATCGCGACGATGGCGGTGAATTCCAGGATGGTCATTGACTGGTGGCCATTGAATTTCTCCTAGGGTAACATTTCTTTTCTGCGAGGATCGCAGTGCCATCGCAGGTCAGGAGCGGAATTCATAATGACGACCGCGAAGCGGCTGGCGTTAGCGACGACCGCGCTTGTGATTTTCTCCACGGCGACGGTGAGCGCCAGATTGGCTCAGGACGGGCAGCAACCGACGCCGCCAGCGGCGACGGCCGCGGCCACGGCGGCGGGGACCAGCGCTTCTTCGAATCAGGGGCCGTACTCGGTAGAGGTGAGCGGGTCGAAGCAGTGGACGGATACAAACGTCGACTTGCGCGCCGGAGAGAAGTTGCAGATCACGGCGGAGGGGACGATCACCCATGCCAAGGGGAACCATTTTGGCCCGGCGGGAATCACGCGGAGCATTGCGGATGTAATTCATCAATACGCGGTGCCGAACGGGGGTCACGGAGAGTTGATTGGCCGGCTGGGATCGGGCGATGCGGCGGAGCCGTTCGAGGTGGGAGCGAGCGTCACCTATACGGCTCCGGTGGCGGGACGACTGTTTCTGGGAATCAACCAGAGTCTGCGAGATGCGGAGGGGGCAACGGGAAGTTTTCAGGTGGAGATCGAAGTGTTGAATGCAGGCTTGAGCACGGCGGATGCAACGGTGGTGGGCGGCCCGGCGGAAACGGCGATGCCGGCGATCACGTCGGCGCTGCTGGAGTCGATCCCGCGGCGGATTGCGGATCAGAATCACAGCCCCGGAGACATGGTGAATATCCTGATCGTCGGGACGGAAGAACAAATGGTGCAAGCGTTCACAACCGCCGCGTGGGTGAAAGTGGATAGATCGGTGGGCAGCACAGTAATGGAGGGGCTGTTGGATACGTTCGAGAAGAAGGACTATCTGACGATGCCGATGAGCACGCTGTATCTATTCGACCGTCCCCAGGATTATGGGTTCGCTCATGCGGAGCCGGTGCGGGTGATGATGTCGCGCAATCATTTGCGGGTGTGGAAGTCGCCGCACCAGGTCGATGGCCGGCCGTTGTGGTGCGTGGCCGCGACGCACGATATCGGGTTCGAGCGCGATCAGAGGAACAACGGGGTGACGCACAAAATCGATCCGGCGATTGATGGCGAGCGGGAATTTGTAAACCAGACGCTTTCCGGGACGGGACTGGTGTCGGCGCGCGGGCACGTGGTTCCAGCGCATCCGCTGACCGAGGCAAAGACGGCGACGGGCGGGGAGTTTCACTCCGATGGACGGATTCTGGTGTTGGTGTTGAAGAACGGTGACGCGGGAAATCAGTAGGAAGCGAAGGCGGTGTCCGCGCCGCGCCTTACTGGTTCACCCAGACGACGCGGGATTTTTTTAACTGGGCATGCTGCTGCCTGACTTCGCGGGCATAAGCGCCGAGAGAAACTGCCGCCGCGGGCTGCGGGAAATCCAAAACCGGTCTTTCTCCCTGGGCAGAAGTGTAACTCGCGCCGCCGAGGACGCTCTGCTCTTGTGCCAGGGACGCATACGATGCGTGTTCCGGATGACTCTCAAACTGGGTTACGTGCGGTTGGGCACTAAGGGACGCGTATTGCGCGAATGCGGCCGTGGTAGACAGCAAGCAGAGCAGGAATAGGGTCTTTTTCATCGCAGGGTCTCCAGATTCCGGGGAAAGCGAGGACGCATCCGCCGGACAAGGCGGCGTACGTCGACTTCTCCGCTAACAGTAAGAGCAAGCCCGGTACCAAACTTTGGCGGCTCGGAATGGCGGCTTGCGGTCTGGTTGGAGCGGGTTAGGCAATTGTTTGCACAATTGTGGAGAGCGCGGGGAATAGGCACGCCATACCTGCCGTGGCCCCAGTCAAGGGCCGCAGTCAAGGGGTAGGAGCGTACAATTCTTTCCGCTGCCAGGACGGCTGGGTCGCGGTAACCGGTCCCGGGAGATTTTCTTCTGAATCGACGATAGGGTGATAGACATGAAAATGCGAATAGCTGCGCGAATCTCGCTGATCTTGATGGCAACTCTGGTAGCGCTGGCAGCGGTGGCGTCCGGGGCGGACTACAAGGTCGTTCAAACCTGGAAACTGGGCGGCGATGGCGGATGGGATTACTTGACCGCAGACAGCGATGGGCATCGCTTGTTCATTGCGCGGGCCACGCGGGTGATGGTCATTGATACCGAGTCGGGCAAGCAGGTGGGCGAGATTCCGGACACGGCAGGCGTGCATGGGATCGCGCTGGATCCGGAAATCGGCCGCGGATTTACCAGCAACGGCCGCGAAGATACGGTGAGCGTCTTCGATCTGAAATCGCTGGCGGTAGTGAAGAAGATCAAGGTCGGCAGCGGGCCCGACGCGATTCTCTATGACCCGTTCTCGAAGCGCGTGTTTACTTTTAACGGCAGAGGTCACGACACCACGGCCGTGGATGCGTCCAAGGGCGAGGTCGTGGGCAAGATCGATCTGGGCGGCAAGCCGGAATTTGCTGCCACCGACGCCAAGGGCACGGTGTTCGTGAATATTGAAGACACGTCGGAACTGGTCGCGTTCGATCCGCAAAAGCTGACGGTGAAGTCGCGGTGGAAGCTGACGGACTGCGAAGAGCCGACCGGCCTCGCGATCGACGGGAAGAACCGGCGGCTGTTTGCCGGTTGCGGCGGGAATAAGAAGATGGCGATCGTGGATGCGGACAGCGGGAAAATCCTGGCGAGTCCCGCCATCGGAGACGGATGCGATGCGACCGGATTCGATGCCGATCGGGGCCTGGCGTTTGCGTCCGCGGGAGACGGCACGATCACGGTGATTCGCGAAGATGGCGCCGACAAGTTCAGCGTGGCGCAGACGGTGTCGACCCAGAAGGGAGCGCGTACCATGGCGGTGGATGCGAAGAACCATCAACTGTTCACCGTAACCGCAAACGTGACCGGTACTCGGCAGGACAGAAAAATCGAGCCGGATTCGTTCGTGGTGCTAGTGGTCGAGGCGGCGCGCTAACAAGAGGCGGAGAGTCCGGCTTCGTATCAGGGCATCGCTTTAGCGATGCCGAACCTCTTGGGATCAGATGCCCCTTCAGGGGCTGCACGGCCAATGGGACATCCCTTTAGTAACCCTCCTCTTCACGACTCCTTAACAGTTCACCATTTACAATATTCATAGACAAATGAATGTGGGGTATTAGTCGTGGATAGCGTCACCAGAACTCGTGAACGGCAGAAACTGATGTTGGAATTACTGGAGAGAAAGATACGGCTGCGTGCGCGCCAGCTTTACGAGGAGCGCGGACAGGCGGAAGGACGAGACTTGGAAGACTGGGTGAGAGCCGAGTCGGAGGTTATGAAATCGAGTATTCTCGCGCCGCTCTGGAACAAGCGCCAGGAGCGGGAGTTGGTGGAAGGGTAGAGTAACAGTCCCGTCGCCGCCGCTTCGTTCACCAACCTCTCAGCGGCGAACCCAAACATCTTGACGTTCACCGGAAATCTTCAGCACTAGGAACGCCGACGACAAGCTGAGCACCGGACCAGCGACGCACGCGCGGACGAAGCTGACGGCTGAGTGCTGACGGCTTCTTTTCTTGACATTCGCCATACATTCGCCTATGCTGCGCGCATGGCGATCACTCGGCGTCAACGCGAGTTGTATGACTTCATTTCGCGCTTCGTGGCAGAGAAGCAGTACTCCCCTTCCTTTGAAGAGATCAAGGAAGGTATGGGGTTGAGTTCCCTGGCCACGGTGCACAAGCACGTTACTAACCTCGAAAAAAAAGGGCTGCTGACGCGGGACTACAACCGCAGCCGCTCGATTGATCTGCTGCCGCCGCGGGGAAAGTTGAAGCAGTCGATGGCGGTGAACACGGCCATGGTGCTGCCGCTGGTGGGAAGGATCGCGGCGGGGCGGCCGATTGAGGCGGTGGAGCATAACGAGACCATCTCGCTGGCGGATTTTGTGCGCTCGAAGGAAGTGTTCGTGCTCGAGGTGCGCGGCGAATCCATGCAGGACGAAGCCATTCTCAATGGCGACTACGTCCTGGTCGAGAAGACGAAAACCGCGCACAACGGGGATATTGTGGTGGCGCTGATCGAGTCGACGGACGCCACGCTAAAACGATTCTTCCGCGAGGGAGAGAACATTCGTCTGCAGCCTTCGAACGCGGCGATGAAACCAATCATCGTGCCCGCGTCGTCGGTGGAAATTCAGGGGCGGGTGATTGGCGTGCTGCGGAAGTACTGAAGAGCAGTTGCCAGTGACCAGTTGCCAGTAGCGACTAAACTGCAAAGCGCGCTTTGCTTCTGAGCGATAAAAAGCCCGAGGGTACGCCCGGGCCTTTGGATGTTTGAGAGCTGATCGCTGAGAGCTGACTTCTGAAAGCTTAGCTTAGGTGGCGGTCCAGGGCTTTCTGAATGTCGCCCTTCGACCGGTAGCCGACGAGTTGTTCCACAACCTGTCCGTTCTTGAAAACGAGCAGAGTCGGAATGCCGGTGACTTTGTAGCGCATGGGCGTGGCGCCGTTGCGGTCGACGTCCATTTTGCCAAACGTGACTTTGCCCTGATATTCGCCGGCGAGCTCTTCGACGATCGGAGCGATCGCGCGGCAGGGGCCGCACCAGGCGGCCCAGAAATCGATCAGCACGGGTTTATCGGACTTCAATACATCGGAATCGAAATTAGCGTCGGTGACTTCGACGGTGGCGTTGCTTCCCATTCATCCTCCAGAGTTCTCAGTTCCCCGCCAGAGCGGACCGCGTGGTCCCTCACGGCGGAACTTCTATCCTAGCACTGTTGATTGGATGCTCCGCAAGTGCGGAAGTCGCAGGCGCCACCGGGATCGGGCGGCGCGAGGCTGAGCACCGTAGAATGAAGGTCTTACATAAATGACCGATCTCGATTATCTCCGAGTGGTGCTGGTGGCGGCGCGGAACCCCTTGAATATTGGGGCGGCGGCGCGGGCCATGAGTAATTTTGGAGTCCGGCGCTTGCGCGTCGTGAATCCCTACGAGGTGGCGTTTCGCGAGGCGCGTTCGGCGGTGGGCGCGGCGGGGTTACTGGCGAAGGCGGAGCAGTACGACAGCGTGGCCGAGGCCGTTGCGGACTGCAGACTTGTGGTGGGAACAACGGCGGCGGCGCGGCGAGAGTTGCAGCATCGGTTGCAGCGACTGGATGTGGGCGCGCGCATCATCAAGCGGCAACTGAAGACGGAACCGGTGGCAGTGTTGTTTGGCTCGGAAAGGTTCGGGCTATCGAATGACGAACTGAGTCATTGTCATTGGGTGATGCGGATCCCGACGCGGGAGGAACACGGCTCGATGAATCTGGGGCAGGCGGTAGCGGTCTGCCTGTACGAACTGGTGCGTGGCAACCAGCAGACGGCGCCGGCCAAAATTGCGCCCGGAAAAAAGGAAAAGACTCCCGCAACGTCGGAAGAGCTGGAGCGGCTGACGCAAGTGATGCTTGAGGTTCTGCACGTCAGCGGGTACGTGAAGCCGCGGGCGGCAGCGGCGGAAGAAAAGCTGCGGCGCCTGGTCCGGCGCATGGAGTTGAATGCCAATGACGCCGAGGTGTTGTTGGGAATGCTGCGGCAGGTGGCGTGGAAGCTGGGCACGAACGAAAAGGACGACGAATAATCTGAACAGCGGACACAAACAGATTAGGCCGTCTTCCGAGATCGGCTAGCCATACTCACAATCACCGTGCCCAGAACCAGCAAGCTCAGCAGAGAAATCACTCCCAGCGATAGAACGCAGTAGATGCACCACACGCCCAATACCGCGGATTCAATGTGCGCGAGATAGAGCGCAAAGCCCAGCCCACCAAGCGCGGCCACCAACATCACCCGGTAAGCTTTCCTGAAGGCGAGAGCGCCGAGCAGCAGATATCCGGCGATGCCAATCACGGCCACGGGAACTCCATAGAACATGGCGTACGGACTGTGATTCACAATGCCGCAGTCCCAGCGGTCATTGATGCTGCAGGGTGAAGTGTCAGTGCGGTAATGTTCGCGCAACGCGAGTGACGAAGCAGCGATACCGACAACGGCAAGCACAATCAGCACCCATCTCATGCCAGGCTCCTACCCCAAGATAAAATGGGGAGGTTGGTAAATCAAGCCGCCCTCGGTCGCTCCACTTCTTTGCGTTGCCGACTTCCCCGCCGCTCTGCTACTTTGATTAGTTTCCCGTTCCCTGTCAGCTGACTTGTGGGGTGAGACGTAATGCCGGCCATCAAATTCCGTGGTGTGGACTTCATCGAGTTCGACACGTTGCTGAACGACGACGAGCGCCTGGTGCGCGACACGGCGCGCAAGTTCATCGAAGACAACCTGGTACCAATCATCGAGGAGTGCAACCGCGCCGGCCGCTTCCCGCGCGAACTGGTGAAGCCGATGGCCAAGCTCGGATTCTTCGGCGCATCGCTCGACGGCTACGGCTGCGCTGGCATGTCGAACGTCGAGTACGGGCTGGTCATGCAGGAAATGGAGCGCGGAGATTCCGGGGTGCGGTCCTTTGTCAGCGTGCAGTCGGCGCTGGTGATGTATCCGATTTACACCTTCGGCACCGACGAGCAGAAAAACACCTGGCTGCCCGCGCTGCAGCAAGGCGAAAAACTCGGCTGCTTCGGACTGACCGAACCGGACTTCGGATCGAATCCGGGCGGCATGAGAATGCGAGCTCGCAAGGTTGGAAAAGAATATGTGCTGAACGGCGAAAAGATGTGGATCACGTCGGGCTCGATCGCCGACGTGGCCGTGATCTGGGCCAAGGCTGAAGATGAAGGCGACGGCGAAGGGGAAACGATACGCGGATTCCTGGTCGAGACCGACCGTCCCGGATTCAAGGCCGATGACATTCACGGGAAGTGGTCCCTGCGGGCGTCGGTGACGTCTGGCTTGTCGTTGCAGGATGTGCGCATCCCCGAGTCGAATCTGCTGCCGGGGTCGGATGGATTGAAGTCTCCGCTGATGTGCCTGAACCAGGCGCGCTATGGCATCGCGTGGGGCGCGGTGGGCGCGGCGATGGCGTGTTACGACTGCGCGCTGCAGTATTCCCTGTTGCGCAAACAATGGCGCGATCAGCCCATCGCCTCGCATCAACTCGTCCAGGAGAAACTCGCCTGGATGATCAACGAAATCACCAAGGCGCAGCTACTCGTGCTGCAAGTCGGCCGCTTGAAAGATGCTGGGAAAGTGCAGCATCAGCACATCTCGATGGCGAAGAGAAACAACGTCTGGATGGCGCTGGAGTGCGCGCGGCTGTCACGCGACATTCTAGGGGCGAACGGCGTCGCGGACGATTACCCCATCATGCGGCACCTGATGAATTTGGAGTCTGTAAAAACCTACGAGGGCACGCATGATATCCACACGCTGATCATCGGGGCGAGCGTGACGGGGATCGACGCGTTCTAGGCCCTCTTTTCTTGATCCAAGAATCTCTTGACATCTTCGCATTTTGCGAAGTACAATATTCGCAGATTGCGAAGTTGCGAGGAGCGGCATGCATGTCATCAGCCGCAAGAAGCTGAAAGAAGCGGCCGCGGGGCACGGTGACCTGGAAGGCCCGCTCGACGCATGGTTTCGCATTGCGAAGAAGGCTTTGTGGAAGAATCTGGCTGACGTTCGAAAGACTCTTTCGAGCGCGGATGCCGTTGGCAAGTGGACGGTTTTCAATATCAAAGGGAACCAGTACCGGCTGATCGCAGAGATCAACTATGCTTTCGCCCGAATTTATATTCGCCACGTTTTGACACATGCCGAGTATGACCGTGGAGGTTGGAAATCATGAGTGCGACCGCCGTCCGTTCTGAATATGCCGCTCTGCTTTCGAGCACTCTGCCGGCTGTGATTCGCAGCGCGGCGGAGAACGAGCGCTGCATTCGTCTGCTGGCAGAGCTGGACCGCAATGGGAATCGGATGACCGCTGCCGAACGCCGCATGGCGGAGCTGCTTACGCTGTTGATCGAAGACTTTGAAGACAAGCACTACGCGCTCAAGGCGTCGAGCCCCGTGGACGTCCTAAGCGAACTGATGAGCGCGAATAACTTGAAGCAGAAAGATCTGCTCGATGTTTTTGGCACGCCCAGCATTGTCTCCGAGGTTCTGCACGGAAAGCGGCAGTTCACCACGGAACACATTCGCCGGCTCAGCCGGCGATTCCACGTTTCGCCCGAAGTTTTTATCTGATGGGTGGGGAAGGGCGCACGTCCCCCTTACACCGGCGGACAAGAGTGTCCGCCCTACACTCTCAACCATAGAGCTCCGTCAGCAGTTCATACGCCCGCCGCATATGCGGAATCACGATGCTGCCGCCTACCACCAGCGCCACGTTGATTGCCTCTTCCTGCTCGGCGCGGGTCACGCCCAGGCGATAGGACTGAATCACGTGGTAGTTGATGCAGTCGTCGCAACGCAAACTGGCGGAGGCTACCAGGCCCATCAGCTCCTTGTATTTCGCGGGCAGAGCGCCTTCGAGGTAAGTGTTGTGATCCAGATTGTAGAAGCGTTTGACGAGGTAGTTGTCGGCTTGGTCGACGTTTTCATTCAGACGGGCGGGATGGTCCAGGAAGCGGCGGGCGAGTTCGCTTTTTTCAGCAACCTGCTTTTCGGAGAAGAGGTAGGTGGGTTCTTGGCGCTCGGTAGTCATGGGTGAAGACTAGCAGACGGCTTGCCGTTAGCGGATGCGCGGGCGAGGCGCCCGCGCCCACACGAACTGGCCAGTGACGCTGGCACTTCCATCCCGGCTCCGAAGGGGATATATTCCAAAGTCGCATTGATCCTCAGGAGGCATTATGCCAACTCAAACCCGTCCCGAACCGCATGCCAAGAATTTTGGGGAGAACATTGAGAGCGATCTGGCGCTGGAATTTTTGCGCGTGGTGGAAAACGCGGCCATCGAGTCGGCGCGCACCATGGGCCAAGGGGAGCGCCGCCTGAGCGACCAGGTGGCCACCGAGGCCATGCGCAAGACCATGGACACGGTCCCCATGCGCGGCACCATTGTGATCGGCGAGGGCGAGCGCGACGAAGCTCCCATGCTTTATATCGGGGAGCAGGTGGGCGGCACGTATCCGGACGGCCGCGAGGTTCCGCAGGTCGATATCGCCGTCGATCCGCTGGAAGGTACGAACCTCTGCGCCACCGGCTCGCCGGGGGCAATCACGGTGCTGGCGGCTTCGGAAAAGGGCGGCCTGCTGAATGCTCCCGACTGCTACATGGAAAAAATCGTGGTCGGGCCATCCTGCAAGAACGCGGTGGAACTGGACGCTCCGGTCGCGGTCAACCTGAAGAACATCGCGCGGCGGATGCACCGCAGCGTGGAGGATCTGGTGGTGGTTGTGCTCGACCGTCCGCGGCACGAGAAGATGATTTCCGATATTCGCAAGGCAGGCGCGCGCATCAAACTGATCGGCGACGGCGATCTTTCGGCGGGCATTGCGGCGGCGGTGATCGGAACCGGGGTGCACGCGGTCATGGGATCGGGCGGCGCACCGGAAGGCGTGATTACGGCGGCCGCCATCCGCTGCCTGAACGGATACATGCAGGGACGGCTGGTGATCGACAAGCCGGAACTCGAAGAGCGCATTGCGAAGATGGGGATTAAAGACAAGAAAAGAATTTACGAGGCGGAGGACTTGGCCCCGGGGAAACAGCTGATCTTCGCCGCGACCGGCGTGACCGAAGGCGCGCTCCTGAAAGGCGTGCGCTTCTTTGGCGAAGGGACGCGGACTTCTTCGGTGATTCTGACTTTGAGGACGGGTCGGGTGCGGTTTATTGAGAGCATCCATTTGAACAAGGGGCCGGATGTGATGGTGCGGTTTTCGTAGGGCAGGTGTCAGTTCCCCAGTAAGACCTTCACCTCGGGCCCGGCTCTAGAGCAGTTTCATTGTTACTGTAAGCTGAGGTTGGGTTTTGGGAAGGGCACGGCTTGACAGTTTGCGGAAAAACTCACAAATGTGTGCCTTGCCGTGAAAGAGCGGGCTCACAAATGTGTGCCTTGCCGTGAAAGAGCGGCCTCACAAATGTGTGCCTTGCCGTGGAAGAGCGGCCTCACAAATGTGTGCCTTGCCGTGGAAGAGCGCCCTCACAAATGTGTGCCTTGCCGTGGAAGAGCGGCCCTTCAGGGCCGCGTAAAGCGTGCAGAATCAATGCGGGCTTCAGCCCCTGTGGTCGCCTTTCCTAAGGTGAACATGCTCCGCCATGACTACCTACCCGTAAACCTGAAGCCTGAAACTGCGCCGCGGGTGCCCCATCCTAAAATCGCGCTCTTTGCGATTTTAGGGTGGGATGTTCCACCCTGACTCGAAGATTCGTCGGCTTGCATCCGTGGTAAGCAAAGGGAGCCTGCCCTGAGCGACTGAGCGCAGCGAAGGAGTCGAATGGAGCGATGGTAGCAGCAGAAAGTTGAGGCGCCTAGCGGGCGTCTGAGCCCGCTGCCGAAATCCCGACTTTGCCGAAGCCCTGAGCGCAGTCGAAGGGGAAGCCGAGGGATCATGATTCGTGAAAACGCGTTAGTCCCCATGGCATGAGGACAATCTAGTTTTGTTCGCGGCCCAAGTCTCTGACGTGTGAACATCCCCACTCAAGCCAAAACCAGGCTTTAGTGGGTCACCCATCCAGCGCAGCCCTCGGCGTGGTATAATTGTGGATGAGATGTGGAATAAACATGGAGTGTACTGAATGAGCGGGCCCGCACTATTCGAAACTGTTCCTAAAGAGGATTATCTCAGCGTCTTTCCTTCTGGTGGTACCGACTACGAAAAGGTAGTGGACCTTCTAGATTTCAGGAAGAAGGACGTCGCAAGAGCCTCGAACGTCGCGCTGCATTCGGTCCGATATGA
>Ga0074044_10004971_pt1 | contig 10902 bp, 10 predicted proteins | sample BogForMeECP23OM1_FD_94443 | JGI IMG/M metagenome (GOLD analysis project Ga0074044, IMG submission 94443) | Bog forest soil microbial communities from Calvert Island, British Columbia, Canada - Bog Forest MetaG ECP23OM1 | ecosystem: Environmental > Terrestrial > Soil > Wetlands ...
CTGCGGCTCCGGCGGCGACATCGGCACCGCGACCCTGAACACCAACGGCTGGAGCAGCGCGGACACGGGGTCCGCCTCCGACCCGTCCAGCAGGCAGGTCTGGCTGTACTACGACCTCACCAACGTCTCCACGTCCGAGAGGGCCTACATCCTCCACGGGATAGCCGCCCAGGCGTTCGTCAACGACATGGAAGACCTCTTCCAATAACCAAGAAATTTTCCGACATCCTGATCCCTAAGTGAGAAAACAGGGGAAAACCCCCCGTCGTTTGAGAAAACTGGGCTAAGGGGCTCCGAGTGAAGAACGGACAGACAACCGAGCTGCTGACAATCAAGGAGTTTTCCCGGATCGTCAAGATCGCTCCGAAGACCCTCTACCGCCTCGCCTCCTCCGGCAAGATTCCGTGCATCCGCATAGGCCGCAACATCCGCTTCTCCCCAGACATGATCGACCAGATGCGCCAAGGGGGTGACCAGTAATGGCCCCGATCTGGTCGGTAGTAGCGAACCGCAAGGACAAGGCGAACCAGGCGTTCTGGACGGAGTACCTCCTCCCGGCCGTCGACGGCTGCTGCCCTGCGGAGCCGGGCGCGATCGTCCTGCTCGGCCCGGACTGCAAGATCGCCCCGTGCTTCCTGCCGCCCAGCACGGGCACCGTGATCGAGATCAACGGCACGCCGTCGCCGTGCCAGGGCGTCCTCAACTTCATACCGGGCACGGGCATCGACATCATCTACAGCCCGGACTGCGGCTACATCTTCAACGCCACGGGCATGATCGCGTGCGGCAGCGCGGCCTACCTCTGCACGGACGAGGCGGGAGTGAAGGTGGAGGTCGACCTCAGCCACCCGACGCACCCGGGCCAGCTCCTCATCTCGCAGCCCGGGAACACGTCCGCTGTATGGGCGGACCCGCAGGTGCAGGGCCTCTACCCGGCGGGCAGCACGATCTGCCCGGCCCCGGCGTACGTCGCGCCGACCTGCATCCAGCCGATCCTCATGGGCGGCGCGGACTGCAACGGCGTGCTCCAGAACGTCTCGACGACGACCGGGGGCGAGCTCATCACCGTCGCCCAAGACCAGGAGACGCTGGCGTCCGTCCTGCGCTTCGCCGCGACGACCGGGCCCACGCTGGTCACGAACGCCACCGCGGCCCTGAAGCCGCTTCTGTCCATCCGCCCGAAGGTGGGCGCGACGGCGGTCACCTTCACCTTCAGGAACCTGGATTTCCTCAGCAACGGGAACCTGTCCCACTACCAGCTGCTCCTGAACGCCGCGCTGACCGGGGCCAGCTTCCAGAACGTGGACCCGGCGTCCAGCGCCCAGTTCGACACCGCCGCGACCTCCTACACCGGGGGCAGGATGCTCGACGCCGGGTACATAGGCGCGGACTCGCGCCACAACGACTTCGAGCTTCGCTTCGGGTTCACCGGGGCGACGCCGGACATCGTCACCCTCGTCTATGTCGGAGCCGTGGTGCCCCCCGCCGGGGTCAACAAGTCCAACGCCGGGTGCTCGTTCGCCTGGGACGAGGCCACATGCTCGTAACCGTCAGGCCGTACGTCGGCGCGGACTGGGACGCCGTGCTGGCGATCACCAGAAAGAGCTTCAGGAACACGCACGACGAGGCGTACCTCAGGTCCATCGTCGACGACCCGAGGCGCGTGGTCTCCGTGGCGACGAAGCGCAAGAGGGTAGTAGGCTTCGCCGTGTTGCGCGTCCAGGGCCAGGCCTACCTAGACACGATCGCCGTGGCCTCCCAGTGGCGCAGGTCGGGCGTGGGCGGGCGGCTCATGTCCGCCGTGGAGGAGCAGGCCAGGAAGCGCGGCAGCGCGATACTCTTCCTGGACATGCACGCCAAGGGGCCGCTCAAGTGGTACCAGAAGCGGGGCTTCACCGTCGCCCGGAAGGAGGGCCTCGTCCTGTTCAAGGACGGCACCAGGTCCGCGCTGCTGGCGAAAGGGCTCTACTGGGGCCAGGTCGTGACCGCCGCCGAGGAGAAAAAGTCCGCTACCGCCGCACGCTAAAAACCCCTCTTTTCACCAATTTCCAGGCAGTTTTCCCGCTTTGACGACTACCGCACACCTCTATAGGCACCGATTTTGAGGCGGCGTAAGGCCGCAAGATAGACCAAGTTAAGAGGGAAAAACCATGGCCGCACCGCTATTTCCGGGTCTCGATCAGTACACGACAGTCACGATCAACGGGCTGTACGACAACAACACAGGCTCACCTCTTTTCGCGGCCAACGGCACAACAGCGCCGACATCGGGCGTCCTGGTCGGCGGCATCGACAGCAACGGCAACTTCCAGCCGCTCTCCCAGACCCCCAACGGCTACCTGAACGTCAACGGCGACTTCGTCGGAACCCTGACGAACAACAACGCCGCCCCGGTCGCGACCAACGTCGGCGCACTGACGGGGCTCGCAGCAACCTCGTACACCACGAACACCTACACCAACGGCTTCCAGGTCCTCCCCGTAACCGACTTGCACGGCGCACTGAACCAGGACCTACAGGCCGTGGCTGGCGTCCAGCTCGGCGCGACTGCGGTAGTCGCCTTCGGCTCCGCCCCCGCAGCGGTTAACGTCCCGGCCGTCAACTCCTCGATCTTCTCCGGCACGACGTCGATCACCAACACCGCCGGGTCGCTGAACGTCAACGTCACCAACACCACGGTGCCCGTCGCCGGGACGCTGACCAACAACAACGCGGCCCCCGCCGCGAACAACATCGGCGCTCTCGCGTTCATCGCCGAGACCGCCTACACGACCGCCACCTACACCACGGGCGACCAGGTCTTGGCCGTCACCGACCTCCACGGCGCGATCAACAACGACCTCCAGGCTGTCGGCGGCGTAGCGGTCGTCTCCGCTGCGGCTGGCGTCCAGAAGGTGGGCATCTCCGGCGCGACTGGCGCGACTCTCGACTCGACGGTTGTGTCCGGCACTGCACCGACGAACGCTCTGGCTGTTAGCGGAGTTTACAACGTCACCGAGCCCGCACCGACGAACACGCAAGCCACGGCATTGCAGCAGGACCAGGCGGCGAACCTGCTTGAGTTCCCAGGCGTCCAGTTCAAGACTGGCGCGGCATGGAACAGCGGCACTGGCGCGGGCACCTTCCAGTACCCGACGGGCACGACGACGCAGGGGCAGGACTCCGGCGCTCCCGCCTACGTGGTGCAGCTGGATTCGACCAGCACCATCACTGGCGGCGTGGTCACCTTCCAGGGAACCTACGACAACGTCAACTGGACCACGATTCCGGTCTCACAGGTCCTCAACCCGAACACGTTCGCGCAACTGACGAACCCATACACGCTCACCCCGACCGCGAACGTCCCGTTCCTGATCCTGGCGCAGGGCTACGTCGGCGTCCGCGCCGACCTGTCGACCGCCATCACGGGCACTGGCACGGTCACCCCGTACTGGTCGTCGCTGGCTTACGAGCCCGCAATCGCCAGCAGTACTTCGTCAACGGTATCCGGCACGCTCAGCAACAACACCGCTGCTCCGATTGCTGATAACGTCGGCGTCCTGCCCGCCATCGCGGAGACCGCGTACAACACGGTCACGTACACGACTGGCAACCAGGTCCTCCCGGTCACCGACTTGCACGGCGCTCTCAACCAGGACCTACAGGCTGTCGCTGGCGTCCAGCTGGGTGCCACGGCGGTCACGGCCTTCGGCTCCGCCCCTGCGGCGGTCAACGTCCCGGCCGTGAACTCCTCGATCTTCAGCGGCACCACGGCCCTCACGAACACGGGCGGCGCACTGAACGTCGAGATCACTGGCTCGACCGCCACCCTCACGGTCGCGGGCAACCTGACCAACAACAACGCGGCCCCGATCGCCAACAACATCGGCGCTCTGATCGCGGTCACGAACTCCGGCACGTTCCCGGCGGTCACCCTCCCGGCCTACACGGCTGGCGACCAGGAGCTCCTCCGCGTCTCGCAGGGCGGCTCGCTCGTCATCATCCCTGCGGACGAGGAGTACCAGTCCTCGGTCCTCTACTACTCCATCGACTCGACGAGCAACGGCGCATCGCCCGCCCTCGTCTCGCTGGCGAACGCCACGATCGTCCCGCTGATCTCCATCCAGTCGAACTCGACCACGCAGCTCTTCACCATCCGCGAAGTCCAGGGCTACGGCGACGGCTCGCAGATCAAGTTCTTCCTCATCAAGAACCCGCAGACCCTCACGGGCTCGGCGTTCACGGCGACGGGCATCCCGACCGGGTCGCACATCAAGCTCGACGTCACCGCGACCGCCGTCACCATCGGCACTGGAAGCGTGGTTTGGACGCAGATGGCGGCCTCGGTCGACGCCTACGTCGATAACCTCCTGCAATACCTGGCAGCCGGGACGCCGGGCGACACCTACACGCTGGCGGCCGCCAAGTTCGGCACTGGTACTTCCAAGGCCTACGGCATGATCCGCTGGTCTGAGGAAGCAGCCTCGATCTAATCGGCTGACCATTAACAAACAAAAAGGGGCACTCAGTGAGTGCCCCTTTTCCATCTTTAGGAGTCAATTATAGGGGATATGGCAGATGCCTGAGTCACAGTATTCAATCACAGCAAGCATCAGTGTTGGCGAGCAGAACGCTTCGTTCATCACGTGGAACTCTGCTACCGCTGTCAATGCGACTGCGCAGTTGGTCAACAACGATGTCTCCTATAACACCCTAAATATCTCTCTGGCGCAGACCACCACGATTACAGGTGGTGTGGTTACGTTCCAAGGCAGTACAGACGGTGTCAACTGGGTCAACCTTCAGGGATTTCAAGTTGGAACAGGAACAACCATAGGCCCGACCTACACGCTGACAGCGAATACCTACGTTGTGTTCAGTTTCAACCTGACCGCCATTCCGTATTTCCAAGTGCTGCTCAGTACGGCTATCACAGGCACAGGTTCATTGACCATCGGTTATTCCGCTGACTCGTTCGTCAACGCGATGAGCGTATCGTCGTCCGGCAGCAACGCCAGCGTAGGCCCAAACGGCTCGCCGATCCCCGGCGACTCGACCCTGATCGGCTCCAAGGACGCCAGCGGGAACCTACAGCCAGCGAGCGTGGCGAACCCGATCCCGGTCACGATCGTCCCGAACTCCATAGGGAACGCGCCGACCATCGTGGCCATCGGCACGTCCTCCACGTCGGTCCTCGCGGCTAACACGAGCAGGAAGGGCCTGAACCTGGTCAACATGAGCTACGAGACGATCTCCCTCTCGTTCGGGGCCAACGCCGCCGTGCTGTTCAGCGGCATCAACCTCGGCCCGGGCGGCACGTTTTGGATGGACGCGACAGACTTCACGACCGCAGCCGTCAGCGCGATCTCCACGCTGACCGCCGCAGGCGGCTACCTCGGAGTACAGGAGTTCCAGTAAATGCCCGTACAGAATCCATTTTCGCTACAGTTCAACGGCAACATCACGGAGTGGAACAGCGTAGCCCTCGGCAACCCCACGGCGTGGGGCACAGCGCCCACCGCCCAGGTGGTGATCGGCGTCAACGCCGAGATGTTCGCCGGGACCACCGCGCTGACCGCCACTGGCTCGTCGCTGAACGTGAACATCACGGGCGGCACCTTCGGCGGCACCCTGTCGAACAACACCGCCGCGCCCGCAGCCACCAACCTGGGCGTCCTCCCGGCAATAGCCGAGACCGCTTACAACACGGTCACCTACACCACGGGCAACCAAGTGCTGCCCGTCACCGACCTGCACGGGGCCCTGAACCAGGACCTCCAGGCGTACGCTGGCACGCAGCTCACGGGCACGGTCACCGCGTACGGAACCGCGCCCACGGGCAACGTGTTCGGCGTCAACGCCTTCATCACGAACACCCCGGCCGTCACCGTCTCCGGCACTGTGGCCGTCACCCAGTCCACGTCGCCTTGGGTTGTCTCATTGGCATCTACGACGATCACTGGAACTGTCACGGCGGTGGGCAACCTCACCAATAACAACGCTGCGCCGACTGCGACTCTCCAAGGCGTTCTTCCAGCGATTGCTGAAACCGCGTACACCACCGTAACGTACACGACAGGCGATATGGTTCTGCCTGTCACCGACCTTCACGGTGCTTTGAACCAAGACCTGCAAGCATACGCAGGAACCCAGTTGACGGGCACGGTCACGGCGTACGGGACTGCACCGACTGGAAACGTATTCGGTGTCAACGCCTTCATCACGAATACCGTCCCGGTCACACTTACATCAACTACGATCACGGGAACGGTCGCAGTAACCCAGAGCACCAGCCCTTGGGTTGTAGCAGGGAACCTGACCAATAACAACGCTGCGCCTGCCGCGACAAACTTGGGTGTCCTCGGCTTCATTGCGGAAACCGCATGGACAACAGCCACGTACACGACGGGCAACCAAGTTTTGGCTACCACCGACACCCACGGTGCTGTGTGGACCGATCTTGGCGCTGTCGCGGGAACCGCTGTCGTCACAGCCGCCGCTGGTATTCAAAAGGTTGGTATTTCTGGCGCAACAGGCGCAACAGTCGATGCAGCTTCTACTCAAAACGTAGCGACCCCGACGAACGGCATCTTGATCCTTGGCGAGTTCAACACCACGCCAACCACGATTACAACGGGCAACTCGTCGCCGTTGCAGATGACGGCTGCGGGCGGTGTACGCGTCGCAATCTCAGGTAGTGCTTCAGCAACGATGGACGCCGTTATTACCGCTGCAACAGCCCCGGCGAACGGTCTCGCAGCGCTTAGCGTATACCAAGCCACGCAACCGTCTTTGACCACAGGTCAATCAGTCGCTCTTCAAAACGACTCAGCGGGCAACCTGCAAATTTCCTATGGATGCAACGTCACCACTGGCGCGACATTGCCTGTGGCGCTCAACTCAACCCAGTACATCACGGGCACCGCCACGATTGGTGCGCCTATCGGCAAGCCCGCAGTCATCATCCAACTAGATCAGACCACCACTATCACGGCGGGCGCAGTCACATTTGAAGGAACGTATGACGGCACCAACTGGGTAACAATCCCTGTTGCGCAGGTTGTACATCCAGAAACGTTTGCTCTACTCACCAACCCATACACCTTGGTCGCGAGCACGAATCAGCCGTTCATGATTCTGATGCAGGGTTACCAGAACGTGCGTATCCGCGTGTCCACGGCAATCACGGGCACTGGTACTGTCACACCGTATTGGGACAGCCGCAACCATGCACCCCTTCAGGCTATCAACGTCACGGCGAACCCATCCGGTGGTACAAGCGTCGCTACAGGCTCCATCGGTGCGACAAAGACCGCCATCAAGACGTCGGCTGGCGCTGTGTACGGTTGGTACTTCTACAACTCGAACTCATCTGTGGTTTACGTACAAATGTTCGCCAATACCGTCGCTGGCGTCACGCTTGGCACGACCGCCCCGACAATGAGCTTGGGCATCCCGCCCGGATCGGCGGCGAACATGGCTTTCGACACTGGAGTCAGCTATGCCACGGCGATCACCATTGCCATTACGACGACTCGCGCAGGTGCGACTGGCCCGACAAACACAGTGGATTACAACGTTCTCTACCTGTAAGGAAACCTATGGCATTCGGTCACGTACAAGGCACAGCCGTATCAAGCGTCGTAGGGGCAACCACGGTAACGCTGACTCTTGGCGCTGCGCCAGCAATCGGAAACCTAGTTGTTGCGGTCTTCCAAATCCAGCCTACGTCGATAACTGGTTTCGGCATCAAGGATGGGAACAACAACGCTTACAAGCTGACGCCAAGTTCCCCGTTCACTACGACGAATCCCGCCATCACACAGTATTTCGCGTATCTGTCTCCTGCCCCATCGAACGCCACGGCTGCCGTCACCGCTACGTGGACTGGCACGTCGTCCTACTACAATTTCTGGCTGGAAGAGTTTTCGGTTCCTCTCGGACAAATGGCGGTTTTTGACAACGACATCACGGCGAACAACACCGTGGGTGCAACGGCGATCAACACACCGACTATTACACCGGGCGGGATTCAAGGCGAGCTACTTTACGCCGCAGTCGCACCGAGTGGGGTTGTCACCGCACCAGTAGCGGGTGGAACGGCTGGGGTTTGGACTGGCGCAGCGGGCGGAATCGTTGGCGGCAACATGGCGGAGTACGACCTGAGCGCGACGACGGCGCAAGCCGTCAATTACACACAAAACGCCGCAGTTTCTTGGAACAGCATGGGGATGGCATTCTACCTTTTGAGTCACAATCTCGCCATCAGTGGAGCAGGGGCATAAAAACGTTTTCGGGTTTAGTAAGTAGGAAGGCACCATGAGCATAACCGGAACATACACACTCGGCACGCCAGTAGTCACCGCGACAAGCGGCGGCGGATTAACCGCCACGCAGACGATTACTTATGCTCTGACAGGCGATGGGGCATCGACGTCATTTTCGCAGGACACTTTGATCGCTGGCGCAGCCCAATTTGGTATGGGTTTACCCGCTTCTGTCACTGCGACCATCACCAAGCAGCAAATAACTGGCACGCCTCTGGCTTGGGTAGCTGGTAAAGTTTACGCGCTCAACACACAAATTGGTGCGGCAAACGGTACAATCCAGCAAGCAACAACGGGTGGAACTTCGTTCAGCGGTGTGTGGACTGCAAACACAACTTACACCACGAACCAGCAAGTCTTCGATCCTTACGGCAACATTCAGACCGCTACTGTAGGCGGCACGACAGGCACCAGTTTACCCTCCAATTTCACACCGAACATGGGTTCAGGCACGGTCACACAAGACAATGGTGTGACGTGGACTTGCGGCGGAAACGTCTACCCAGCGTTCAGCGCAACCCCCACTCAAACCACTGCGGACAACAGCGTGGTGTGGACATGCGAAGGTACGAACAGCGTTGCGCCGACCTACGACGCACCGATTATCACACCTACCTTGAACGGTTCTGTGCTCACCTTGAGTTTCAACGAAGCCTTAAAAGCACCGGGAGCGACAAACACCGATGCCTACGGCACCGTCTTCACCTACACAACGTGGGCAGTTGTGGTCACGTTGCACTACAGCGCCAGCGCTGTCAGCAGTGTACCAGTTACCGCAACAACGGCTACTTGGAACAGCAGCACCGCGATCAACACAAACTTGCCGATGAACATCAACGGTGCCGCGACGGTTACAGTTGCCTTCACCGTCACTGGGACTATCACGTCTGGCGGTTTGGTACAGTGCCAAGTTTCCGTAGACAATGTGAGCTGGTTTCCAATCCAGTTCACCACCACCGCCGTATTCGGTACGTCCTCGTCATGGGCACCGTCCGTTGGCAACTTCATTGCAGTAGTAGACGTCGCAGGCTTCGCCTACTTCAGAACGATCCTCGGCTCCGCTATCGTAGGGTCTGGCTCCTTCCTCGTTGCTCAACAGACTTCAGCACTATCATCGACGGCTCTGGTCACGGTCGGGCAATCGAACGCCGGGGCTTTGCTTGCCACGGTAGCACAGTCAGGGACATGGACAGTTGGTGTCTCAGCAGCGCAGACCATTGCTGTAACCCAAGCCACAGCAGCGAACTTGAACGCCACAGTTGTGCAGGGAACAGCCGCCAACTTCAACGCCACGGTCGTAGGCACCACACTCACGAAGGGCACTCAGGGCGCGGCTGGATTTTCGGTGCAGGACCTCAAAGACTCGGGTCGTAACTACGTTAGCTTCACTGCTACGGCTGCTGCGGGTGTCACAGCAGAAACCCTTCTGTCGCTATCTCAAAACAAACAGGGCACAGTCACGGCTGGTGTCACGAGCTACACGGTCACGTCCGGTAAGACGCTTCGCATCACTTCGATCTCAGTCAGCCTTAAGTCGGCGGCTGCGGCCATCGCGTTTGCACGTCTCTCCCTGCGCCATAACACGGCAGGAGCAACCATCGCTACCAGTCCTGTTGCTTATTTGGTGCCTGAAGTCAACACGAATAGCGCCACGTCCGGCACGAGCGCGTGGATCACCGTGGAAATCCCGGACGGGCTGGAGTTCTACGGGAACGGGACGCAGACCATCGGTGTCAGCCATTTGGATCAGGCGACGACGAACATCCTCAACGTGACCGTCTGCGGGTTCGAGTACTAAGAGTTTCCGCGCTGCTTCCGCAGCTCGCCTGGGAACTTGAACTTCGGCCTGGGCACGAGCCCGAACCTCAGGGCTATCACGACCCTGAACTCCTCAAGCGTTAGGCACCCCTTCAGGTTGTTGCAGTCCCGGCACGCGTCCACGATGTTGCTGCGGGCGTTGCTGCCGTTCCTGCTCCTCGGGGTGACGTGGTCTCTCGTCTTTTTCTGGCGGGTGAGTTGCTTGTCGCAGTAGAAGCACCGGAAGATTCCGATTCTCTTCATGGGCCTACGACGGCTCCTGTAGAAACTGGTCAATGTGTGTGAGCACGGCGCAGATGGCGCTCAGTGCCTCTCCTATGTGGGCTGGGCTTCCTTCGATCTCGAAGTCGGTGGGGTTGAGCAGCTCTGGGTCTTTTTCGACGATCCTCACGCGCACGCAGTCTTTGGTGACGCGCTGCACGAAGATGTCGCACTCCGAGGTGACAATGTGGGTGGTGCGCTGGCTCATGTCCGGCTCCCCGTACCTCTACAAGGGGGGCGGGAAGCCGGGACATTTTCAGAGGCGGAAGGTGACGAAGTCGTTGTAGCCCTCGCGCGGGTTAAGCTCGTGCAATGACGGCCACTTGACGCCGTTGGCCGCGACGTGCTGCTTCACCTGGGCGTCCTCGTGCTGCACGTGCGCGGTGTCCCGCGAGCACGCGACGCCGAGCGACGGGTGGGTCTCCGAGCATGGGATGAATCCCTGTTCTGCCATAGTGGTCTCCTTCCTGGAAGATTCTGCTGCCTATATAATACTGTGAGTATTGGGTTTACCGCA
>Ga0074044_10004972_pt1 | contig 10901 bp, 10 predicted proteins | sample BogForMeECP23OM1_FD_94443 | JGI IMG/M metagenome (GOLD analysis project Ga0074044, IMG submission 94443) | Bog forest soil microbial communities from Calvert Island, British Columbia, Canada - Bog Forest MetaG ECP23OM1 | ecosystem: Environmental > Terrestrial > Soil > Wetlands ...
AGCCCGCGCGGCGCGTGCATTGGGGTGCAGGCCTTGTCGCCGTCGACGAAGAATACCAGACCATCAGGTTCGCCGTCGACGTGCGCGAGCACCGCCTCGTCGCCACACGGCAGATTCGGAGGCGTCTCGAGATTCATTGCGTAGACGCCGCGAAGGAATTGCCACTGGTCCGGCGTGAGTTCGATCAGCTTGCCGTTGTCGCCGGTGATCGCGGCGCGCACGGCCGCGAGATCCACGCAGCGAAGGACAAGGGCAGGCGAGATTACACCTTAAAACCAACGACCCATGGTCCCACGAATCGGATCCAGTTCAGTCCATGGCCGCCCCAACGATAGCCGCACCTTTGTCGGAGCAACTCAACTCAGTTTTTGAGCCGGCTTCGAGCCGCTCGTCGTAGCCGTAGTCAACTGAATTCGGGACAGGAGGCCTTGACGCTGACACGAACTCGATCGCCATGGCGCAAAGCAAGCCGACGACGCCAAACGCAAACGACCATAGTCGCATTTCTGGCGTGTCCGGTCTCGTGCGGCATAAGCGATCTGAGTCCCTCATCGCGAGCTCTAATATGGCTCACTCAAACCGCGGCCAATGCCGCGGCTCCTTTTGATGAAAGCGGGAACGCGCAAAGGCGCTCTCCGATCGCTTGCCGCCGCTTTAGAACGGTGAATCTTTGAAATAGAAGTCCTTCGCGTTGTCCTTGGTGATCAGCGACGCCTTGAGGATGTATTCGCCTCGCACCGGGATTTTTTCCTCGAGGCCGAGCGCGGTCACGTCCATCGCCACCGCGACCATGGTCGGCGAATAGAGGACGTCGACCGGCATCATTGGATCGCCGTCCATCACCCGCTTCACCATGTCCTTGGCGCCGGCGCCGGCCACGACGAACTTGATGTCGGTGCGCTTGGCCTGCGCGATCGCCTCGAATACGCCGATCGCCATGTCGTCGTCCTGGCACCAGACGGCGTCGATCTTGGGGTGCTTGGTCAGGAAGTCTTGCATCACCTTAAAAGCGTCGTCGCGGCTCCAGTTGCCGAACTGGCTGTCGAGCACGTTGATCTTAGTGCCCTTGATGCCCGCGTTGAAGGCGTCGACGCGCATTGCGTCGATCGGGATCGGCAGGCCGCGGATTACGACGATGTCGCCGCCGTTGGGCATCTTCTCCTTGAAAAAGGCTGCAGCCGACGCGCCGAGGCCCGGATTGTCGCCGCCGACGTAAAGGTCGTAGATCGAGCGGTCGTCTGCGATGCGGTCGACGACGGTGACGAACGGCCCCTTGCTCTTCACCTTGCGGATCGGATCGGTCAGCACGTTGGGATCATGCGGCAGCACGACCAGGGCGTCGATGCCCTGGGTCGAGAGGTCCTCGAGCGCGTTCGCCTGGGCGGCTGGGTCCGGCGACGTCTTCACGATTACTTTCAGTCCGGGATATTTCTTTTCCAGGGCTTTCGCTTCCTCCATCGCGTGGAACACCACGCCGCCCGTCCAGCCATGGTCGGCCGTCGGAACAGAGACCGCCATTGTCTTCTTCTCCTGCGCCTGCGCCGCGCCGACCATCAGGCCGAGGACCGCCAGGCTGACCACAATACGCTTCATGCTTCATCTCCCACTTGTGAGAAGCTCCGGGCGGGCGCCCGGGCCGCTCGGTTTTTCCTCATCGACTCCCGGACATGCCGCGCTGGGCCAGCATCGCGATGATGATAATCGCGCCCTGAACCGCGCCGATGAGGTATTCGCTGACCAGATTTGACAACAGCATGATGTTGCCGATGACTTCGAGGATGAGCGCGCCGGCGATCGTCCCCCAGATGTGGCCGACGCCGCCCTTGAGGCGCGTGCCGCCGACGACGACGGCGGTGATCGCCGTCAGCTCCCAGCCGAGCCCGGTCGCCGCGCTGGCCGAACTGAGCCGCGGCACGTAGACGATGACGGCGAGCGCGACGCAAAGGCCCTGCAGCACATAGGTGATCGTGCGCACGCGCGCGACGTTGATGCCCGAATAGCGCGCGACATCCTCGTTTGAGCCGACCGCGCGCACGTGCCGCCCATAGGCGGTGCCGTAGAGAATGAACGCGCCGACCACCGCAACGCCGAGAATGACCAGCACCGGATAGGGCACGCCGAGCACGTCGCCGAAATAGACCGGACGATAGGCCGCCCGGACATCGCTGTTCCTGATGGTGATCGACCCGCCCTGCGCCAGCCAGGTGAGCAGCGAGCGGAAGATGCCCATCGTGCCCAGCGTCACGATGAACGGTTCGATCTTGCCGACCGTCGTCGTCAGTCCGTTGAACAGGCCGCACAGCGCTCCGACCGCGAGCGAGAGCGCCATCGCCGAGGCGATCAAGAGCGGCATGTTGTCAATGAGGCCCGAGTTCAGGAAAAGAATCGTCAGGCCCGAGACGAAGGCCGCCATCGCGCCGACGGAGAGATCGAGCCCGCCGCCGGTGATGACGAGCGTCTGCCCGACTGCGATCGTGGCGATGAACGTGCTCCGCGCAAGGACATTGGTGAGATTGTCGAAGCTCAGGAAACGCGGGTTGGCCAGCGCGCCGAGCACGCAGATCAGCGCGAGCGCGACAAACGGCGCGACCGCCGCGACGTTCACGCGCCGTCGCGTCGCGGCGATCGGAGCCTCGCGCACCGCCTGGGTCATGCCCGAACGTCCTCCGCCTTCGCGTCCACGCCCGTCGCGAGAACGACGATCGCATGCTCGTTCATCGCCTCGCCCGCGACTTCCCCGACCACCCGGCCGTTTCGCATGACGATGATGCGGTGGCAGATGCCGATCAACTCCGCCATTTCGGACGAGATGACGATCACCGAACGACCCTCCGAGGCCAGCGCCGCGATGAACCGATAAATCTGCTGCTTGGCGCCGATGTCGATTCCGCGGGTCGGCTCGTCGATGACGACGACGCGCGGATCGAGTTGCATCATTTTCGCCAAGAGAAGTTTCTGCTGGTTGCCGCCGGACATCTGGCCGGCGAGCAGGTTCTTGTCGCCCACCCGGATGTCGAAGCGCTGGATCGCCTCGTCGAGCGCGTGGCTCTCCTTGGCGCGGTCGATGAGCGGCCCGCGCTGAAAATGATCGAGCGCCGCCAGCGTCAGGTTGGTCGCGATCGTTTCCTCGAGCAGCAGGCCTTTGCTCTTGCGGTCCTCGGTCAAATAGACGGCGCCTGCGCGCATGCCGGCGCGCGCGTTCGGCCATTGCTGCGGCGCGCCGCCGAGCCGGATTTCGCCGTCGCCCTTGCGCAGCCCGAATAGAGCCTCAAACAATTCGGTCCGTCCCGCCCCGACCAGTCCGGAGAATCCGACGATTTCGCCGGGCCGGACGCTGAAGCTAACGCCCTCGGCGAAGCCCGCCGCGCCGAAATTCGTGACTTCGAGCGCGGGCTCTCCGGTCGGCGCCGGCGGGCGCGGAGGGTAGAGGGCGAGAAGGTCGCGCCCAACCATGAGGCGGGCCATGTCGACCGGTTCGAGTTCGGCCGAGGGCCGGGTCGCGACCCACTTGCCGTCGCGCAGCACCGTCACCACGTCGGCGACCGCTTTGACCTCTTCGAGGCGATGGGAAATGTAGAGAACGCCGACGCCCTTGGCCTTCAGATCGCGGATGAGCTTGAGGAGCGCGGTCGTCTCGACCGGGGTCAGCGACGCGGTCGGCTCGTCGAAGATCGCAATCCGATGAGGAACGGCCAGCACCCGGGCGATTTGCGCGAGCTGGCGCTGGGCGATCGACAACCGCTGGACGGGGACGGCCACCGGCGCCTCGACGCCGAAGACGCGCATCGCCTCGGCCGCGCGGCGGTTCATCTCCCTGTCATCGACAATCAGCCCACGCCGCAGCTCGCGTCCGAGAAACATGTTCTCTGCAATCGACAGGTCCGGCGCCAGCATGATCTCCTGATGCACCAGAACGATGCCGCGGCGCTCAGCGTCGACCGGGCCTTTCAGTTCGATCGGCGCGCCGTCCAGTTTGATGGCGCCGCGGCTCGGCGTCAGGTGACCGCTCAGGATCTTCATCAAGGTCGACTTGCCCGCGCCGTTCTCGCCGATGATCGCGTGGACCTCGCCGGCTCGGACGCTGATCGAGATGTCGCTAAGCACTTCGATAGGCCCGAAGGATCGCGAAAGCCCGGACGCTTCGAGGATGACCTGATCCAACCGCGGGCTTGTCCCGTTCCCTTGGTCAGCGATTGGCGGCGACATGCTTCGCTCTGCCCGTTGCGACACGCCACCCCCCACATTCGGCTGTCTACCCAAGCCGACATGTTAGACCTAGCATCGCGAGCGTTCGCGAGTAAAGCGCGCGTCTTTGCGGCGCTTGGTCGCAGAGGCCTTGACGCAATACGCGCCGCCTCTTTCGGCGGCGGGCGCTTATCGCGTTCTGTGCACCAATATCATTATTGCACGCTACCCGCTTTTGGGCCATTACCAACATAGTCAATACGTATATCATGACGCGGTTGCAGAAGAAGGCGCCTATGCGACTGAAAACCTTGAGTGGCGCGCAAAAAGCTCAGTCGACAATGGCCGGCGCGCGGGCCCGAGACGGCGACCGCCTAGCGGGCCTCGCATGCCCGAGCGGGAAGCGCCGCAAAATCTTGAATTCGCCGCCGGGCTCGCTTTCGGCGAAGAGCGTCAGCGCGTCGACACGCAAGGCATGCGAAGCAACCCGACGCCGGAACTCCCGTTCCAGCGAACGCGCCACACTATCCGCATCGAGAACGGCGTTGTTCAGGGTAAAATGGGGACGAAACTCGTCGAGCACGTAGGGGTAGCCCCAAGCGTCGAGGTAGTACGCCTGGCGGGGCGTCAGGCGCGCCGACTCGCGCCGTTGGCGCTCGCCATCAGTGAGGGGCGCGCGCATCGGGTCAAGCGCGCGAACGACGCTCCCCTCGAATGACCTCAATTCCGTCAAAGCGCCCTGAGGCTTCAAGACGACAAAGGCGCGCCCCTCGCCCGTCGCGATTGCCCCCACCTCCAGTTGGCCGGCATCAAACGGTGCGAATTTGTACGCGAACTCGGCGACGTTGTTGATCAAATCGGCGACATCGAGGTCAACGCGCAGTCGAAACGGCGCCTTCAGGGTCGCGTGAAAGCCGTAGCGGCGGGGTTCGCTGGTCATATTCCGCCAGGAGTCTGGCGGATACCCTTCCGGCGCAAACCCATCGCAGGACGCGCCGGTCATCGCGTCCCGGCCGATAACGTCGCAACCGAAACGCCAAAGCTCGCTCTCGGTCGGCGGCGCAAGATAAAGCGCGTATCGCAGTTGGGTTGTGGGCGAGCGCATCTGAGGCGGCATGCTGGCACAATTTCGAGGAATCGGACAATGGTTTTTCGCGTCGAATCGCAGTTGACGCGCAAGGGCTTAGGGCGCGGTCCGGCGTCGCCTTCGCGCCGCGCTTGGAGGGCGGATCGTCTATTTCGGAACGCGAGCCGCGCGGCAAGGGCTCACCATCGCGGAAGCCGCGAACGCCTTAGGCGCTGGCGGAAGCGGCCCGCAGGGGTGAGCCTGAGGCGCTTACAGAACAGTAACCCGCAGGGCTTAAATAGGGGCCTCGTCCGAATGATTTGGACCTATTCGTCGCGTCGCCGCCGGCCGTAGCGCTGACCGGTAGCCGCCGCCATGATGGCCGCCCGCGCGCATCGATCAGAGGTCGGCCGCAATGCGAGTCCCCAACGTCAACTCTAGGCCGCTTATGAGGAGCGCGGCGCTGGATTGCCACGCGTTCTTGCCAACGAGACCGGGCCGATCATGAACGTTCTCCGGTTTGTTCGGTCGCAGTTCAATGCGGCATACGCCCTCGGCGTCATCCTTCTCGGCGCTGTGGCGCTGACCGCGCTGCAGTCCCTTGTCCCGGGCGAAGAGCTGACCACATTGCGCTCCTTTATCCCGGGCGCAACTCCGATCTTTCAGCTTGTCCTGTTCGGCTGGATCGGGGTCGTAATCGGCCGTTTCAGCATTCGGGCCATGTCGAGCACCGGTCAGCGCGACGGTCAAGAGACGACGCGACGAGAGACGGCCGTCAAGGAGGAGAAGATCGATCGGGTTTTGCACCATATCATAAGGGTGCTCCAGACGCACTTGGCCGACAGCGAGATCTATTCCAAGCGGCTTGACGGCGCCAACGAGCGACTGTCGCAGCAGCAAACTGTTGGCCCCATCAATGAGATCGTGCTGGCCCTCGTCGAGGACAATCGCGACATGCGCGCCAAGCTCCACACCGTCAGCCACAACCTCGAAGAGTCGCGCCTTCAGGTGGTGCAGCTGCAAACGAACCTCGACCGGGCCGAAGAGGCCGGGCTGCGCGACGACGTGACCGCGGTCGGGAATCGCCGCTTCTTTGACGCCTGCTTGGCGGAAGAAGTGGAGAGGGCGCGAAGAGCGAGCGACGACTTTTGCCTCGCCCTCGCCGACATCGACAAATTCAAGCGTGTCAACGATCGATTCGGGCATCTCGTCGGCGACCGTCTCCTCCGTCTGTTCGCCAATATCCTGGTGCAGAACGTGCGAGGACAAGACAAGGTCGCGCGATTTGGCGGTGAGGAGTTCGCGCTGATGTTCCCGGGCGCGCGCCTTGTTGACGCGGTCAGCGTGGTCGAACGAATCCGGCTGATTCTGGAATCGAAGCAGTGGTCCATCGAACCGAGCGGCGAGCGCGTGGGCAAGGTGACGGCATCGTTCGGCGTTGCAAGGCTTAGGGCGAACGAGTCAGGCAACGATCTTCTGCAACGGGTCGACCAACGCCTTTATGAGGCCAAGACCCAAGGAAGAAACCGCGTCGTCGCCGAGGGCGCAGACGACGGAGCCTCGTCGTCCCCGCGGCTGGCCCGCGGGAGGCGCGCCGCGACAGGCTGAGACGTTCGTCGAGACCGCGCGATGACGTCCGACCGCCGAAGCGATGCGTTTCAGCGCGCCCTCGACGAAGCGCGGCGAAAGGATCGCGCCCTGAATGACGACGAGTCGAGGCCTGCGGAGAGACCGCGCGTGCGCGCGGGCGTCGAATTTGGTCCGGCGCCGAGCTCCGGCGGAGAGGCGCGTTTTGGCCTGGGCTTGGATTGGACGGACGAGCCGGCGGATCGGCCGGGACCGCCGGCGCCGGGCTCGGGGGACGAAACGGCTCCGTGTCGCGCGGATACGCCGGCCGATATCGCCGAGGAGCTCGGCCTTGGCATGGCGATGACGCCAGGCCAGCTCGCGTCCCGCTGGCGCAATTTCGTTTGGCGCAATCATCCCGACCGCCAGCCCTTTGAAGCGCGCGAGCGGGCCAACGCCCGTGTCGCGATCGCCAACACACTCTATGATCGAGCGCGGCGGGAACTCGCCAAGGGACGATGACGGACCGGATTATTCGAAGATCATCTTGCGGGCGAAGAGCGAGGCGCCGTTCGCGCCTCTCGCGACGGTAAGAAGCGTCGCGCCCTTGTCGTCGAGCAAGACCCAGCCGCCATCGCGCGCGACGATCGCGCCGATGCGGCCGACGCCCGCCACGCTGTCGCCGGGAGCGGCCGCGCGGATCGCGCCGTCGATCTTCAGCCAGACGCGATCCGCTCGGGCGGCGACAATCTCGACCGGCCGCGCGTCCTGTCCAGCTTTGCTGGCTGAGGCGTCGAGCGAACCCGTCGTCGCCAGATCGACGGCAGGCGCGCCGGCCACAGGCGGCGGGGCCGGAGCTTTGATAGCAGTCGCTACGACCGCCGCGCCGCGTGGCTGGGCGAAGATCGCCAGATATTCCATGCCGTTCACGCGCGTCTTCCCGCCGCCATAGGCGAGCATATAGGCGGCGAACGCGATGGAAAGGCCGGCCAGCGCCGTGCCGACCGCCCGCATCGCAATTTCCTGATCAGACGCCATGGCCGGCCTCTCACGATTCGGTGGTCTTGGCGTCGCTGCGCAGCGCGGCGGCGAGTTCGATGAAGGGATCTTCGCACGCCGGCGCTTCGATCGACTGGTTCATTGCTTCATAAATGCGCGGCACCGATTTGATCGCCTTGTCGAGGATCGGGTCGGCGCCAGCCGCGTAGCCGCCCATCAGACGCAACTCGCGGGTCTCCTCGTATCGGGCGATCAGCGATCGTAGGTTCGTGACTAGCTGGCGTTGCTCGGGCGTCCACACTGGGTGCGCCAACCGCGACACGGACGAGAGAATATTGACCGCCGGATATCGGCCTTCGTCGGCGATGGCGCGGTCCAACACGATGTGGCCATCGAGGGTGCCGCGGATCGCATCGGCGACCGGATCGTTGTGATCGTCGCCGTCGACCAGAACGGAGAAGACGCCCGTAATCGAACCTGAACCTTCCTCGCCCGGCCCCGCGCGCTCAAGCAGGCGCGGCAGATCGCTGAATACGCTCGGCGCATAGCCGCGCGCGACGGCTGGCTCCCCTGCCGCCAGCGCCACATCGCGGGCGGCGTGAGCGAAACGTGTCACCGAATCGACGATCAGCAAGACCGAATCCCCCGAGTCGCGGAAGTATTCGGCGATCGCCATCGCTGTTTTCGGGGCGAGACGACGCATCATTGGGCTTTCGTCGCCCGTTGAGACGACCGCGACCGCGGAGGCGCGATCCTCGCCGAGCGTGTCGTCGAGAAATTCCCGCACTTCGCGGCCACGCTCACCCACGAGCGCGATCACGACACTGTCGAATTGTGGCGCCCGAGCGAGCATCGCAAGAAGCGACGACTTGCCGACCCCTGATCCCGCAAACACGCCTACCCTCTGCCCCAGGCACAGCGGCGTGAAGAGGTCGACGACTCGCACTCCAGTGCGGATGGGCACGTGAACACGCCCGCGTGAAAGGGCAGGCGGCGGATCAGCGTCGAGAGGCACAGATTTGTCCCCGGAGACGAGCTCGCCAGCTCCGTCCAGCGGCCGCCCGAGCGCGTCGATGACGCGCCCCTTCCACGTCTGGTCCGGCGACAGCGATAGGTTGTCGGTGCTATAGGCGCGGGCGCCGATCGCTGCGTCGCAACGCGCGTCGAACGGCTTGAGCGTGGCCGAGGCGTCGTCGATCCTGACGACTTCGCCGATCTGAACGCGATCGCCGACGTCGACGCTGACGCACTCGCCCAGCTTGAGAAAGCGCGACAGGCCCGCAACGCGATAGTGCGACATCGAAACCTCGATCACGACGCCGCTGACGCGCGCAGGTTGCAAATTTCGCAATCCCCACGCCACGCGCCGCTCGAGGCGCTCGAGCGCGGGCATGGGGGCGTCGGAGGGTGCGTCGATCATGGGGACGATCCGAGAGTTTTAATTGCCTCTTGCAGCGACGCCTCAGACTGCGACACCTCGGCCGCGACGCCGTCAAAGGCCCGCGTCACGTCGACCAGTCTGGTCACCTCCCGCACCGGATCGACGTTCGAGCTTTCCACCGCGCCCTGAACGACTCCGTCACGCGTGAATTCGAGGATCGGCGTCGCCGGCCTGTCCGGCACGACGCTCGAATTTTCTGCCCGTGTCAGCGACGCGCCCGGATCGATCGCGAAAAGCCCGATCGCCCCGACCTGGCGCCCGTTCTGAGTGATCATGCCGTCGGCGGAAACCGTCAGGGGCCCGGCAGCGCCGTCGATAATGATCGGAGCGCCGCCCGCGTCAAGAATCGCGTCGCCGTTCAGCGTGCGCATCGTTCCCGATTCATCGACCCGCGCGCGGCCGTCGCGCGTGTAAGCCTGGCCCGACGGCGTTTGGATCGCGAACCACCCGTCGCCCTGCACGGCGAAGTCGAGCGAGTTGTCGGTCTTAACCAGCCCCCCGATTCCTCGGGACAAATAATCCGAACCGGGTGAGACGTAAGCCAGCTTCGCCTCGCCCGCCCTGGCCATTTCCTTTTCGAAAGACACACCAGTCGCCCGGTAACCAACGGTGTTCATGTTGGCGACGTTGTCGGCGATGGTTTCCAGCCGTCGTTGCAGCGCCACCTGAGCCGAGACGGCGACGTAGAGTCCGTTTTGCATAACGCGGTTTTGACCATGCCTTAAGGGCGAATCGGCGGTTCGCTCGAACGATCGTGCGGTTGGCTTGCCCGGGCCTGACCTGGGCATTGACAGCTTCGCGTAAGTCTCAAGGCGCAAATCTTCCCGGCAGTTCGCACCAGGAGCGAATCTTGAATTTCGCCATTGGCCTCATCATAACCGTCGGAAGCATCCTCGGCGGCTACGCGGCGCTGGGCGGACACCTCGAGGTGCTCGCGCAACCGTACGAATTCCTCATCATCGCCGGTTCGGCGCTCGGCATTTTCATCATCGCCAACCCGACGGCGACGATCAAGGATTGCGGCAAGGCGATGGTCGAAGCGGTGTTCGACAAAGCTCCTAAGCCGCGTGACTTCCTCGACGTACTAAGCGCGTTGCACGCATTGATGCGGGAGCTGAGAGCCAAGCCGCGCAGCGAGGTCGAAGCGCACTTCGACAACCCGGGTGAATCTGAGATTTTCAAGAATTTTCCCAAACTGCTCGCGAACAAGGAACTGGTGACGTTCATCTGCGACTATGGCCGCCTCATCATCATCGGCAACGCGCGAACACACGAAATCGAGGCGTTGATGGACGAGGAAATAGAGACTCTGGCGTACGACCGCTACAAGCCGGAGCACGCCTATCAGGCGGTCGCCGACGGACTTCCTGCGCTCGGCATTGTGGCCGCGGTTCTTGGCGTCATCCACGCAATGGGGGCGCTCGATCAATCTCCTGAAGCTCTGGGCGGACTCATCGGCGCGGCGCTGGTGGGCACCTTCGCTGGCATATTCCTCTCCTATGCGATCGTCGGGCCTATCGCCCAAAAGATCAGGGCGGTCCGGCAGAAGCAATTGCGATTTTTTACCCTCGTTAAACAGAGCTTGCTCGCCTTCATGAATGGGGCGATGCCGCAGGTGGCGGTGGAGTTCGGCCGCAAGACAAT
>Ga0074044_10004973_pt1 | contig 10899 bp, 12 predicted proteins | sample BogForMeECP23OM1_FD_94443 | JGI IMG/M metagenome (GOLD analysis project Ga0074044, IMG submission 94443) | Bog forest soil microbial communities from Calvert Island, British Columbia, Canada - Bog Forest MetaG ECP23OM1 | ecosystem: Environmental > Terrestrial > Soil > Wetlands ...
AGCGTAACTCATTCCCGCGTGCATCGGGCTCAGCCGCCTCACTTCGTTCCAGACTTCCTCCGCGCTGGGCAGGTCCCAATCATGTCCCATACGCCTCGCCAAGTCGCAGAGAATCGCCATATCGTCGCGCGCCCCGGCCGGCGGATCCATGGCTTTGCGAACGCGTTGAACCCGGCGTTCGCTGCTGGTCACCGTCCCTTCGGATTCACACCAGCCGGAGGCGGCGGGCAGAACCACGTTGGCGAGCTGGGCCGTGGGGGTGAGCAGAACATCCTGCACCACCAGGAATTCGAGCCCTTTCAGAAGGCGCTCACATCGTCCCTGGTCAGCTTCCGAGTGCAGGGGGTTTTCGCCAATGACATAGAGCCCGTGGAGCTTGCCTTCCTCCATGGCGTTGAACATGCCGCTCAGGTGCCAGCCCCGCTTGGGGGGAATTTTCACCCCCCACGCTTGGTCAAACTTGGCGCGCAGCTCATCGTTCTCCACGTGCTGAAAGCCGGGCAGGCGGTCGGGGATTGCACCCATGTCCCCACCTCCCTGCACATTGTTCTGGCCGCGCAGGGGGTTCAGTCCGGATCCATAGCGGCCCACATGCCCGGTGAGGAGCGCCAGATTGATCAGCGCCAGCACGTTGTCGACGGCGTTGTGGTGCTCGGTAATTCCCAAGGTCCAGCAGAGTTGGGCGCGGTCGGCGCGCGCATAGGCGTGCGCAAGGTCCCGGATAACGCGGGCGGGCACCCCGGTGATTTTTTCCGCGTGCTCCAGGGTGTAAGGTTGCACCGCTTCCCGGTAAGCCTCAAAGCCCGCCGTGGCTCTCTGAATAAAACTCCGGTTTTCCAGGCCAGCCGCGATGATCTCCCGCCCCACGGCGTTCGCCAGGGCGATATCCGAGCCCACGTCGAGACCCAACCAGACGTCCGCCCAGCGCGCCGAGCTGGTGCGCCGGGGATCGACCACGTAAACTCTGGCGCCCTTGCGCGCGCCCTTGAGGAGGTGGTGAAAAAAGATGGGGTGAGTCTCGCGCGCGTTCGAGCCCCACAGAATGATGAGGTCAGTGTCCTCAATCTCGAGATACGAACTTGTCCCGCCTCCCGCACCAAAAACCGTCGCCAGACCGGCGACGCTGGGGGCGTGTCAAGTGCGATTGCAACTGTCAATGTTGTTCGTGCCCATGACCGACCGGGCGAACTTTTGGGCAAGAAAATTCAGCTCGTTTGTCGTCTTGGAGCAGCTAAACATCCCGAAACCCTGGTGCCCGTGCTGCTCCACTAGACGCCGGAGTTCGCTCGCTGTGCGGTCAAGAGCTTCGTCCCAACTGGCGGCGCGAAGTTCCCCCTTTTCCCGAATCAGCGGATGGGTGAGTCGAGCTTGCATCGATTGGTTCATATTTCACTCCATGGATTGACAGCCAGTATAGATACGATTTCCCTTTAGTCGCCCTGAGCGACACCAGTATACAACCCACCGGCTCGTTCGCGCCCCTAATTCTGCGCTCCCGAGCCCGCACCATCACGGCGCTTGGAACTCGATTGCCCGGTCGGTGGGAGCGCCAAGCCCCAGGCGCTCTTCTCCAGAGTAAACCACGAACCGCCGGTCGCGAAGGAATCCCACCAACGTCATCCCCCACTCGCGAGCCATCTCCACGGCCAGGCTGGAGGCGGCGGAGACCGAAGCCAGCAGCGGGATTCCCGCCATCAGCGATTTCTGGATGATCTCAAATCCCCCACGGCCACTCGCCAGCAGCGCGCAGTGGGAGAGAGGGAGGCGGCCTTGCAGCAATGCCCACCCGACGAGTTTATCCACCGCGTTGTGACGGCCCACGTCCTCCTTTAACGCCAGCAGTTTCCCGGTAGGGTCGAACAACCCGGCCGCATGCAGCCCGCCGGTTCGGCCAAAGAGGGTTTGGGCAGCCCGGAGCGTTTCCGGAAGGCCGCATAGGATTTCAGGATCAATTCGGAAATCAGGATTGGGCCGGGAAATTCCAGGTGGGCACAAGGCATCTAGTGATTCCTTGCCGCACAACCCACAACTCGAGTTGGACAAAAAGTTCCGTTTCGGAGGTTGCCAGCCAACGAGAGCCTCGGGCTTTATGTCCACGTGAACGGCACGTTGCTCGGCGTCAGAACCGTCTGCCCAGCCGAGGCTGGCGATTTCCTCGCGCGACTTCACCATCCCTTCCGTAAACAGGAAACCCGCCGCCAATTCAAAGTCATCGCCGGGGGTGCGCATAGTGATGGTGAGCGCCTGGTCTCCAACCCGAATGAGCAGCGGCTCTTCCCCCACCAGGGAATCGGTCCGGGTGCTGACCCTTCCATCATTCCACTCGGTCACGGAGGAGGACTGCACGGATCGTTGGTTCGACTCTGTTCCGTCCATTACTTTCCCAGCGTGACGTTGAAAGTCGGGTGGCAATTGGCAGCGGGATCGTTGGTTACCGATTTGGTCAGATCGCCGCTGCGGATGGTGAACTCCATGGGGGGCTTTTTCAGCTTATCGGGCAGGCCTTCTATCCGCGCCTTGCCGTCACTGTTGGTGCCCACTTCCAGGTCGGTATCTCTCTTGCTCATGAAACCGTACCTCACCTTGGTGTGGATCTTGGCGTCAAAAACCGGCTTATTGGATATGTCGACTACGGTGAAGTCGGCGGTACACGGTCCCATACCGCCACTGATGCTGGGCACGTCGGCGGGGTTTCCGGCCAGGGACATCGCGCCCGCTCCGCAAAAGCAAAACGTCGTCAACAACCAAAAGGCCATTCTTCTCCTTGCGCCAGGGGAACCGGCAGGCCTGACAGATGTCGCGGTCTGAAAAAGCTTCATGGTTATTCTCCTGAGTGCATCAATGAGTGAAGCCTTAATTATAGGACATGTGCCGGGGGTTAGGTCAGTCTTCTTTTAGGGGCAGCGGAGTGAGCTGACCGGTTATTTTGTAAGCCCCCACGGGAGAGATCTATACCCCGACCCTGTCACTATCTTCCCTCTCACCCTTGGGGCGTCACTTGTGCTAAAGTAGGGGGTGTAAAATCATCCTTAGGGTATTCCGCCGGGAGCGATGAGCCGGCGGCGATGTGCTCGGGGGTATGGAAATGAGCCAGGCTCCGGAAACCAGCCAGGCGCCCGTGACTTCAGCAAAGGCGTCGCTGCGGGAAGTTGAACAACGGCGCAGCGAGCGGTTGCTAATTACCATGCCCATCCGAGTCGAGGGCGTGGACCGAAACGGTGAGAAGTTCAACGAAGAGAGCCGGACGATCGTCATCAATCGGCAAGGAGCGCGAATCTTCCTGAAGCGGCCGGTGTCGGCGGGCGCCATGTTGGTCATTACCACTCATTTTGCGCGCCGCAGCGCCAAGTTCCGCGTGGTGGGGCCCACCCAACCTCCTTCCGGGGAGGGCGGCGAATGGGGCGTCGAGTGCACGGAAGCGAACGCCAACATTTGGGGCATCGGATTTCCCGCGCCGGCGCCGGCGGAAGGCGTATGCACGGCGCTGCTCGAGTGCCGGCGCTGTCACGTGGTGAAGCTCAGCCACCTTTCCATGGTCGAGCATGAAGTATTGGGGACCTCGGGGTTGCTGGTGAGAGAGTGCGAGGCTTGCGGGCGCTCGACCTCCTGGGGCTATAAAGAACCGTCCATGACCCTCGCCGCTGAGGACGCGGGGATGGCGCTTCCCAGCCCTGATACCGTCGCCGGAAAGGGAGAAGGATCGGCTCGCCGTAACCACAATCGAGTTGCTCTCAAATTGCCCATGCGCCTGCGCAGCTTCTCGGGCACGGAAGAATTTACCCGCACGGAAAACGTCTCGCGTGGCGGGGTGTGCTTTGTCACCGACCGGAATTACGAGGTGGGAGAAGTCATGCTCGTCACCTGCCCCTACGAAAAGACCGGCCAAAACATTGAGGTCCGCGGGCAAGTGGTGCGCCGCCGCGAAATGCAGGGCACCGGGCGCAAGATTTATGGCATTCGTTACGAGCGGTGAGAAGTGCTAGGTGCCAGGTGTCAGGTGCCAGTGAGAACCCAACGCCTAATATCTAACGCCTGCTACTTGATGCCTGAGAGCGAATACCTAACGCCTGCCACCCGATCCCAAACACCCGACACCTAACCCCTGACACCTAACATCTAACACCTGACACCTGATACCTGACACCTCCCCCGTTTAAGCTTGGCCCCAGAAATCCGATAAGGAAAAGAGGCGGTCCGCTTGCTCTGATGGGCAGCGAGGCCGGCTGGGGGTTCACTGTGGATTTCGCCATGACGCCGGGGGGGTTACTCGTTCATTCCTGTGACGCATGGCCGTGTGCAGTCTGCCGCCCCAGCCAAATCTCGGAGAGCCGGGCTTATTGCCTGTGCCTGAACTGCGCCTATGCCGTTGTGGCAGCGGCAAGTGCGGGCGAGCAGGGTTCGCGCGCCTTGCTGGATGAAATTTCCGAGGCTTTGAGCCTGCTGGAGGCCCAACAGCCTGAGCCGCGCATGCTGGCCAACTGAATCCCCCGTGAGTTAACTCTCTGGGGACTGGAAAAACCTTCCCGAGCGAGGTAACATATACCTACCCAGAGGGCCCCTCAGCCTGGGAGGATGTCTCCATGATGGAGTTTCAAACCCGGCGTAGTTGCCGGGTCGCGCTGTCGGTCCCTATCCGCGTTATCGGAATTGACTATCGGGGCATCGATTTTACCGAGGAGGCCCTCACCACCATCGTGAACCTGCATGGGGCCAAGATTCGAATGACCCATCAAATGATGCCGGACACGGAAATCCGCCTGCTCAGTCATCCGACGGGGCAGGATTCGCTTTTTCGGGTGGTGTCCAAATTGCAGGGTTCAGAAAATAAGTTTACTTACTGGGGTGTCGAAAACATGGCCCCGGAAAAGAACATCTGGGGCGTAAACATCCCTGCAATCGAGGCCGGGGACGAAGTCAAAGTGCGGGTAACGATCGAGTGCCCAACCTGCTCCGCACACGTGACCCTCCGACTGGATGAAGCCCAACTGGCGGCGCTTCGGGAAAAAGGCTCGGTGGAATGGATCTGCGGGGCCTGCCGGAATCTGGGATTTTGGAAACTGGTGCCCTTCCAGGAAGTTTAGAAGGTTTGGGCGGTAGTTTTGGAAGTCACATTCCTCCGGCAGGATAAGGTCGTCGCTGACACTGATCTCGGCTGGCCAACTGAATCTCCCCATGGGTCCGCTCCTAGGGGACTTGATAAACCTTTCCGAGTAAGGTAAGCTCTACTTATTCAGGGTACCAATAAAACCCGGGAGGGCATGCCCATGGAGGGTTTTCAAAACCGGCGCAGTTGCCGCGTCGCGCTTTCGGTCCCTATCCGCGTTATCGGAATTGACAATCGTGGGATCGATTTTACCGAGGAAGCCCACACCATCATCGTGAACCTGCACGGAGCCATGATTCGAATGACCCATCAAATGATGCCGGATTCGGAAATCCGCCTGCTCAGTCATCCCACGGGGCGGGATTCGCTTTTTCGGGTTGTGTCCAAATTGCAAAATTCTGAACTTAAGTTTAGCTACTGGGGTGTCGAGAACATGGACCCGGAAAAAAACATTTGGGGCGTTAACATTCCTCAACTCCGGCCCGGGTACCAAATCAAGGTAGGGGTGGTAATGGGATGTCCAACCTGCTCCGCGCACGAATCCCTGTTCGCGGATGAAAGCCTGCTGGTGTCGCTTCATGAAAAAGGCGGCATGGAACGGACCTGCGGAGTCTGCAAGACCACTGGACTTTGGAAGCTTCTGCCCTTCGCTGGGGCCTAGAATGCCCGGCGCTTTATTGCTCGCGGTAACCCAAAATTTCCGCCACAACGCCTCGGAGTACCCGGCCTTTTTCCGGCGCATTTTTGTCGATGCGCGAGGCGTACTCGATGCGCTTGATCATCAGCCGATACTTCTGGAAATCACATTCCTCCGGCAGAATCAGGTTCTCGCTGCTATTGATCTCAGCAAAGTGGATCTCCCGGGCGTCCCCCCGAATTTCTGGCTCCACCACTCGCGCTACGACTTTGCCATCCTGGTAGATGGCGTCTTCTTGGTACTTTCCCGTCTGCCCGGCCGGGGCGGTTGCTGGTGCTTTGGTTTCTTCACTCACAGCGTTTGATGTGCTCCTTATGAGATCTGACTCGATACACAAGAACAATTCTTCAGGAAACTCGGCCAGCGGTCAAGAGCTTTGAGCAGGTAGCCACGGTCAGCGCTTTCTTGACCGTGGGTCCTGGCGTCGATGCAGGGTTTCTTTTCAATCGCGGCGGCAACCGACCCGGCGCATTCTGGAAACAGCCGTGAGAAAAGCCCACGGTCAAAACTGCATTGACCGCGGCTACCAGCTCCCCAGACGATTGCGATCGTTCCGGGCTCGACGTTATCAGAGGCTCAGATTGTTGAGAGTCATAGCCCAAGGCCTACGGCTTTCCCGCCGCTCGGCGCCGTCTCCCGGTCATTAGATAGATATTCGCCCGCGGCTCAAAGAGAGGATCGGCCGAGGCCTCGATGCCATCCACTCGTGGGATGGGATCAAAGATGATTTGCTGCTGCTCCCTGGCGTTGTTCGGAGTAATCTCTTTCAAACTGATTTCGCCAAACGTGAGCTGAGGACGATCCTCAGGCCAGCGGACAGTGGCATTATCAACTGTGTCGCCGTCCTTAGCCAACTGTGCGGCAATACGAAACCGAACCGGTTCCTTCGCGACCCGCGCTTTGATCTCGTCGAAGAGGAAGTTCGGACTCCGCGCAGCCGCTCCGGCCTTGTCCAGATATTCATTGCCCGCTACCGGCAGCACTCGATAGCGCCCGTAGCGGCTCAGTCCGTCCGCGTTGGTAAACCTGAATGCGGACACCGCGAAAAACGACTCCCTCGCAAAGCTGGTCGGGATCGGCTTGGGAGTTTGCACAAAGGTCAAAGCCGCGGGATGAGCGCCAAGGAACCGCTCAATGGCATTCGGGTGCGGTCCCGCCGGATCTGTGGAAATCAGCGCGTTGAGGAATTCCAGGAACTCTTCCGCCGTGCGCGTTGGGAAAGTGTCGACCGATTGACCGACGATGTCGGTATGAACATGCTCGGCAAGGTGGAAACGAATCGCGCAACCGCGAGGGCTTGCTCCCTGAGGGTCGTTATCGGGAACGGTGGGAATTCCCGCGAAGTCCGAGAAGCGCACCGTCACCGGAGTGGAATTCCGGTGGATATGCGGCGCGCGGGTAAGCGAGGCGGCTTCTGACGAAGGCGTAAACACGCCGGTCAGCAGGATGCCTTTCGCGTGAGCGGGTCTGAACCCTGGATGAATACCACCATCTGCTTTGTCAAATCCTTCAATAATGTCATGGCTTAGGGTCAACAGTTTTTCGTCCGTAGTAAGTGGCATGGCTGGTTTTCTCCGTTTAGTGGATTTGGCCCGCCTCGTACTGTACCTGCTCGGCCGCCGGTTTACAAAGCAGGAATTCCGCGGTAAGCAGATCAGTTCGAGCAACCTAGTTCAATTGGCGGAGGCGAGCGGGTAGCCCGGAGGTCGGTGCAGTGCAAGCCAGCCCCATTGTTTGGGTAAAATTTCGCCGTTTCTTAGATGGTGCGGCGGGCAGTCCAGGAGGCGGCCCGAAGGCCGCCATCCACTCCAGGCTTGATTTGGCGCCCGGGTCGCATCCCCGCGTTGCCATATTCTCCTATTCAAGCCCCTCCACTGAGAGGCAGCGCGCGCAAACTGGTTTCATCCCGTCAACATCCCGACACGCCCATCGCCAAACACCATGAGAATCTTCTTAAAGTCGGTCGCCATGCGCAACTGCGAATAGATGTAGCGATATGCCTCTAAGCAGGAAATTCCTCCGGCGCTTATCACCACGAGCCATCGATCACCCGCCAGCCTCGGCGCCCGCCTGCCAGCCTCGGCGCTGATTAGCTCAACCAATTCACGTGTCATGTTCAAAAGTAGGAGCGGGTCTGAACCGGAATTGTGCACGAATCCAATCAGTTTTGGCGCGCGCGCAGATTCGTCTCTCAAAAGTCGAATCTGGACACGATTCCCATGAATCGTGTCTTTCTCATCTCGACCCGGCGATCCCCGCCCGAGAAGGGTCTGTATTTTGTCTTCCAGAGAGGCAGCGGTTTTCGATGGCAAACGGATGGGAGCGGTGATGGTCAGCAACACTGTCATGCCCGTCGGCTGACGGGTTTCGCCAAGGGTAGCTTGCAGACGTTCAATGAGCCTGGTCGCAACCTTATCGAACCTCAAACGAGGCTTGGCGGCGTTACCTTGGCCAGTGCCGCACCGTTTGAGGGTTGTGATGTCAACAGCCACCCGTTTCCCAGCAACCATGATATAGGCGTCGGGGGGATCACTACCCTTTTCCCACGTTGCCGAGAACCGTCTGGCGACGGCTTCGATGGCGGTCTGCTCCTGCTTGTTCAAATCCCTCATGCGTCCCTACCTCCGAGGTCGACCCCCTTGTTAGGGCAAAATCTCGCCGTTTCTTAGATGGTGCGGCGGACAGTCCAGGAGGCGGCCCGAAGGCCGCCATCCACTCCAGGTAGCATACAATGCAGCCTCACCGCCCGAACGTCCCCATCAATTCTGCCTGCGCCAGGACGTGACCTTTCATCGCCGAGTCGACATCCTTGCGGTGGGCCGGGGCGCGCAGGTCTAAGATCGTGTCGAGGGCATAGAGCCGGAAGAAATACCGGTGGGGTTTACCCCGCGGCGGACAGGGGCCTCCGTAACCGCTCATGGGGAAATCGTTCACGCCCTGCTGGCCGCCGCCCGCCACCGTGTCACTGGGTGGCACGTGCTCCGGCAATTGCCGCGCCGACGCCGGCAGGTTGTACACCACCCAGTGGACCCAGGTTCCCGCCGGGGCGTCCGGGTCATCCACAATCAGCACAAAGCTCTGCGTGCCGGGCGGGGGTTGGTTCCAGGAGAGCGCAGGCGACATGTTTGCCCCGTCGCATGTAAACTGGGTGGGGATTACACTGCCCGCCCGAAAGGCCGTGGTTCTCAATTCCAGCTTTCCGGAAATATCCTTGCCTTCCAGTACACTCGCCGCCCAAAAGACCAGCGCGACGGTCAGGACGAGGTGGGCGAAGCGGCAAATATCGCGGGTGGACAATGGCTCGCGGCATCCGGGCGTGCAGGACAGTCGCCGGCGGGTAAATTTGGATTGAATCGAGCAAACAGGCATGGCGCTCCCCCTCCTTTTGAATTGCGCAGGCAGAATCCCCTTGCGGAAAACTGGGCGCCGTAGGGGCACATGGCCATGTGCCCCCACTTCTGAAATCGGAGGTGCCCGTCAATTCATTGCAAGTAATTAGGTGCGACAGTGCACTAGCGTCCCGAGAAGAGGAAGGATTCCAGCATGTCGGCCCGCGCCTTCTCATCGGAGGCGATGACCCGCAGCAAATCCTGAGCGGAAATCATGCCGCGATAAGTTTCAGTTCCATCGACGACCGGCAGGTGGTAGATGCCGTGCTTCTCCATCAGCCGCACGCACTCGTCCAGGTTTGTGCTGGGAGGGACGATGATGGGGTTGGGGGTCATCACCTCCGAGACCCGCATCCAGGCCGGACACTTGTTTTCCGCCGCCACCTTGTCGGAAATATCGCTTTGCGAAACAACTCCCGCCAGCTTGCCGTCCGGCTTGAGAACCCCCACTGAACGCACCTGCTTTTCGCGCAGATAGCGAGCCGCATCGTACACCGTCGCTTCCTCGGTGATCGAGTAAACTTCGCTGCGAGAGTGAATCAAGTCTTCGACCTTCATGTAAGCCCCCAACCGGTGTGAGTGTAGGGCCATCTTAAACCTGAATTCCTGGAACCGCAATACGATTTCAGTAGAAATGTCATTTCGGTAACAATGTCTGTAAGGGATATGAAGGGTATGAGGGGGAATTGCCCTTTTTCTTATTTATTTGTGCTTTATCCACCATACGGCGGAGTTCCGGCTCTAAGTCAGGAACACGATATTCGCCGGTGTACCGATGGGCGTGTAATGCCCCGTGAAGGTCAGCGCTCCGGTTTGGCGATGGACGCGGAAAGTGGTGATGGCATCGCCACGCTGATTGCAGCAGTAGAGGAAGTTCCCCGTGGGATCGATGTTGAAGCTGCGCGGGTAATCGCCGCGCGTCCATTCTTCGCCGCCGAAGGTGAGGGTGCCCGTGGCGCTGATGGGAAACCACGCGATGCTGTCGTGCAGCCGATTCGCGGCGTAAAGGACCTTGCCGTCCGCGGAGATCATGACTTCAGAAGTGAAGTTCGTGCCCACAAAACCCTTCGGCAGGCTGGAGAGGGTTTGCTTTTCCGTCAGCCTTCCACGGGTCGAATCATAGTCGAAGGCCACGAGCGTTGAGCCCTCTTCCTGAAGCGAATAAAACCATCGGCCGCCCGGATGAAACACGAAGTGACGCGGCCCGTCCCCCGGCGGCAGCGCGACGGAGTCGGGATCGTTGGGCGTGAGCTTACCTTTTTCCAGATCGAACTTCCAAATGAAAATCCGGTCGAGCCCAAGGTCGCTGGCGAACACAAAGCGCCCCGCCGTATCCGCCTGGATCATGTGCGCGTGGGGCTTGTCGTGCCCACTCAGGGCAAAGCTGCCGGGCGGCGCGCTGTGGGGCTGCCCGGGACCCAGGGTGCCCTGATCGTGGACCACATCTGTGGCGGGACCCAGTTCGCCACTCGCGTGGATCGGAAGCACCGCCACGCTTCCTCCCACATAGTTGGCCACTAGCACATACTTTCCCGAGGGGTGAATGCTCAAATGGGCGGGTCCGGCTCCTTCCGAGCTGACCGTGTTGAGCAAGGTCAAGTGTCCTCTAGCGCGATCGACGGCGTAAGCGCTGACTGAGCCGGAGTTCCCGCCGCCGAAATTTGAGACTTCATTCGCCGAATACAAATGCCCGCCCGAAGGCGCAAGCG
>Ga0074044_10004975_pt1 | contig 10898 bp, 11 predicted proteins | sample BogForMeECP23OM1_FD_94443 | JGI IMG/M metagenome (GOLD analysis project Ga0074044, IMG submission 94443) | Bog forest soil microbial communities from Calvert Island, British Columbia, Canada - Bog Forest MetaG ECP23OM1 | ecosystem: Environmental > Terrestrial > Soil > Wetlands ...
CAGTTACACAGCCAGCCCGAGCCAGTGATGCCACCGAGAAATGGCGATGCCCCTGCGGATGGCGGACGACGAGACCAAGGCGCTGCACCGCCGCGCCGAGCTCAAGAGCGGCCCACACGGGAGAGCCCTGCTATGTGCGGCCACGATGGGATGCTTGCGGGGTGCTCGTGGCCGGTCCGGGGGGCCAGGCGGTGGTGCCGGTCATGCGACGCGGGGACGGCGGATCCACCAGAGGCAGGTGCCGGCGAGCAGCAGCGCGAGGACGAGGAAGATCGCGGACTCATACCACTGGAATGCCCAGAAGCGGCTGGCGGGCTGGTAGATGATCAGCTGCCGGGGGTGCAGGCTCTCGATCGAGGCCAGGCACCGCTGGTAGTTGCGGCTCTGGCAGGCGGTGGTGTTGGCGCCCTGGAACGGGTGGCCGGCCGTGTCGATGACCTGGCTGGAGAGGATCCAGCCGCCTCGCGGGGTGAAGGAGGGCGTCGCGAGTAGGGAGGTGTCCTTTATGCCGACGATGTTCGCGGGATTGAGCGCCACGTTTGCGTGGGCTGGTGGGAGGAGGTGCGGCCGGATCAAGCTGGGCATGGCGATCTGGATGACAGCGAAGACGGCGAGGGTGGCGGCTATAGCGGGTATGGTCCGGTGGATAAGTGCTCCGGCCGTGACGCCGAGGGCGAAGGCGAACGCGGCGTAGGCGACCGGGGCAATGCCGCGTGCGTCGAACAGCAGCGGCGCAAGCCTGATCAGAGCGATCCCGTGGGTGGGGTTCAGCGCGGAGGCGCGGTCGATCGGGCTGGACCACCAGGTCAGCATGACGGCGAGTAGCCCGGTAAAGGCCATGGCGGCTAGTGCGGTGATGGCGAGCTTGACGGCCAGCCAGCGGGTGCGGGTGACGGTCTGGTTCCAGGCCAGCCGGTGGGTGTGGGTCTCGATCTCGCGGGCGACCAGGGGCGCTCCCCAGAAAACGCCGATGATGACCGGCGCGGCGTATAGGAGCCCGATACCGAGGAAATACAGGAGCGTGTCGATCCTGGACAGCTTGTTCAGGAAACGGCTGGCGAGCGTCGCGCAGTTGACGTTCGGGTTGCAGGTCGCGATGCCGCTGGTGTCGTACAGGTGGGCCAAGTCCGGGCCGGTGCGCCACAGGACGAGGGCGAGTACGGCCAGGACGGCGGTTGCCCCGATCGTCTGGGCGCGGAACTGGCGCCAGGTCAGCCAGATCATGGTTGTGCGTCCAATGCGGGCCGCTGGCCGGGTCGGGCGGCCCGGCTCAGGTAGGCCAGGACTAGGTCTTCCAGGTCGACATGGCTGGCGGCCCACGCGGGGTCGTCGATCGGGCCGCTGGTGCGGACCAGCAGCGTGCTCTGCCCGTCGGTCCGGCTAGCGGAGATGACTTGCCAGCCGGCTGGCAAGGTGGCCGGGTCGCGGGAGGGCCCGGTGAGCTGGCGGTGCGAGGCGAGCAGTTCGGTGACCTCGCCAGCTAGCTGGATGCGGGAGGCGACGAGCACGATCAGGTAGTCGCAGACCCGTTCCAGGTCGCCTACCAGGTGCGAGGACATCACGACGCTGACCCGGTGAACGGCCACGAACTCCGCCAGGCTGTCCAGGAACTCGCGCCGGGCGAGCGGGTCGAGGCTGGCGATCGGCTCGTCCAGGACCAGCAGCTCAGGCTTCTTGGCCAAGGCTAGGGTCAGGGCAAGCTGGGCGCGCTGCCCACCGGACATCTTCCCGGCCCGCCGGGCCGGATCCAGCCCCAGCCGCTCGATCCGGTCGCGGGCCAGGGCGGCGTCCCAGCCCGGGTTCAGATGGGCGCCAAGTCGCAGGTGGTCGGCGACGGACAGCCCGGCGTAGGTGGGGGTGTCCTGGGCCACGAAGCCGACCCTGGCCAGCTGCGCCGACCCGCTCCCTGGCTTGGCGCCAAGCACCTCGATCGTGCCCGAGGTCGGCGCGAGCATGCCCACAGCCAGGTTCAGCAGGGTGGTCTTCCCGGCACCGTTCGGGCCGACCAGCCCGACGACACGCCCGGCGGGAATGCTCAGCGTGCAGTCGGCCAGCGCCTGGAGCTGCCGGTACCGCTTGCCGAGCCCTCGTGTTTGCAGGACGGCGCTCATAGTGCTTCCTTCCTTTGCACTGGCCGGGAAGGTTTCCCAGTACGAGGTCTTGATGCTCCCCTCGTCCGGCCCGGTCCTGCGGGCTTCGGCGAGCCAGCGCCGCAGGCCGCTGCCTGGCGGCGCGAGGGATCAGTGGCCAGCGGGCGGCCCTGGCGGGCAGCTGATCCATCACAAGTCCCTTCGTCCGACCGGACTGTGCCTGAACGTAGGCGCCGGGCTGGCTGGCGGTCTGCGGCCGCAGGAGCGAACATGGTCGGCCGCAGGGATGAATCACGACCGCCGCGCGGATGATGCGCACGGTCTCGGCCGGCGCTACGTTCGATGCATGCGGTCGATGCTGCGTGCCACGGGCACTGACGCAGGTACGGTCCTGGACGCCGCCATTGCCAGCGCCGGAATCGGGCTGACGGCCATCGCCGCGTGGGGCCCGCCGAGCCTGGTCGGGGCAGCGATTGCCGGCCCGCGGTGGCTCCTCATCATGCTGCCGCTGCTCATCGGCGTGCCGCTGGCCTTGCGCCGCCGCTCGCCGCTGCTGATGTGGGCCGTGATATGGGCAGGCATATCGCTGCAGGCCCTGATCACGCAGAACCCACCAGAGGGACCTGAGGTGCTGTTCGTGCTGTTGGTGGGCAGCTACTCACTGGCAGCCCACAGCAGCGTGCGCCGTGCTCTTGCTGGCCTGGCCGTCATGGCCCCCGGCGCGGCGATCTACATCCTGGCCGGTCACGAGGTCGTAGGCGGGATCTTGGCCACCCACGAGATCGTGGCCGGCCCGTCGTACATCCCCAGCTTGCTATTCGTCGCGACGATCCTGGCCTTCTGGCTGCTCGGCGTGTTCGTCCGCGCCCGCAAAGAGGCCGCATCGCTGGCCGGGCGCAACGCGGAACTCGAGCGCCAGGCCGAGCGGGCCGTGGCTGCGGAGCGGGCCCGGATTGCACGCGAGCTGCACGACATCGTCGCGCATCACCTCAGCGTGGTGGTCCTGCAGGCCGCCGGGTCCCGGGCGTCGGGGAAGCCCGCCGCAGCGGCCCTGGAGAAGATTGAGCACAGCGGACGGCAGGCACTGACAGAAATGCGCCGCCTTCTCGGCGTCCTGCGTGAGCCAGACGAGGAGCCCGGGCTCGCCCCGCAACCGGGCATCGGCCAACTGGCGGCCCTCACCGAAAGCACTCGCGCGGCCGGCCTGCCGGTGCGCCTGACCGTCGACGGTGACCACGCCGGACTGCCCCAGGCCGTGGACGTATCCGCCTACCGCATTGTCCAGGAGGCACTGACGAACGTCCTCAAGCACGCCGGCCCGGCGCACGCCGAAGTGGCCATCGGCTGCGCTGCGGGCGCGGTAACGATCGAAGTCTCAGACGACGGCGCAGGTATTCCTGTCGCGTTGGCGCAACCGGGCGGCCAGGGACTGGCTGGCATGCGCGAACGGGTGGCGATCTTCGGCGGTGAGCTGCTGGCCGGGCCGCGGCCGGCCGGCGGATTCGCTGTTCGGGCCCGGCTGCCGCTCAGCGGCGGAACCTCGTGATCAGCGTCCTGATCGTCGATGATCAGGACCTCGTCCGCGAGGGCCTGCGGATGCTGCTAGAAGCCGAGCCAGACATCTGTGTCGTCGGCGAGGCCGGGAGCGGCAGCCAGGCGCTCGCACAGGCACCCCGGCTCGATCCCGACGTGGTCTTGATGGACGTCCGCATGCCAGAAATGGACGGGATCCAGGCAACCACCCAGCTCGTCGGGAGCGGCAGCAGGGCCCGCATCCTGATGCTGACCACCTTCAACCTCGACGAATACGTCTACCGCGCGATGAAGGCCGGCGCGAGTGGCTTCCTGCTCAAAGATGCCACCCGTGAGCAACTGGCCTGCGGCGTGCGGACCGTGGCCGTCGGCCAGGCGCTGCTCGCCCCTGCCATCACCCGGCGCCTCATCGAGGACTTCTGCCGCCGTCCCGCGCCAGGCGCTCCGGCCGGCAGCGCGACCGGGCGCCTCAGCGAACGGGAACTCGACGTCGTGCGCCTGATAGCCCAAGGGCTAGCGAACGCCGAGATCGCAGCAAAACTGTTCCTCAGTGAGGCAACCATCAAGAGCCACGTTGCCCACATCCTCGCCAAGCTGGGCCTGCGGGACCGCGTCCAGATCGCGGTCTTCGCCTACGAGCACGATATTGTCCGGCCCGGCCGCGGCACCTGAACCAGCATTGCAGCCGCTTGGCCATTACCAGTCGTGAGTGCCCTGTCACGGGCATGGTCGAGTGCCGCGCCGAGCAGCTGCTGCGGGTAAGGCGGCTCGGCGCGCCGCCGCAGTCCCTCCCCTCGTGGGGCGCCGTCGCAGGAGGAGCGGCCGGTCACGGCCGTGACGGCTACCATCGCCTGGCATGGACTTCGACCGCTTCACGATCGCGCTGCTCGTACTCCGCGATGACGCGCCAGAATTCACGCCCGAAGAAGAAGATGCGCTGCAGGACGCGCATATGTCCCACCTCGCTGACCTGCACCAGGCTGGCCATCTGCTCGCTGCGGGCCCGCTGCTGGACCGCAGCTCACAGTTCCGCGGGCTGTCCATCCTCAACGTCGGCGTCGAGGAAGCCCGCGCGCTCAAGGAGAGCGACCCTGCTGTCCGGGCTGGCAAGTATGCCGTGGTCACCCTGCCGTGGATGGTCCCAGCAGGAGCGATGAGCTTCTCGCCGGCCCTCTTTCCCCGGTCGGTATCCGAAGCAGCCGGGCGCTGAAGCCGAGCATCAGCGCACAGTTCCTTGAGCACACGGCCTGACGTCCGCTCACCGGCATGATCCATTGTCAGCGAATCGGGCCCTGATGACGCACCTCACGCAGGGCTTCACATGAAAGGCCGCCCGGGCCGAAGGCGGCTCAAGGCCGCTTGACGTCCACGAGCCGAAGGCCCGCGAGCCCTGCGGCGATGGCGGCCCGCACCGGCGGCCGGGACTCCAGCCGCCAGTCGACGCCGGCCTTGTAGTAGTCGAACCAGACGAAGCCGAGCACGTCAGAGTGCTGCCGCACCCCGGCGACCAGGTTCTGCGCAGCCGCAGCCGCGTCCGGGCCGGTCTGCACTGAGGTCTCGGCGATGATGAACGGCTTGGTGGTAAAGCCTCGGATCTCCTGCATGGTCGGCCCGTACAAGCCGTCGAAGGTGTCCGGGCCGTCGGCGGTGAAGTAGCCGGTGATCCCGACCCAGTCGACGTACGCGTCGCCCGGGTAATAGGCGCTGAGGTCGAGCTCCGGCTCCGCGGAGATGACGTTGGGGTTCCACACCCAGATCACGTTGGTGGCGTGCGCCGCGGCGAACAGGCGGTGGATCAGCCGCCACGCGGCCACGAACTGAGCGGCGGTGGTGCCGGTGGTACCCCACGGGTACCAGAAACCGTTGAACTCGTGCCCGAAGCTGATGGCAACCGGCAGGTTCAGCGCGCGGACCTGCTGCGCGAACCGGGTGATGTAACCACTGCTGCGGCCGTCGGCGATCGCCGCGATGGTCGTGTGATACGGCTCCCAGACCATGTAGTACAGCGCCCCGTATGACCAGGCGCTGGTCACTGCCTGGGTATCCAGCGGGTTGTTCCAGGACACGTACTGGCCGATCAGATTAGGCCGGGCCCGCGCGCTGGCGGCGAACGACTGCACCGGCCCGAGCGAGTCCGGCGCTCCGGGGGCCTGGACCCCGAGGAACTTCCCGCTCGCGGGGTCGCGCAGCCCGGACACGTTGTACGGCCGACTGCCCGGGACCAGGGTCGGGGTCGAGGCCGGCGACTCGGCGCCCGGGACACCGTAAAGGATCGACGACCCGCATGCCGCCAGCGCTGCCGCAAGCGCGAGGCCGCCGACAATTCTGCACTTCAGCAAGGCCACTACGGCCCCGCGCCCGGCCCGCCGCCGGCCCGAGCGTGGCCGACGGCACGGCTGACCCCATCGGCCGACCTCATCGCCGCACCCCATTCTTCGGTCACCTAGCGCAATAATCGCACTCGCGGACCTGCGGTCCCAGTGCCGGAAGCCCCGACCTGTACAGGATGCAGCCCACTGTGGCTTTGTCCAGGCCGCGGCACGCGATGCCCGCCAACCTGGACAGTTCCCTGGCGCATGGCGACGGTCAGCATTTCCGTGTCGACCGCTACCAGCGCACCCCGACGGCTGGAAGTTCACCGAGCGCGCCTGCCAGGCCAGATACCCCGGCACCAATCCGCAGGCGGGCTTGGCGCCCCACGCAGCGGGGAGCGCCCGCTAACTCGCTGGCCGGGAACAGGCCTTCGGCGGATAGGGGATGGTGACCATGAGGGCTTTCCAGCGACCGGATCTTGGTGGGGATCCAGGTCGATCACGGTTCGGCGGCGGCGGTGCGCCGGCTGTCCTGAACCCACAGGCCAGCGGAACCGACAGCATGAGCAAGGCGTCCCGGACTTGCTCGTAGCTGATTACTCGTGTATGACTAATCATGTGTCTTCCATTCGATTGTTCATCCTCGGGACGCTGGCGGCCAGCGGGCCGCTGCACGGGCATCAGATCCGGCAGCAGGCCCAGACCGACCACACCGAGGCCTGGACGGACATTCAGGTCGGCTCGGTTTACGGCGCGCTCAAGCGACTCGCCAACGAGGGTCTCGTGCGCGAGGTACGAACCGAGCGGATCGGCAACCGGCCCGAGCGAACCGTCTACGAGATCACCATCGAAGGCCGGCGCGCGCTGGCCGCTGTCCGGTACGCCGCCTTGCGCGAGCTTGACCGGCATTATGACCCGTTCGACCTGGCCCTGGCTCAGTCACGCGACATCGCCGAGGAAGACCTGGAGCAGATAGTTTCGCACCGGCTGGCCGGCCTGCAGGTGCAGCTCGCCTCGCTGCGGCACCAGGCCGAGGCTGCCGACCCGCACGTCAACGAGGCCGAGCGGATGGTGCTGCAACACCTGATCGAACGCGCCGAGGCCGAGGTGCGCTGGCACACAGAACTCGCCGCCCGGCTGCCGAAGATTACCGCCGACTTCCGGGCCGGCGTCGGCGCCCCACAGCAGACGCACGACCCTGACGTGAAGGGAACCAGCGCATGACTACCTCAACTACCCCAGCATCCGCTCGGCCGGCCGGGCAGCCGAGCTCCGGACAGGCGCCCGCGGCCGACGGCCACGGCTGGCGCGCGGTCTCGATCGTGCTCGTCGGAGCATTCATGGCGCTGCTCGATACCACGATCGTCAACGTGGCCCTGCCGAGCATCCGCGCCGGGCTGCACGCAACCCCGGCCAGCCTGGAATGGATCGTGGCCGGCTACGCCCTGGCCTACGGGCTGGCCCTGGTGCCCGGCGGCCGGGCGGGCGACAGGTTCGGGCACAAGCGGCTGTTCCTGATCGGGCTCACCATCTTTACCCTGGCCAGCGTCGCCTGCGGAATCTCGCAGAGCCAGGGCCAGATCGTGGCGGGCAGGCTCGTCCAGGGCCTCGGCGCCGGGCTGTTCTTCCCGGCGATCAGCGCGACCATCCAGCACTCGTTCACCGGACCAGCCAGGTCTAAGGCATTCGGCGTGCTCGGCGCGGTCATCGGCGTCTCCACGGCCATGGGCCCGCTGCTCGGCGGCCTGATCATCGCCGGGGTCGGTCCCCACAGCGGCTGGCGCTGGGTCTTCCTGGTCAACTTGTTCATCGGCGCGGTCGCAATCCCGATGGCCGCCTGGCGGCTGCCCAAGGCAGTCACCCGCACCAAGCGCGGCTTCGACCCTGTCGGCCTGGGCCTGCTCACCGCGGGCCTGCTCCTGCTGCTGGTCCCGCTGGTGGAGGGCCAGCAAGATGGCTGGCCGGCCTGGACCTGGGTCTGCTTCGGCGGCTGCGTGGTGGTATTCGCGCTGCTGGGCTACTGGGAACTGCGGGCAGACAACCGCGGCGGCGACCCGCTGCTGAAGCCCGGCCTGCTACGGCAGACCTCGTTCTCGGCCGGCGCGGTGTTCGCGATCGCGTTCTTCGGCGGGTTCAGCAGCATCTTCTTCACCCTGTCGATCCTGTGGCAGGAAGGGCTGGCGCACTCCGCGCTGATGACCGGCCTGGTCATCGCGCCGTACTCGGTCGGCACGCTCATCGCGGCGGCCAACAGCGACAAGCTGTCCGCCCGGCTCGGCCGGATAGTCCTGATGCTCGGCTGCTCGCTCCTGCTGATCGGGCTCGCGCTGGTCATCCTGGTGATTCACCTGACTAGCCCGGCCGTGAACGGCTGGGACCTGACCGGCCCGCTGCTGCTGGCCGGCCTCGGCACCGGCATGACCATCGCGCCGAACCAGGACTTCGTGCTCGCCACGGTGCCGCGGCAGGAGGCAGGCACCGCCGCCGGCATCCTCAGCACCTCACAGCGAGTCGGCACGGCGGTCGGCATCGCGATCATCGGTACCGTGCTGTTCGGCAGCCTGAAGTTCGTGCCAGGACCGCACGCGGTTGCCAGCGCGTTCACCCATAGCGCCCAGCTCGCCCTGCTGGCCAACCTCGGCTTCATGATCGTGGCGCTGGTCCTGGTGCTCGCGCTGCCACGCGAGATACCTCAGCACACCGGGCGTTAGCCCGCGAAAGCGGCCTGGTGACAGGAAGGTATGGTCCACATGTTGATCTTCCTCGTGGGTGCACTCCTAGGTGTGCTCATCGGTGGCGCGCTATGCGTCCGGTACCTTCGCCGAGAGATCGCAGCCGACATCGGCCCGAAACTCAAGCACGTGCAACTTCAGCTGGACAACATCCAGACCGAGCTAAACCTTGCCATCGCGACGCGACACGCGGAGCTAAGCGCCTGCTCCCCAGGCAACCCGAACGCCAGCTGCCAACATCAGTACGATCGATAAATAGGCGGTCTGAGGCGGAGCCTCACTGGTACCACAGCCGTAGATCGCGCCGCTGAACTGCGGTGACGCTGGACGCAGGGCAGCCACCCAGTTTGGACGCGGCCTGTGATCTATCGTGAGCGGGGAGTGCCGGTGCGGCGTCCCGGCCTGGTGGCGTAAGCAGGGCACCGTACTGCGCGCTTCAAGATCGGTCGGCATGTGCTGTTCGAGGAATCGGACATGCAGGCCTGGATCAAGGCGCACGGCATGCCTGCCGAGCCTGCTGCCGGGCGTCGCAAGGACGCTGACCGCGGGACGGGGTGGTGACCGATGCACCGGGCGAGGCGGCCGCCGAGTACGAAGCCGGGTGCCGTCGCAGCGATGAGTCTGCCGGCGCCCACAGGTCCACCTTCCGACCGAGACAACCAACTCACCGGGAGTAAGGCATGGGCCTCATCCACATCGAACTGTTCGCAACCCTCGACCTCGTCGGGCAGGCGCCCGGCGGACCCGGCGAGGACCCGGTGGGATTCCCGTTCGGGGGCTGGCAGGCGCCCCTGCTGGACGAGGTCGCCGGGGCGCAGGTCGGTGCCGCGTACGAGGGCACGGACGCCCTCCTGCTCGGCCGGCGGACGTATGACATCTTCGCCGCCTACTGGCCGCACCAGGAGGGCGGCGAGGACAACGAGATCGCCACGCTCTTCAACAGTGTCCCGAAGTACGTGGCCTCCCGCGGCAGGCCCAGCCTCTCGTGGGCCGGGTCCACGCAGCTCGGCCCGGATCTGGCCGGCGCGGTGCGCGAGATCCGTGACCGGCACGAGCACGTGAAGGTCGTCGGGAGCCTGAACCTGGTGCAGACCCTCCTGCGCGAGAAGCTCTTCGACCGTCTCGACCTCTGGGTGCACCCGGTCGTGCTCGGCGTCGGGAAGAAGGTGTTCGACGGTGGCGCGGTGCCCACGAACGTCACACTCCTCGAACCGCCGGTAGCCAGTCCGAAGGGCACCGTGTACCTGCGCTACGGGCTCGCCGATGGCACGCCCGGGACGGGGGACATGAGCGCACCCGATCGCGGTGCCGGGCGCGGCGACTGAAGCCGCCCCGCGCCAGGTGGGTCCATTGTCGTCGGCGGTGAATCCGCCAGGTCGCCGCGGTCACGCAATGGTCTGGTAGGCCCCGTCGCCCTGGCACTACAGCCCGCCCGTGACTTGAAGGTCATCCCGCAGATCCCGTGAGGCTTTCAGGTGCTGCGAGGTGGCATCCGGCTGGTTCCAGCCGAGAACGGGCGGGTCACGACGGCCACAATCCGGATCAGCCACTGCCACCACACCAGGGGGTCGCACGCAAGCTGTACATAGGTCAGGTCGAAGCTGGCGGGTGCCCCGTCCGCCCACGTGGCCTCGGCGCCGACGCCGAGGACGGGCCATCCGGCGGCGCGCAAGACGACAAAACTGGTATGGACCTGCGAGCCGGTGGCGGTGAACTGGCCCTGCCCGACCGTTGTCGTGGGGCCCTGGTAGCTGCCGTCCGGGCTGTTGAGATTAGCGCCGATGCTCACCTGGGCGGCCACCCCGGGACGGTGTGAGGTGACGGTGACGCTGACCTCGTCGACGGGGGAAGCGCTCGCCAGCGGCAGCGCAACCTGGCACTGCTGTGCGACGCTGATCGTGATTCCCGGTCCTGCCGTCTGCTGGTGGGCGCCGGGCCGGGGGGGCTCGGCGGGATCGGCGCGCATGCTGCGCCACCTGCCAGCGATATCCATCTCCGTCATCTCCCCTGCCGTCTTGCGGCCTCCCCCGCCAGCCTGCTGTTCGCCTGATGGCAGGTGTGCTGGCTGGGGCACGTCCGCGCCCATTGTTCCCTAGATCACCGCGGAAGATCACCTAGGAACGCGTGATGGTATACAGGCCGGACAAGATAGGACCCCAGTGACTTTCCGCTGCCGTACGATCCCGGCTCTGACCCCTTGCTTTAGGTGGTGACCGCCGTCTGCCGACCCG
>Ga0074044_10004976_pt1 | contig 10897 bp, 8 predicted proteins | sample BogForMeECP23OM1_FD_94443 | JGI IMG/M metagenome (GOLD analysis project Ga0074044, IMG submission 94443) | Bog forest soil microbial communities from Calvert Island, British Columbia, Canada - Bog Forest MetaG ECP23OM1 | ecosystem: Environmental > Terrestrial > Soil > Wetlands ...
CACCACTGCATGCGCCTCATCGGCATGGCCGAGCGCTCGCTCGAGGCCATGTGCGCCCGCGCCCGCTCGCGCGTCGCCTTCGGCAAGCCGATCGCCGAGCATGGCGTGGTGGCGGAGATGATCGCGCGTTCGCGCATGGAGATCGAGCAGGCGCGGCTGCTTGTGCTCAAGGCGGCCTACATGATGGATACGGTCGGCAACAAGGCGGCGCGGAGCGAGATCGCCATGATCAAGGTGATCGCCCCCAACATGGCGCTGCAGGTGATCGATCGCGCCATCCAGGTCCACGGCGGCGGCGGCGTCTGCGAGGACTTCGGCTTGGCGCATGCCTGGGCACAGGCGCGCACCTTGCGTCTCGCCGACGGTCCCGACGAGGTGCACGCGGCCCAGATCGCGCGCCTGGAGCTCAAGAAGAACACGGCGCTCTCATGAGCTCCGCCCGCGCGCGACGGCGAATTTCGAAGCGCGGAATATAATTGCGGCACTGGGTCAGTCTGGCTGAATCCTCATCCTTCGAGACGCGTCGCATGCGCGACGCTCCTCAGGATGAGGACTCCGTTGTTTAGGGTTTCACCTCATCCTGAGGAGCCGCCGCAGGCGGCGTCTCGAAGGATGGGGTGAAACTGACCCATTACCATAATTCCGCTCGCGTTGACGCCATGTTGGCGCTGTGCGACAGTGGCCGCAACGCTTGCGGACATAGAACGGAAGGCGGGAGCGCTCTGAGCTCGTATCCGCCGGCTCGAGGGCGACGCCGGCACGAGCGGCGGCCGCAATAATAATCCGCGGGTGAAGGGAGGCGTTCGAGTGGTCGATCGGCCCGAAAGGCATCGGGGCACCGTGGGATTTCGCCATGCCGCGCGCCAGTCCGCGTAGGAGCGCTGGCGCCTGCCGCGCGGGGACGCCGTGATGGCGACACCCCGTTTGGCCGGCGCGGACGGCGGCCGGCCGGAGAAAGCGCCTCTCGGCGAGGCCCTTCTCGAGGTGAGGGGTATCAGCGTTCGCTTCGGCGGCATCCTCGCCCTCGACCAGGTCTCCTTCAGCGTGGGCGGGGGGCAGATCGTCGGATTGATTGGTCCGAACGGGGCGGGCAAGACGACGCTCTTCAACGTCCTCTCGCGCCTCTACCGCCCCGCGGAAGGCGATATTCGCTTCGACGGACGCTCGCTCCTGGCACTTCCTGCCCACCGCATCGCAGCACTCGGCATCGGCCGGACCTTTCAGAACCTGGCCCTCTTCCGTTCCATGACCGTGCTCGAGAACGTCATGGTCGGCGCCCATTGCACCGGGGCGAGCAGCTTCCTCGGCAATGCGCTCGGGCTTCCTGCCGTGCGTCAGGAGGAACGCGGGCTCCGTGAGGACGCGCGCCGCATGCTCGGACTCCTGGGCCTCGAGGAGGTGGCGCATCGGCCTATCGCGAGCCTTCCCTTCGGCACGCAGAAGCGCGCCGAGATGGCCCGCGCGCTGGCGAGCGCGCCCAAGCTCCTCCTTCTCGACGAGCCGGCGGGCGGCCTCAATCACGAGGAGGTCGCCGCCCTTGGCGCGCTCTTGCGCCGCATTCGCGAGGCCCTCGGCCTCACCATGCTGCTCGTCGAGCATCACATGAGCTTCGTGATGGCCATTTCGGACCAGGTCGTGGCGCTCGACTTCGGACGCGTCATCGCGCAAGGCACGCCGGCCGTGGTGCAGGCGGACGAGGCCGTGATCGCGGCCTATCTGGGGCGGGCACAGTGATGGCGGCGCTCCTCGAGGTGAGCGGCCTCAAAGCGGCCTACGGGCCGACGGAGGTGCTGCACGGCATCGCTTTCAAGCTCGACGAAGGCGGGATCACGGCCCTCCTCGGCGCCAACGGCGCCGGCAAGACGACGACGCTGCGTGCCGTGTGCGGCACGGTCGCGCGCTCGGGCGAGATCCGCCTCATGGGCGAGCGCATCGATCACAAGGCGACCGAGGACATCGTGCGCCTCGGCGTCGCCCAGGTGCCCGAGGGGCGCGGCACCTTCGTCAATCTCTCGGTCGAGGAGAACCTCAAGATCGGCGCCTACATCCGCCGCGCGCGCGACGGGGTGGCTGAGGACATCGAGCGCATGTACCAGTATTTCCCGCTCCTTGCCGAGCGGCGCCGGCAGCAGGCGGGGACGCTTTCGGGCGGCGAGCAGCAGATGCTGGCGATCGCAAGGGCGCTCATGCTGCGCCCGCGCCTGCTCGTGCTCGACGAGCCCTCCTTCGGCTTGGCGCCGCTCGTGGTGGCGAGCATCTTCCGTATCATGGAGACGGTGCGGCGCGATGAGCGCGTCAGCATCCTCCTCGTCGAGCAGAACGCGGCGTTGGCACTCGAGCTCGCGGACCATGCCTACCTCCTCGAGACGGGGCGCGTGGTGATGGCGGGGACTGCGCAAGAGTTCCAACGGAACGAGCAGGTCCGCCGCTCGTATCTCGGAATCTAGGGCTAGGAGTCCATCAAAATGTTTCTAGCTCCCGAAGTTGTCATTGCGAGCCGTAGGCGAAGCAATCCAGCCTTTTCCGGCCGATGCTGGATTGCTTCGTCCCCCGGATCCAGTCCGGGGTCGCCTCCTCGCAATGACGAGCTGGACGACTAGCGCAGGGCAAAGCCATGGAGCAGCTCCTCCAGCAGGTTCTCTCGGGTCTCGCCACGGGTGCCGTCTACGCGAGCCTGGCCTTGGCCCTCGTCATGATCCATCAGGCGACCGAATCGGTGAATTTCGCCCAAGGCGAGATGGCGATGTTCTCGACCTATATCGCCTGGATGTTCGTTCAGGCGGGGGTGCCGTTCTGGATCGCCTTCGTCCTGACCGTGGCGATCTCCTTTTTGGGCGGGGTCTTGATCGAGCGCGTCCTCATCCGCCCGGTCGAGTCGGCCCCCGTGCTCTCCCAGGTCATCGTCTTCATCGGGCTCCTCGTCATCTTCAACAGCACGGCCGGCTGGATCTTCACCTACACGGTGCAGGAGTTCCCGAGCCCCTTCGGCGACACGCCGCTCTTCGGCGACATGATCACCTCGAGCGAGCTCGGGGTGATCGGCGTCACGCTCGTCGTGCTGGCACTTCTCTATGTCTTCTTCCGCTTTACCCCGCTCGGCTTCGCCATGCGTGCCGCCGCGCAGAATCCGGAATCGGCGCGGCTCGTCGGCATCCGCGTCGGCTGGATGCTGGCGATCGGCTGGGGCCTGGCCGCGGCGGTGGGAGCGGTCGCCGGCATCATGGTGGCGCCCGTGCTGTTTCTCGACCCCAACATGATGAGCGGCGTGCTGCTTTATGCCTTTGCCGCGGCGCTCTTGGGCGGCATCTCGAGCCCGGGCGGGGCGGTCGTCGGCGGCCTCGTCGTGGGCGTGCTCGAGAACCTCGTGGGCACCTACCTGATCCCGACCGAGCTCAAACTGACCGTTGCGCTCGCCGTGATCATCATTATCCTCGTGGTCAAGCCGAGCGGTCTCTTCGGCACTGCGCTCATCAAGCGAGTTTAGCCATGGTCGAGACCAGCGAAACCGCAAGCGCGAGCCTGGCCGGGAGCCGCACCGCCGGGCTGAGTGCTGCCGGATGGCGCCGACTCGGGGTGCTCGCGGCGATCGTGGCGGCGGTGATCTTGCCGTGGCTCGTCAGCGACTACCGCACCTTTCAGTTCACGCTCGCAATGATTTACGCGGTAGCCCTTCTCGGCCTCAACCTCTTGACCGGCTACAACGGCCAAATTTCGCTCGGACACGGCGCCTTTTTCGCGATCGGCGGCTACACCGCGGCGATCCTCATCCACCGCTGGGGCGTTCCCTATTACCTGACGATCCCGCCCGCGGGCCTGCTCTCCTTCGTGATCGGCGTGCTTTTCGGATTGCCGGCGCTGCGGCTCGAGGGCCTCTACCTGGCGCTCGTGACGCTCTCGATGGCGGTGGCGACCCCGCAGTTTCTCAAATATTTCGACAGCTGGAGCGGCGGCTCGCAAGGCATCATCCTGACCAAGCCGGCGGCACCGGCCTTCTTTCCCGTGGGCACCGACCGCTGGCTCTATTACCTTTCGCTTGCCGTGCTGATCCTTGCCTTCTGGGCCGGGCGCAATCTCTTGCGCAGCCGCACCGGGAGGGCGCTCATTGCCATCCGCGACCACCCGATCTCGGCCACCGCCATGGGCGTCAACACCGCGCTTTACAAGACGACGGCGTTCGGGGTAAGCGCGCTTCTGACCGGAATCGCCGGCGCGCTCGCAGCACTCGCGACCGCCTTCGTGGCGCCCGACAGCTTCAGCCCGTTCCTCTCGATCTCCTTCATCGTCGGCTCCGTCGTCGGCGGCATCGCCACCATCTCGGGTGCGGTCTTCGGCGGCATCTTCATCCAGTTCGTGCCGAACATCGCCAACGACATTTCCGACGCGGCCCCGTGGGCGATCTACGGGCTCTTCCTGCTCGGCTTCATGTACTTGATGCCGAAGGGGATCGCCGGCACGCTCGGCGAGGGCCTGCGGCGGCTCGCGTCCGCGCGCGCCGCCAGTGCCGAGGCTGCACGCGACCCGGCGCAATGATGTTCATGCTCGTGTTCAAAAAGGGAGGATAGCCATGACGTTCAAAAGACGAGGACTGATGATCGCAGCATGCGCTACAGCACTCGCACTCGCGTGGGCGCCGGCGCAGGCCGAGAAGAAATACGGTCCCGGTGTCAGCGACACCGAGATCAAGATCGGCAATACGGATCCCTACAGCGGCCCGGCGTCCGCCTACGGCCAGATCGGCAGGGCGATCGCCGCCTATTTCGCCATGATCAACGACCAGGGCGGCATCAATGGGCGAAAGATCAATTTCGTGACGCTCGACGACGGCTACAGCCCGCCCAAGACGGTCGAGCAGACGCGCCGCCTCGTCGAGGAGGATAAGGTGCTGCTTGACTTCCAGCCCCTCGGCACGCCCTCCAATACGGCGATTCAGCAATACATGAACGACCAGAAGGTGCCGCAGCTCTTCGTCGCCACGGGCGCCACCAAATGGAACGACCCGAAGCATTTTCCCTGGACCATGGGCTGGCAGCCCAACTATCAGACCGAGGCGCGCATCTACGCCAGCTACATCCTGAAGAACTTGCCCGACGCCAAGATCGCCATCCTCTTCCAGAACGACGACTACGGTAAGGACTACGTCCAAGGCATGAAGGACGGCCTCGGCGACAAATACGGCAAGATGGTCGTGGCGGAGAAGAGCTACGAGACCTCGGACCCCACGGTCGACTCCCAGGTCGTGGCGCTCAAGGCGAGCGGCGCCAACGTCTTCTTCAACGTGACGACGCCGAAGTTCGCCTCTCAAGCGATCCGCAAGGCCTACGACATCGGCTGGAAGCAGACGCAATTCCTCAACAACGTCTCGCAATCCGTCACCGGCGTGCTGCAGCCGGCGGGGCTCGAGAAGGCGGTCGGCATCATTTCGTCCTACTACCTCAAGGACCCGGCGGACCCGCAGTGGAAGGACAGCAAGGCGTACCAGGACTGGCTGGCCTGGATGAAGAAGTACCTGCCGAACGGCAATGTCGGCGATTCCTTCAACGTCTATGGCTATACCGTGGCCCAGAATCTGGTCTATGTGCTCAAAGAGGCCGGCGACGATTTGACGCGCGAGAACGTCATGAAGCAGGCGGCCAGCATCAAGGACCTCGAGCTTCCCATGCTGCTGCCGGGCATCAAGATCTCGACCGGCCCGAACGATTTCGCGCCGATCAAGCAGATGCAGCTCATGAAGTTCGACGGCAAGTCGTGGGAGTTGTTCGGCCCCGTGCTTTCGGGCGAAGGCAGCTGAGGGATAAATGATTCCCAATTGCCACTGACGTCATTGCGAGCCGAAGGCGAAGCAATCCAGGCACCGCGCGCGCGATGCTGGATTGCTTCGTCGGCTTTGCCTGCTCGCAATGACGATTTGCGACATTAGACCGAGAGGAACCAATGGCCGAAGTGCATCTTGAGCGGCGCGGGAGCGTCGCCGTCATCACGCTTGAAAATCCGCCGGTGAATGCGCTCAGCGTCGCGAGCTTGACGGGCCTCGCGCAGCGCCTGGCGGCGGGCCTCGCGGACCCCGCGATCAAGGCTTTCGTCCTCACGGGGGCGGGCAAGATCTTCGTGGGCGGCGCCGATATCCGCGAGTTCGGCAAGCCGCGCCCGGCGGAGGCACCCACGCTTTCCCAGCTCATCGAGACGATCGAGAACGCGCGCGCCCCCTTCGTCGCCGCGATCAACGGCGTCGCCGCGGGCGGCGGGCTCGAGCTCGCGCTCGGCTGCCACGCGCGCATCGCCTCTCCTGGGGCGCGCCTCGGCCTGCCCGAGGTCAAGCTCGGCCTCTTGCCCGGTGCCGGCGGGACGCAGCGCCTGCCGCGTCTCATCGGCGTCGAGGCCGCACTCGACATGATCGTGAGCGGCGAGCTCAAGCCGGCCGAAGCAGCACTCGCCCTCGGCATCGTGGACGCGGTCGCGGCGGGCGACGTCGTGGCCGCCGCCGTGGCCCATGCGGAAAAGCTCGCCGCCGCGGGCAAGCCGCCGCAAAAGACGCGCGATCTCGGGGGCAAGATCGAGGCGGCCAAGGCCAAGCCCGAGCTCTTCGCCAGCTACCGCAAGGAGACGGCGCGGCGCTTTCGCGGCTACGAGGCGCCCCAGCGCTGCATCGATTGCGTCGAAGCCGCCGCCACACTGCCGTTCGCCGAGGGGCTCAAGGCGGAGCGCGCCGCCTTCTTAGAGCGCGTCGGCTCCGAGCAGAGCAAGGCGCAGCGCCACGTCTTCTTCGCCGAGCGCGAGGTCGCCAAGATTCCCGACGTGCCGGCGGACACGCCCCAGCTGCCGATCAGAGCTGCCGCGGTGATCGGCTGCGGCACCATGGGCGGCGGGATCGCCATGAACTTCGCGAATGCCGGAATTCCGGTCACCGTAGTGGAATCGACGAAGGAGGCGCTCGAGCGCGGGCTTTCGATCATCGGGAAAAACTACGCCGCGACCGCCGCCAAGGGGCGGCTCAGCCAAGCGGACATGCAGAAGCGCCTCGGCCTCATCAAGGGCAGCCTCGCCTACGAAGACATCAAGGCGGCCGACATCGTGATCGAGGCCGTCTTCGAGGAGATGGACATCAAGAAGGAGACGTTCCGCAAGCTCGACGCGCTGGCCAAGCCCGAGGCGATCCTCGCCACCAACACCTCCACCCTCGATGTCGATGAGATCGCCGCGGTCACCAAGCGGCCCGAGAAGGTGATCGGCACCCACTTCTTCAGCCCGGCGAACGTCATGCGGCTCTTGGAGAACGTGCGCGGCAGGAAGTCGAGCAAGGAGACGATCGCGACCGTGATGGCGCTCTCGCGCCGTATCGGCAAGATCGGCGTGCTCGTCGGCGTGTGCGACGGCTTCGTCGGCAACCGCATGCTCGCCGCCTATACGCGCCAGGCGAACGCCCTCATCCTCGAGGGTGCCTTGCCGCACGAGGTCGACAAGGTGATCTACGATTTCGGCTTCCCCATGGGCCCCTTCGCCATGGGCGACCTCGCCGGCCTCGACGTGAGCTGGCGCATCAGGAAGCGCCGCCAGGCCGAGGGCAAGGACAACTACCCCGGCTACGCGGTCGGCGACCGGCTCTGCGAGATGGGCCGCTTCGGCCAGAAGACCGGCCAAGGCTGGTTCCGCTACGAGGCCGGGAGCCGCACGCCCATTCCCGACCCGCTCGTCGAGGCGACCATCCTCAAGGCCTCGGCCGAGCTCGGCTTGAAGCGGCGCAAGATCGCCGCCGAAGAGATCCTCGAGCGCTGCATGTATCCGCTCATCAACGAGGGGGCCAAGATCCTCGACGAGGGGCTTGCGCTCCGCGCGAGCGACATCGACATCATCTGGATCAACGGCTATGGCTTTCCCGCCTATCGCGGCGGGCCCATGTTCTATGCCGACCACGTCGGCCTCGCGAGGATTTTGGAGGGGATGCGCCGGCTCGAGGAGCGGCACGGCGAAATCCTGCGTCCGGCACCCCTCTTGGAGCGCCTCGTCCGCGAGGGCAAGGGGTTCGGCGAGCCCTGAGGAAACCGACGCGCCGCCGTTCGCGCGCCGCACACATTCGGAGGAGGAATTTCCATGCGTGAAGCCGTCATCGTCTCGACCGCCCGCACGCCCATCGGCAAGGCCTACCGCGGGGCCTTCAATCTGACCCACGGCGCCACCCTGGCCGGCCACGTCATCAAGCAGGCGGTCGAGCGGGCCGGTCTCGACCCTGCGGAGGTCGAGGATTGCCTCATCGGCTGCGCCATGCCGGAGGGTGCCACCGGCGGCAACATCGCGCGCCAGGCCGCGATCCGCGCGGGGCTGCCCGTCACCACCGCCGGCACCACGGTGAACCGCTTCTGCAGCTCGGGCATGCAGACGATCGCGATGGCGGCGGGTCGCGTCGTGCTCGAGCAGGTGCCGGTCGCGGTCGCGGGCGGCGTCGAATCGGTCTCGCTGGTGCAGAACGAGCACCAGAACAAGTTCCACTACAACGACGAGTGGATCGAGAAGCACAAGCCCGAGATCTACCTTGCCATGATCGAGACGGCGGACATCGTGGCCAAGCGCTACAAGGTGAGCCGCGAGAAGCAGGACGAGTTCGCGCTTTCGAGCCAGCTGCGCTGCGCCGCCGCCCAGCAGGCCGGCCGCTTCGACGACGAGATCGTGCCGCTCGCCACGACCAAGCTCATGGTCAACAAGGACACCGGCGAGAGCTGGACCGAGCAGGTGACGCTCGCCAAGGACGAGGGCAACCGCCCGGACACGACGCCCGAAGGCCTCGCCAAGCTCAAGCCCGTGCGCGGCGACGACCAGTTCATCACCGCCGGGAACGCCAGCCAGCTCTCCGACGGCGCCTCTGCCTGCGTCGTCATGGAGGCGAGGGAGGCCGAGCGGCGCGGACTTCACCCCCTCGGCATCTTCCGCGGCTTCGCGGTCGCCGGCTGCGAGCCCGACGAGATGGGGATCGGTCCGGTCTTCGCCGTGCCGCGCCTCTTGGAGCGCCACGGATTGAAGGTGGACGACATCGACCTCTGGGAGCTGAACGAGGCCTTCGCGGTCCAGGTCGTCTACTGCCGCGACCGGCTCGGCATTCCGCACGACATCCTGAACGTCGACGGGGGTGCCGTCGCGGTCGGTCATCCCTACGGCATGAGCGGCGCGCGCCTCGTCGGCCATGCCCTCATCGAAGGCAAGCGGCGCGGCGCCAAGCATTGCGTCGTCACCATGTGCATCGGCGGCGGCATGGGGGCGGCGGGCCTCTTCGAGGTGGCGTGAGGCAAGCGAGAGCAGATCGTGTTCATGGCACGCGGCGTACCCCCCTCCCTCTCCCTCCCCCTCAAGGGGGGAGGGGATGCGCCAGCATACCCGATAAATTCCCCCTCCCCCTCGAGGGGGGAGGGTTGGGGTGGGGGTGAAGCTTTCGCGCCGGACGCGGGGTTTCTATTGCGACCGGCGGTGTCATGACGGAAGCGACGGCCGAGCTGATCGAGCCGCGCTCGGGCGAGGAGATCGACACCTCGCGGCTCGAGCCCTATTTGCGCGCGGGGCTGCCCGAGACCGCAGGGCCGTTCTCGCTGCGCCAGTTCGGCGGCGGGCACGCGAACCTCACCTATGAGGTGCGCTTCGGCAGCCGCGAATATGTGCTGCGCCGTCCCCCGCTCGGCCCCGTGGCACCCTCCTCGCACGACATGAAGCGCGAGCACAGGGTGCTCGCGACCTTGCCCGACATCTTTCCGTGGGCGCCGCGGAGCTATCTCTATTGCGGCGATGCCGCCCTCATCGGCGCCGAGTTCCACGTCATGGAGCGGCGCCACGGCATCGTCATCCGCAGCGATCTCCCCGAGGAGTTCAAGGGCGACACCGCGTTGGCGTGGCGCATCGGCGAGATGTTGGTGGACACGCTCGCCGCACTCCACACCGCCGAGGCGGCCGCCGCCGGGCTTGGCGATCTCGGGCGGCCCGAGGGCTATGTCGAGCGCCAGCTCGAGGGCTGGACCAAGCGCTGGCACGCCGCCAAGGACAAGGACCTGCCGAGGGTCGACGAGATGGCCCGTTGGCTGCGCCAGCACGTGCCCAAGCCGCAGGCCGCCTCGCTTCTCCACAACGACTTCAAGCTCGACAACATGATCGTCGGGAGCGACGACCCCGGCCGCGCGGTTGCCGTGCTCGACTGGGACATGTGCACGCGCGGCGATCCGCTCATGGATCTCGGCTACATGCTCAACTACTGGTCCGAGGCGGGGGACGACGAGGCGTGGCGCCGCGCGGCCTTCATGCCCACCTGGTATCCGGGCTTCCCGAACCGCGCGCAAGCCGTCGAGCGCTATGCGCAGAAGACCGGCTTCACCATCGAGGACGTGCGCTGGTACCACGTCTTCGGCGTGTTCAAGCTCACCGGCGTGATCCAGCAGATCTACATCCGCTATTTGCGCGGCCAAACCTCGGACGCCCGCTTCGCGGCCTTCGGCGAGCGCGTGGCGACCCTTGCCGAGAAGGGCTGTGCCTTGATCGCGGGCGAGGCGGGCCCGTGAGCGGCCGTGCGCTTCGCGGCGGCATAACGGCAAACGGGACGGAGCGCACTGGCGATGAGGAGCGGAGGGTTCTCCAAGGCGCGGCTCGGCCGCATGCGCGAGGTCATGGCCGGCTACGTCGAGCGCGGGGAAGTGCCCGGTGTCGTCACGCTGGTGAGCCGGCACGGCGAGGTGCACCTCGAAGCCATCGGCATGAAGACGCTCGGCGGCAGCGATCCGATCCGGCGCGACACGATATTCCGCATCTCCTCGATGACCAAGCCGATCACGGCCGCGGCCACGATGATGCTGGTGGAGGAGTGCAAGCTGCGGCTGGACGAGCCGGTGGATCGGCTGCTGCCCGAGCTCGCCGAGCGCAAGGTGCTGAAGCG
>Ga0074044_10004977_pt1 | contig 10895 bp, 10 predicted proteins | sample BogForMeECP23OM1_FD_94443 | JGI IMG/M metagenome (GOLD analysis project Ga0074044, IMG submission 94443) | Bog forest soil microbial communities from Calvert Island, British Columbia, Canada - Bog Forest MetaG ECP23OM1 | ecosystem: Environmental > Terrestrial > Soil > Wetlands ...
GCGGCGCCTTCCACAGGTGAATGATCCAGTTCGTGGAGGAGATCGAGGGAAAGAACACGCCGAGGAATTTGCCGAAGGCCACGCCCACGGCAGCGATGGTTCCCGTCTGGATCACCAGGAACAGGGTCCAGCCGTAAAGGAATCCCCACAGCGGCCCGAGCGACTCGCGCAGGTAGACGTACTGGCCGCCGGCTTTGGGCATCATGGCGGCAAGCTCGCCATACGCCAGCGCGCCGGTGATGGTCATAAATCCGGTCACCGCCCAGGCCAGGATCAACAGGCCAGGAGAATCGACGAGACGGGCGATGTCGGCGGAGACGATGAAGATGCCGGAGCCGATCATGGAGCCCATGACCAGCGTCGTGGCACTGGTCAGGCCCAGCCCCTTGACCAGTTCCTGATCTGGGACGGCTTGGGCTTGCGCCTGGCTGCTCATTTGTGTGCTTGTTTTACCCTAAAACACGCAGGAATGCTGCAACAGATTTCGCCGGGCCATGTACTAAATCGGAAATGACCGCGACCGAATCCGCGCCCGCCTGAATGACCGAGGCACAGTTCACACGGGTGATTCCTCCGATCGCGACCAGGAGCTTGCGGGTCGCCGCGCGGGCCGCGCGAACTCCTTCGAGTCCGACCACGGGATCGGGGTTCTGTTTGGAAGCCGTCGCGAAGACCGGACCGATGGCGATGTAGTCCGCCGAGGTTTGGTCGGCCTCGATCACCTGCTCGACCGAGTGCGTCGAAACGCCCACCCAGAGCCGGTCTCCCAGGACCGCCCGCGCGCCTTCAGGGGAAAGGTCTTCCTGTCCGACGTGCACGCCGTCGAAACCCGCGGCCAGGCACAGGTCGGCGCGGTCGTTCATGATCAGACGCACTTCGGAACCGAGAGCCCGCCGCAGTGCGCGGGCGTCGCTCAACATCTGGCGGCCGCTGCCGGCTTTGTTGCGGTACTGGATAAGCGTGGCGCCGCCTTTCGCCAGCTCGCGAGCGAAGGCAGCCACGCGGGCTGCCTGGTCGCCGGCGCCGGAAAGCAGGGCGGGGTCGATGATGGCGTAAAGGCGAGGGAGCATGACCGCGCGGCGGTTACTTGGCCGCCTTCTGCTTCGCCAGAAAGCGCTCCATAAACTTGGTATCGAACTCGCCGGCGCGAAAATCCGGGTCGGCCATGATCTTGCGATGCAGGGGAATCGAGGTGTAGATGCCCTCGACGATGAACATCTCCAGCGCGCGCGCCATGCGGGCAATCGCCTCGTTGCGATCCTTGCCATGAGTGATCAGCTTGGCGATCAGCGAATCGTAATACGGCGGGATGACTGCCTCCGAGTAGGCCGCAGTGTCCACGCGTACGCCGGTGCCGCCCGGCATATTAAACACTTTGATTTTTCCCGCCGAGGGAACAAACGTCTCCGGATGCTCGGCGTTGATGCGGCACTCGATGGCGTGGCCGCGCCGCTCGATGCGATTGCCGTTCAACACCGCATCCAGGCGCTCGCCGGCGGCGAGCCGGATCTGGCTCTTGACCAGATCGACGCCGGTGACCATCTCCGTGACCGGGTGCTCGACCTGGATGCGGGTGTTCATCTCCATGAAGGTCAGGGAGCCGTCTTCATCCATCAGGAACTCCACCGTACCGGCGTTCACGTAGCCGATGCGGCTGAGAGCGGAGACCAGACGGTCTCCGATTTCGCGGCGCATCTCCGGCGTGACCTTGACCGAGGGCGATTCTTCCAGCAGCTTCTGATGACGCCGCTGGATGCTGCACTCACGCTCGCCCAGGCTGACCACGTTCCGGTACTTATCGGCCAGGACCTGGAACTCGATGTGGCGTGGCCGCTCGATAAACTTCTCCATGTAGAGGTCGCCGTTGCCGAAGGCGGCGGCGGCTTCCGACCTGGCGGCGTGGAACAGCGCGGGCAGATCCTCGGCGCTGCGGATCACCCTCATGCCGCGTCCGCCACCCCCCGCCGAAGCCTTGACGATCACGGGAAATCCCACCTGCTGCGCCCACTCCAGCGCCGCGCCATCCGACGCCAGCAAGCCTTCCGAGCCCGGCAGGATGGGAATACCGGCCGCCTTCATGGCCCCGCGCGCCTTCTCCTTTTCCCCCATCAGGCGGGTGATCTCCGGGGGCGGGCCAATGAAGGTAATGCGCGAAGTCTCGCAGACCTCGGCGAAGTTGGCGTTTTCGCTGAGCAGGCCATAGCCGGGATGGATGGCGTCCACGTTGGCGATCTCGGCAGCGCTGATCACCGCGGGGATGTTCAGGTAGCTCTCGGCGGAGCGCGGCGGCCCGATGCAGATGGCCTCATCGGCGAAGCGAACGTGCAGCGAGTTGCGGTCGGCCTCGCTATATACTGCGACCGTCTTGATGCCCAGTTCCTTGCACGCGCAGATCACGCGCAGGGCGATCTCGCCGCGATTGGCTATGAGGATCTTTCGGAACATGGGAAAAGGAGCCGAACTTCATTCGCCGCGGCGGATGAACTTCCTACGACTGCGGCCGGATCAGAAACAACACCTGCCCGTACTCGACCGGCTGTGCGTTGTTCACCAGCCGCTTGACGATCTCGCCGCCGGCGTCAGCCTCGATCTCGTTCATCAGCTTCATGGCCTCGATGATGCAAAGCACCTGTCCCTCCTGCACCACGTCCCCGACCTTGACGAAGGGGGGCGCACCCGGCGACGGCGTTTCATAGAACGTCCCCACGATGGGCGACTTGACCTCGTGCAGTCCTGATTCCTCGGCGGCCGGCTTCGCCAGCGCCCCAACCGGCGGCGGGGGTGGCGAAACCGCAAGGGAATCGGCTGGAGGTGCGGAAAGCGGCGCGGCCACGTGCACGTAGCGGCCCTCCGCCGGAGCGGCGGCACGAGCGTCCGCTGTACGCTTGATCCGTACCTTGACGTCGCCGCGTTCCAGTTCGAACTCGGCGATGTCCTTCTCGATTAAGAACTCAATGAGTTCCTTCAGCTCTTTTTGGTTCATGGGCAGACGACAGGAGCCGCTTTTCCCTACACAGCCAGGAGTTCCTTGGGGGTGGGAGTCAGCACCTCGCACGAGGTTGTGGTGACCACCACCATGTCCTCAATGCGGACCCCGCCGCAGCCGGGAACGTAAACACCGGGCTCGATGGTAATCACCATCCCCGGCTGGAGCACCTCCGGCTGCCCGCGGGCGATGCGTGGAGGTTCGTGGATCTCCAGCCCCACGCCGTGGCCAGTGGAATGCGTGAAGTACTGCGACAGGCCCTCGCGCCGCAGCCAGGAGCGCGCTGCCCGGTCCACCTCACTCACCGCGCTACCGGGCCGCACTGCGTCGATGGCAGCCTGTTGCGCGTCCCGCACCGCCTGGTACAGCCTGCGGGCTTCCGCCGCGGGCTTGCCCACGTGTACGGTGCGGGTCATATCCGAACAATAACCGCGAAGTATAACACCGAAGTCGAGTACCACGAATCCGCGCCGGGGAATAGGCTGCGCGGAAGCCAGCCCGTGCGGCAAAGCCGAGCGCGCGCCCGCCGCCACGATGGTTTCGAACGACATACCGTCGGCGCCGGCTTGGCGCGCGGCATACTCCAGCTCGGCCGCCACCACCCGCTCCGGCACTCCGGGACGGATGGCGGCCACGGCTTTGTCGAACAGGCTCGATCCCAGCCGTACAGCAGCGCGGAGGCATTCGACCTCGGCCGGTTCCTTGACCATTCTGTGCTCTTCCACCAACCCCAGGGTTTGGCGCAGGCGAGCCTTGGTGCGGAGTGCGCTCGCGACCTTGGCTGCGGCGGCCACGCTCAAGTGCTCGCTTTCCAGACCGACCCTCCTGACCCGCCAGTCAGCCAGCGCACGAGCGGCGGCATCTAAAACCGCTCCCTTGGGCACAACCACCCGCGCGCCCTGGACTTCGGCGCCCGCTTGTTCGCGGTAACGTCCGTCGGTGAAGAACGTGGATCTGCCGTTGGCGACCAGGAGCACGCCGGCGCTTCCGGTGAATCCGCACAGGTAGCGGATATTCGGCAAGTGCGTCACCAGCAGCGCGTCGAGACAGCGTGCTTCAAGCACCTGCGCCACTCGGCGCTGGCGCCCGCGATAGTTCATCACTTCATTGGGTGATTGGGTCATCGGGCCATTGAGTCATTGGGTGGTTCTGCTGCCATTGGGGATTGTAAATGGCTGGCCTAACGGCGGCAGAACAGAAAGCCCCCGGTGGTTGCCGGGGGCCGTCGGTCGATTTTCCAGTTATAGCTGGTTGACTACGTCTGGACGATCTTGGGAGTGATGAAGAAGAAGAGCTCCTGCGTCTGGGTGGAGACCGCCCGGTGCTTGAACAGATTGCCCAACGCCGGGATGGAGCCCAGCAGCGGCACCTGGTCGATGTGCACCGAGTTCTGGGTCTGGATGACGCCGCCGATTACCACGGTGCCTCCGTCGGTCACCAGCACCTGGGTCGTCGCCTGCTGCGTGTCCAGGGTGGGGTTGCCGCTAACCTCTTGCGAGAAGTCGGGCACGGTGTTTTCCACGTCCACGTTCAGGAAGATGGTGTTCTCCACGGTGATCTGTGGAGTCACGGTCAGGCGCAGGAACGCCTGCACGTAGGTCGTGGTCGGCGGACCACCCAACTGTGCCGCGGTGACGACCGGGATTTGTATGCCCTGCCGCACCACCGCCTGGATGTTGTTCTGCGTGATGATGCGTGGCCGCGACAGGATCTTCAGCAATCCGCGCGATTCTGCCGCGGTGAGGATGACGTCCAGACGGTAGTTGGAACCCATGTTCACCAGAGAGAGGCCGCTGGTCGGGCCCACTGCCCCCAGGCTGCTGAACAACGGAATGCCTACGCTGCTGGTGGTCGTGGTGCTGCTGCCGCTGGTGGTAGTGGTGCTGCCGGTGCTCCCGGCGTTGAAGGTGGGCGGGTTGGTCACGATGGGGCTGGTCCCGACCGCGCTGGCGCCGCCCACGGCGGTGGCGTTGTTGCCCAAGGCGAAACCGAGCTGGGTGCCGATGTCGCGCGAAAAGTTGCGCGTGGCCGCCACCACTCGGGCTTCGATCTCCACCTGCGGCGTCTTGCGGTCCAGTTGCGTCAGCACGCGGTCGATCTCCGGGAAGACCTGCGGGATATCCATGATGATGAGCGCGTTGTTTCGGTCGTCGGAAACGACCTCACCGCGCCTGGTCAGGAACTTCTTGATGATGGGCACCATGTCCTTGGAGTGCGCGTAGCTCAGGAAGCGGGTGACCGTGATCTTCGACGCCGCCAGGGCCTGGGCCTCCACCTGCTCGCGGCGCGAATCGGCTTCGTGCTTCAGCGTATCCACGGTGGCGATGCGCAGGACATTGCCGTCGAGCTGACGCTCCAGTCCGTTGTTCTTCAGCACGATGTCCAGTGCCTGGTCCCACGGCACGTCATCCAGCACCAGCGTCAGCGTGCCGTGGACGTTGGGATCGAGCACCACGTTCAGGCCGCTGATCTCGTGGATGAGACGGAAGAAGTCCTTCAAATCGACATCCTTCAGGTTCACCGAGATGGGCTCGCCGGTGTACTTGGGCCGGCCGGCCATGGGCATCTCCGGGGTCGCGGCTGGCTGCTGTGCCGCGCTGACAGGAGCCGCGGCACGCAGGCTGCCGCTGGCTCCCGGCAGGTGCGGAGCGTTGGACAAGGCAACCTCGGTCTTGTCGCCGGAAAATTTGGCAGCAGCGTCAGAGGCGCGGACGACCGGCTCACCGGCCTCCGCTTTAGGTTTATAGCTCGGCTGCACCATCACAAAGTCTTGCGCATTGGCGGACGCCGGCTGGGTTGAGGGCGCTGGTTGGGTTGAGGGCGCTGGTTGGGTTGAGGACGGCGGATTCGCCGGCGGTGCTGCGCTGGCCACTTCCTTCACCGGCGCGGGGCTGGCGGCGGCAGCGTCACTCGCGGATTGCGGTGTGCTCTCCTGCTCCACGGCCTGGGACGCAATCGCCGGGGCCTTGGGCAGCACTGGCATGGTCGGCGCCGTCACTGCCGGAACCGGAGGCGCACCCAGGCTCGCCACTTGGGCGGGCGCGTGCAGCTTCACCCGCAATCCATTCTCCGACGGAACCAGCTCATAATCGCGGGCCGCTTCCAAGTCCACAACCACACGGGTCACAGGAGGATTCACCTGGTACAGCGCCATGCGGACGGCTTTGATTTCGCCGCTCTTGACCGGCACCTGTACCGGGCGAAGCGTGCGGGCGTTCTCCAGATCGACGACGATCCGGTCAGGATCGGCGAGCCTGGTCACCGTTGGTTTGAGCATGCCGTTGCTGCGGATCTCCAACTCGATACCCTGGCGGCCATGAATCACATTGACGCTGCGCACCCAGACCGGCTGGGCCATCTTCGCCGCCTGGTGCGGAGCGGTCTCGGCCGCGTCCACGGGAGACGCCGCCTGCACGGCCTGGCTGGCCGGCGGATTCGGCGCCGCCGTGGCGTGCTCCGGGGCTGTGGCGTGGTCCGAGGCCGCGGCCGGCGCAGCCGCGGCCGGGGTAGCCGCCGCAGCCGGTGTTTCCGCCGCGGTCACGCGCACGTCCAGCGTGCCTTTATCCTGGTTGAAAGTGACGAAGGGAGCGCCGCTGAGAGTCAATTCCACGCGCGCCACGTCGGTGCCGCCCGTGCCCTGGAACGACTCCACCCGGTAGGCGGTGACGCCGGGGCCCTGCACCGGCTGGCTCTGCCCTTCCAGCACGCCGGCGGAAACGCCGGGCAGATCGACCAGCAGCAGATTTTCGGAAGGCCGATATTCGGTGTGCGTGAAGGCGCCGCTGGCGCGGATGGTAATAGTAGTGGTGTTGTCCTGGGTGCTGAGGCTGACCGCCGTGAGTTGCGGCCCTGCGGCCACGGCTATGATCGACAGCACGAACACCATCAGGAAAATGCCCAGCAGTTGCTTGCCCCTCATCATTCTGTCTCCCCGTCCCGCCTTCTGCGGGATGTGCGGCAATCTTGACCCCTGCCGCTGAGGTTTGACCCTCTTGAGTGTTTCTGTTGGCGGCGCTGCCGCCCCCCGCCGTTACGCTGACGGGGCCGTAACCTTCTTCACGACTTCCCGCGTACCCTGCCGCCCGATGCGATCCACGGTGTTCTCCTTGAAGACCACGGAATCACCGGTGATGCGCACCACGTATCCGTTGAACACCGGATCGTTCTCGTGCAGGAAGTAGGCCTTGTTGATGGAGTTGGCAACCACCGCGATCATGCCGCTGGCGGTCTTCACCACCCCCCGCAGCACCAGCTGATCGATCACCAGGCAGCGCTTGCCGCTGGAGCAGTTGCTCGCCGGCAGCGCCGCCCCGGTCGCGGTGGAAATGGGGCTGACGAAGGGGTCGCGCTTGCCCTGGCCGGATTTGCGCTCCGGACGCACCTCGTCGTCGACCGCCGGCGGTTCGCTGGCGTCGTTGCTGCTGTTGGCGGTGATGGGACGGGACGCCGCAGCGCTCGTCACCTCGACGCGGGCTGGCGCCGGAGGTGCGGCTTGCGCTGCCGCCGCCCCCTGGCCGCCCACGATCTTGCGGACGTTGGCGGGAGTATCCACCCGCTGGGCGCAGGCTCCGCAGCTTGCGATCACCACGAGGAAGAGTATTTTCTTGAGCATTGCCGTTTTCCTACTTTGCGGGCGCGTTCGCCGGTTTCGGCGGCGTCGCCTGCGGACTGATGTCATGGCTGAAGAAGGTGGTCGCCAGGCAGCTCACCACCACGCTTTCGCTGGGCGCATACTGGTAGCTCTTGCGCACCTTGGCGTCACCCGGCTTCTTCACCGACGCCATCTGCAATCCGCCCACGTTGATGATCCGTTCCAGCTTGGCAGTGCGGTCGAAAAAGTTGAGCACCGAGTAATAGGGGCCGTCGATGTCCATCTCGAACGGCGCCTCGGTATAGAACTCGTGCGCCGCGGGCGCCCGCGAGGTGTAGCGGCGGATCTCCACCCCGGCGGAATTGGCCGTCGCCTGCATGATGTGCATGAACTGGTCGGCTTCCTTCTCGTCGGGAACGATCTTCTTCAGGATCTCGAGCTGCTGCTGCAAGGCTGCGATCTTCTGCTCCAGTTCTTTTTCTTTGTCGCGGTAGGGCCGCAGCAGGTTGTTCTCGCGCTGCTTGGCCTGCAGCGCGGCGCTGGCCTGCTGATTGGCTGCCGTCATGCCCCGCAACTGCAGGAAATAAAAGCCCACCGTCAGAGCCACCGCTCCGACCACCACGATGGCCACTTGTGTCTTGCCCGGCAATTCACTGAACTTCGCCATATATGCGACCGTCCCGGTTACGATTTCTGCGGCTGCGCTTGCTTCTCGCAGACCAGGGTGAATACAAACGCCTGCATGGTGTGCACCGTGTCGTCCTGGTAGGACTCCTTCATCTCCACGGTCTTGAAGTAACCGGTGCGCTTGAGGTTGGCCATGAGGTTGGCGACGGCGTCGATGCTCAGCGCCGTGCCCTCGATGTTGATGTTGGGGCCGTCCTCGTTCATCTTGTTCAGCCACACGGCGTCGGTCGAATTCACCGTGTCGCCGATCATGGCCAGCAGTTCCTTGGGGCCGGACTGCGCCGCCCGCAGCCGGTCGATGACGTCCACCCGCCGCTGGTAGGCCTCGGCCTGCTTGTTCTTCTGCTCCACCCGCGCCTTCACCTGCAGCAGCTCGCGGTTCTCTTTTTCCGCCTTGGCCATGTCGGCGGCGATGTGCTGGCCCTCGCGGTTCAGCTTGTACCACCAGCCCAGGTTGACCCCCGCGGTGAGGACCACCAACACCAGGGCGACGATCATGAGGTTGGGCCCGGAGCCGCTGGCGGCCGGCGCCGCCGCCGTCCGCTTGCCCCGCTTCGATCTCGGAATGCTCAGTAGATTGATGCGAATCATAGGTTCTCAAAACTCCTTAAGGCCAAGCCCACTGCCACTGCCAGCTGGCCCGCGTTCTGGTCCACCAGGGCGGAGGTGTCGCCCAGCGGCAGCGCCACCCGCTGGAAGGGATTGAGCAGCTCCACCGGGATGGAAAACTCCTGGCGCAGCGCCTCGATCAGTCCCGGTACCTTGGACGAGCCGCCGGCCAGGTAAATGCGCTCGATGTGCTCGCCCGGCGCGGTGGCGCGGAAAAAGTCGAAAGTCTTCTGGATCTCCAGCACGATGATCTCGGTGACCTGCTGCAGAATGGGGGTTTTGGCATCCGCGCTGACCGTACCCACCTGCCGGCCCAGCTTGAACGCCTCGGCGTCGTCGAAGCTGAGGTCCAGTTCCTTCTGCAACGAGTCGGTGTACTGATTGCCGCCCACGCTCACGTCGCGCGTGAACAGCGGGGTCACGCCCTTCACGATGTTGATGTTCATCACGCTGGCGCCCAGGTTCAGCAAAGCCACGGTCGCGCCCGGCGCCGGATCGTAGTTGTACTCGTAACAGTTCTGCAGCGCGAAGGCATCGATGTCCACAATAGCCGGACTCTTGCCCGCCAGCGAGAGCACGTTGGTGTAGTTCAGGATCTTGTCCTTCTTGACCGCCACCAGCAGCACGTCCATCTGCGGCCCGCTAAGGTCCTCGGAGAGGATCTGGAAGTCGATGTTGACATCGGTGATGTCGAAGGGAATGTGCTGCGCCGCCTCCGTCCCGATGTGCTCGGCCAGTTCCTGCTCGCTCATGGTGGGGATGGCGATCTTCTTCACGATCACCGAGTGCCCGCTCACCGAGGTGGCCACCAGCCTGGACTTGATGGTGTTCTCGATGAAGATCTTGCTGATGGCGCTGGAGACCGAGCCGGAATCCACGATCATCGAGTCCACCACGATGTCGCTGGCCAGGGGCTCGAAGCCGATGTGCGTCACCTCGATCTGCCCCTTGCTCTTCTTCAGCTCGATGGCCTTGATGCTGCTGGACCCGATGTCCAGTCCCACAACGTTTTTCGCTGCTCCGAATCCGAACATGAGAGCCTCTTAGTCCCCCGCCGCGGTGCGTGCGGTTCTTGGTTTCTTTTTGCCCCGGCCCTCGCCCAGCACGCTCTTGCGCTCCATCCACGCGTCCAGGATGGTCTTCTTGAACTTCCAGCGGTTGCCGAGCTTGAAAGCAGGGATTTTTTCTTCGTACACGTATTTGTAGAGCGTGTCCGGACTGACCCCGAGATACTGGGAGGCTTGCCGGATGTTCATCACTTCACGCGCGTCGGCCATGCTGCTTATGCCTTTCCACAAGAGAGGCCCCGGCAACTGCCGGCCCAAGCCTCCAACCGGTCCGGACCTCCGGACCCCGCACAGAACCTTTTTCGGGGGAGCTTGCGCGAGTTATAGCAGCCCTGTGGTATGTAGTGTCAAGGCACTAATCCCTGTTTTATCCGTGTTTTATGGGGATTTTAGGCCATGTACTTCTGGTGTGGGCCCAAGCGATAGTCAAGATTGTGTAGATTATTCTCTGGACACCACAATAGATAGTGGTATTAACGCACTGGATGCGAAGCTGGGCACGCTGTACGTTACCGAAGTAGTAAAGCTACTGTTTGCCTGGATCATGGCCCTCCACAGCCAACGTCGCACCTATGCAACTTATTGATGCAGCTACGCTTATCGCCCAGGGCGATAAGTCGAGCCGGCAGCCCATTTCGGTCCCGTCAGGCCACTGCCGCAGCGCATTTCGCAAGCGGTAAATCGCGCATCATGGCCTGGAATTCGCGGCAGTCGAGGGACTGCGGGCCGTCCGACAAAGCGCGCTCGGGGTTGGGATGAACCTCGATGATGAGCCCATCCGCACCCACGGCGATGGCTGCCTTCGACAGCGGTGCGATCAGGCTGCGCCGTCCGGTGCCGTGCGAAGGATCGGCGATTACCGGCAGGTGCGAGAGTTCCTTGGCCAGGGCGACCGCCGCCAAGTCTATCGTGTTGCGAGTTTCGGTCTCGAAGGTCTTGATGCCGCGCTCGCACA
>Ga0074044_10004978_pt1 | contig 10894 bp, 10 predicted proteins | sample BogForMeECP23OM1_FD_94443 | JGI IMG/M metagenome (GOLD analysis project Ga0074044, IMG submission 94443) | Bog forest soil microbial communities from Calvert Island, British Columbia, Canada - Bog Forest MetaG ECP23OM1 | ecosystem: Environmental > Terrestrial > Soil > Wetlands ...
AAGAACCGTGGCCGGCTTGCTCGCCGCCCTCGATGCCTGCGCGGCCATATTCAAACCAACCGAATGCGCCAATTACTTCAAGGCCTGCGGATATGATACAGGTTGATCGGAGACCGCTCTAAAGCGCCACCGTTCCGGCGTGACGGATTGTTTCGCCCCAGCGCAATTGAGATTCTGAACAGCCTCCACCACTCGCGCAGGAGGCTAGAGAAGCTCAAATTTGACGTCGGCGGGTAGAAGCACGCCGGGGTTGCGACGCCGTTGCTTTCAATATTGGGCAGCAGCGCGCGACAGAGGCGCGGGTCCGAAGGGAGAGCGTTTGGACAGAGAAGGAACGTCCTCGCCTGCGCGGTCGGCTTCTGTATAGTGCCGCGGCCATCCGGAGTCGCTCGTGTTCACCACAATTCTGTTTCGTCCCCCGAGCCGATGCGTCGCGCTCGCAGCGCTGGTTGCGCTCGCGGCCGCCGGCTGCGGCCGCATCGGCCCGCTCGAGCCGCCTCCGGACGCCAACGCCCCCGCCAAGCCAGCCGCGTCCTCGGCGCCGGCAAGCATGGAGGGGATCAGCCCACAGTTGAAACCCAAGATTCCGCCGATCACGCCGCCCAATCAGCCTTTCATTCTTGATCCTCTGCTGAAATAACGTCGCAATGCATCATTTCGCCTATCGCGACGGCGTGCTGTGCGCCGAAGACGTGCCGCTGCCGGAGATCGCCCGCGCCGTCGGTACGCCGTTCTACTGCTATTCGAGCGCCACCATCGAGCGGCATTTCGAGGTGTTTCGCTCCGCTTTCGCAAGCCAGAATGCGCTCGTCTGCTACGCGATGAAGGCAAATTCCAATCAGGCGGTCCTCGCCACTCTCGCCCGGCTCGGCGCCGGCATGGACGTGGTCAGCGAGGGGGAGTTGAGGCGGGCGCGCGCAGCGGGCGTGGCGGGCGAAAAGATCATCTTTTCTGGCGTCGGCAAGACGAGGGCCGAGATGAACCTCGGGCTCGACGAGTGCATCCTGTGCTTCAACGTCGAGTCGGAGCCCGAGCTTGAGGCGCTTTCTGCCGTCGCTTCCGCCCGCGGCGGGATCGCACCGATCGCCATCCGGGTCAACCCCGACATCGACGCGCGCACCCACTCCAAGATCTCGACCGGCAAATCCGAGAACAAGTTCGGCGTGCCGATCTCCCGCGCCCGGGAGGTCTACGCGTGCGCTCGCGTGCTGCCCGGTCTTTCCATCCGTGGCGTCGATATGCATATCGGCTCGCAGATCACCGACCTCGAGCCTTTCGACAATGCCTTCGCCCTGCTGGCCGATTTCGTGCAGACATTGCGCGCTGACGGGCACGCGATTGAGCACGTCGATCTCGGCGGCGGCCTCGGCATCCCCTATCGGGCCGACAACGCTCCGCCGCCCTTTCCTCAAGCCTATGCCGGCATCGTCGCCCGCCACACGGCCGTGCTCGACTGCAAGATCTACCTCGAGCCGGGGCGTCTTATCGTCGGCAACGCCGGCGCGCTGGTCACATCTGTCATTTTCGTCAAGAAAGGCGAGGGAAAGAGCTTCGTCATCGTAGACGCGGCGATGAATGATCTTGTCCGGCCGACGCTCTACGACGCCTATCACGACATCCTGCCGGTGCGGGCGCCGGCGCCCCACGCCGCGCACATGATTCGCGCAGACGTGGTGGGCCCCGTCTGCGAGAGCGGCGACTATCTGGCCTTGAACCGCGACATCGCCGAGGTCGGCGGCGGCGACCTCATCGCATTCATGAGCGCAGGCGCATATGGCGCGGTGCAGGCGGGCACCTACAATTCGCGCCTTCTCGTTCCTGAGGTCCTGGTCAAGGGCGCAGACTACGCGGTCATCAGGCCGCGCGGGACGTTCGAGGAATTGATCGCCCTCGACAAACTTCCGCCTTGGTTGGCATGAGGGTTGCGAGGGTCGGCTAGGGACCGAGCGGAGCGTGGCGCGAGCGAAGCGTGGCGAAGGACAAATCGAAGCATATTGACAGGGCGCGCCACGGGAGCAGGCTGACGGCGCTATCCAAGGCGGCGGGGGGCGTGCTCCTCGTTGAGCGCGCCTGGCCGCCGGTCATCTGGGGGTTGGCGGTCGCGACCCTGTTCCTCTCCGTCTCCTGGCTCGGAGTATGGCTCTTCGCGCCGCGCGCGCTGCGCATTGCCGGCGTCGCTCTGTTTGCGCTCGGCCTCATTGCCGCGCTCGCCCCGCTTTTGCGGCTGCGCTGGCCGGGGGCACGTGATGTCCAAGCCCGGCTCGACCGCGACTCGGGAGAAGTCCATCATCCGGCGACCTCCTTCGCGGACACGCTCGCCAACGACCGCGACCCGGTCGCCCAGGCGCTATGGGCTGAGCATCGGGCGCGACTCAAGCGCTCGGTCGACGCGATCCGAATTGCGCCACCCGCGCCGCGCATGGCCGAACGCGACCCTTATGCGCTCCGCTTCGCCGCGGTGCTCCTGGCCTTCGCCGCGGCTGCCGCCGCCGGGCCCGGGCTCTTCGGCCGGTTCGCCGCCGCCTTCGACTGGCGCGGCGGCGACGCTGCCGCCGCAGCGGCGGAAAGCCGCATCGACGCCTGGATCGACCCGCCGCCCTACGCGGGGCGGCCGCCCATGGTCATCGACTTCAAGTCGGCGGAGGCGCAGAAACTGACGGTGTTCGAGGATTCCACACTCGTCGTGCGCGCCGATCCGGCCGTGGTCGAGACGCGCATCGAGGGTCCGATCGCACCGATCGAGGAGAAGACCGCGCCGCCTGACACCCACCCGCGGGAAAGGCGCTGGACGATCCACGGCGACGGGAAGGCGACGATCCTGCGCGGGGGGAGGACCGCGGCCGAGGTCGTGTTGGCGGTCACGCCGGCCGGAACGCCGACGATCAAGCTGACCGAGGAGCCGCGTGCCAATGTCAGCGGCTCCCTCACTCTCGCCTACCGGCTCGACGATCGCTACGGCGTTTCCAGCGCGCGCGCGGAGTTCGCGCTGCCGCACGACGCATCGAAACCGGCGCCGCGAAGCCTCGCCGAGCCGCCGCAGGCCGCCCTGCAACTGCCCGCGAGCGAAAACGGCGTCGGCGACGCACGCACCACCGCCGACCTTTCCGAGCACCCCTGGGCGGGCGCGCGCGTGACGATGACCTTGCGCGCGCTCAGCGTTTCCGGCAGGACCGGGGCGAGTGCGCCGGTCGAAGTGACACTGCCGCAGCGGGCCTTTCACAATCCGCTCGCGCGCGCGCTCGTCGAACAACGCAGCGACCTCATCCTCGACCCGGACCATGCGCCGAAGCGCGTCGCGACGGCGCTGACCGGCCTTGGCGTCGCGCCGGAGCTGTTCGACACCCCCTCCAGCGTCTATCTGGGATTGAAGCAGGCCCGGTCCTCGCTCGCAGCCGCGCGCGGCGACGCCGACCTTGTCGACGTCGCCGCGTTTCTCTGGGCGATAGCCCAACAGATCGAGGACGGGGACGCCTCGCAGGCGGAGCGCGATCTGCGCGCCGCCGAAAAGGCGCTGCGCGAAGCGCTGAAGCGCGGCGCGAGTGACGACGAGATCAAGAAGCTGATGCAGGACCTGCGCGATGCGGCCAGGCGCTTCGCCGGCGAGATGGCGCGCAAGGCCGAACGCAGCGGCGAGCAGAATCCGGAAGAGTCGAACCGGCAGGCGCGGGATCTCGACAAGCTGATGGACCGCATGGAAGAGGCGGCGCGCAACGGCACGCGCGAAGAGGCCGAGGCGATGCTCGATCAGATGCAGGAAATGTTCGAGAACATGCGGAGCGCCGACGAGGACGGGGAGAGCCCAGCCGAACAGGCGATGCGAAAGCAGATGGATGAGCTTGGCAAGCTCCTGCGCGACCAGCAGGCGCTACGCGACGAGACGTTCCGCAGCGACCAGCGCGATCGCGAGCGGAGGCGCGCGCAAAGGCGCGAAAGGCCGCCGGGGCAGGACGAGCAGGCCCAGCCGGAGGAGAATGGGCCCTCGGCAGACCTCGACCAGGGCGAGACCGATTCCAAGCCGGACGAGGGCGAAGCCAATCCCGACGGACAGCAGCTCGAGCAACGCCAGCGCGCGCTGCGCGACCGCCTGGCCGAATTGCAGCGCATGCTAAAGAGCCTTGGGATGAAGGGTGAGAAGGGGTTCGACGACGCCGAAAAGGACATGAAGGAGGCAGAGGGCGATCTCAAGGGCGAGCAGGGTCAGGGCGGCGAGCAGGGTCCTCCGAGCGGGAAGGGCGGGAAGGGAGCGGCGGTGGACGCGCAGGGCCGCGCTCTCGAAGCGCTGCGCGAGGGCGCGCAGGGCATGCAGAATCAGATGAGTCAGGGTCAGGGCCAGGGCCGCAACGGCAAGGGCGGATATACGGCGCGTCGTATGCGCCCGGGCGAGAGGCCCGGCGACGATCCCCTGGGGCGCGGGCGGGAGGGCAACCTCGGCCGCGACGAAGGATCGCTGAGGGAGCTCGGCGGCGTGACCGAGCGGGCGCGCCGCGTCATGGAGGAGCTACGCCGCCGCCTCGCCGACCCCAACCGCCCGATCGACGAGCGGGACTATCTCGAACGGCTGATGAAGCGCGATTAAGTTGCAATGCCGAAAAAGGGGCACCGAGAGAACGCGCGACGGTTTCGCGGCGAATCTGCTAACTTGGCGCTTTCATCGGGCGGCACGCCATGGTTCGACTGAATGCGATCTACACGCGCACCGGCGACGGCGGCGAGACGGGCCTCGGCGACGGCTCGCGACGGCCGAAGACCGACGCGCGCATCGCGGCCATGGGCGAGGTGGACGAGACGAATTGCGCGATCGGTGTCGTCCGTCTTTATACCAGCGGTTCAGCCGACCCCGCGCTCGCCGAGATCGAGCCGATGTTGGCGCGCATCCAGAACGACCTCTTCGATTTCGGCGCGGACCTCTGCCTCCCCAAGACCGCCGGCGAGGCGCAGGGCGCGGTCTTGCGCGTCGCGGCCTCGCAAGTCGAGGCGCTCGAGCGTGCCATCGACGCGCTAAACGCCAAGCTCGAGCCGTTGCGCTCGTTCGTCCTACCGAGCGGAACACCCGCCTCGGCGGCCCTGCATCAGGCGCGCGCCGTCTGCCGGCGGGCGGAGCGCAGCGTCGTGGCGCTTGCTAGGATCGAAGGCGAAGACCTGGGCAGGCCGGCGCTCGCATATGTCAACCGCCTGTCCGACTACCTCTTCGTCGCCGCGCGCGCCGCCAACGGTTTCGGCAAGGCCGACGTGCTGTGGGCGCCTGGCGCGCATCAGACCGAGAGCCGATGAGCCAAGCTTGCACTGAGACCGCCATCGGCGTCATGAGCGGCACGTCGATGGACGGCATCGACGTCGCGCTCATCCGCAGCGACGGCGAGACGCGGGTAGAGGCCGGCCCCGGCGCGACCTTCCCCTATCCGGAGTCTCTAGCCCACGCGTTGCGCGCCGTGGCGGCGAGCGCGACCGAGGCTGAAAAGCCGCAGGGCGAGCTCGAGCGCGAGGTGACCGACGCCCATGTCGCGGCGGTGGAAGCGTTTCTTGAAAGGTTCTCGGTCGCGCGCGAGAGCATCGCGCTCGCCGGCCTTCACGGCCAGACCATCCTGCACCGCCCGCGCGCCGGCTTGACCCGCCAGCTCTGCGACGGCGCGAGAGCAGCCGCAGCGCTCAAGATCAATGTCGTCAACGACTTCCGCTCGGCCGACGTTGCGGCGGGAGGCGAAGGGGCGCCCCTCGCGCCGGTCTATCACGCGGCCATAACCGCAGGGCTCGAGCGCCCGCTGATGGTTCTCAACTGGGGCGGCGTCGGCAATGTCACCTGGCTGGGCAGCCGAGGCGAGATCGTCGCCTTCGACACGGGACCGGCCAACGCTATGCTCGACGATTTTCTAATACGCCGCCGGGGCGTCGGCTTCGACGCGGACGGCGCGCTCGCCCGGAGCGGACAAGTCCACGCTTCCGCGCTCGACATCATGATGCGCGACCCCTATTTCGACCGCCCGCCCCCGAAGTCGCTCGACCGCAACCATTTCGCCGCGCTTTCGGCTTCAGTCGAAGGCTTGAGCGACGCTGACGGCGCGGCGACGCTCGGCGCTTTCACGGTCGAGGCGACGGCCGCCGCGATGCGTCAGATTCCTGAGGCGTCGGCGCGCTGGCTCGTCAGCGGTGGCGGTCGGCGCAATCCGTTTCTCATGCGGCGGCTCGCGGAGCGGCTCGGCGTCGCGGTCGAGCCGATCGAGGCGATCGGCTTCGACGGCGACGCTCTCGAGGCGCAGTGCTTCGCCTATCTCGCCCTGCGCTCACGGCAGGGGGCGCCGCTGTCCCTTCCGAGGACAACGGGCGTTCCGACGCCGACGACCGGCGGCGTCTTCTGGCCCGTGCCGCAATAAGAGAGGGCCTCGCTCGCGCGAGGCCCTTTCTCCTTTCAACCGAGCCGCTACCTTATTGGCACACGTTGACCATCTGGTAACCGAGATAGACGCCGCCCGCGGAATAGACCGGGCGATTCTGCCAGCAATTGTTGTAGCCGTAGCCGTAATACGGATATGCCGCGGCCGCTCCGAGCAGAACGCCGGCGGCGACCGCCGGGCCCCACCAACCACCGTACCAGGTGCCGCCGCGCCAGTAGCCGGGGTGCCAGTAGCCACCGCCACGCCAGCCGCCCCCACCGCGCCAGCCGCCGCCGTGCCAACCGCCCCCGCCGTGCCAACCGCCGCCGTGCCACTGCTGCGCGGAAGCCGGCTCGACCGTCGCCAACGCCGACGCCGCCAGCGACAACGCAGACACGCCCGCGACAATCGTCTTCGAAATCACGTTGCGCATGTCACCCTCCAATAGACTCGATCCCAAGGGCCGGGCCAAATCGCGCGCACTCCCGGCGCTCGAACGAGCCTCTTCGCATCCCAGATCGGCCACACTTTGGTCGAATTGCGGCCTCTTGGCGCCAACGATAGAATTATCAAGTTGCGCGGCGCGGTCTTCTTGCTTTTCTATGAATAGACGTTCATCTTCGTCAGAAGAGGCGACGTTTTTCACCAAAAGTTGATCGCGGAGAGGACGCGCTTTTGTTGCCTCGATTGCGCAGACAAACCGCAAGAAAACGCCGCTCGCGAGCGGGGAGCATCTTCTCGCGGCGATGGCGATCCTGTGCGCTGGCGTCGCCTACTGGCAGATGTTGACCAACTGTCGGCCAAGGTAGCCGCCGCGCCTACCCGGCTGGGTCCACACCCTTCGATAGACCAGGCAGTTGGGGGCGTAGCTTGGATAGTATCCGGCGTCGCCCGCGTAATAGACGCCTGGCGCCCAGCCCCACCCGGGTCCCCATCCGCACCCCCCTCCCCAGCCCCAGCCCCAACCCCACCCGGGGCAGGCCCAACCGGCGTAGCCCCAGCCGCCGTAGCCCCAGCCGCCATAGCCATAGCCAGGGTAGCCGTAGTAGGGCCGATAGCCGTAACCGCTCCATGCCAGCCGCCGCCGCGCCAGCCGTCGAAGCCGCCGCCGTGAAAGCCTCCGCCGCCGCCGAACCGAAACGCAGCTTCTGCCGGCCCCGAGGTCGAGATGACCGCCAACGAGATTGTAAGCGCCGCCGCCGCCGCGACGACCGCCTTCCGAATGACCTTACGCATGACCCGCCTCCGACGGAGCGCTGCGGTGGTCCACCCGTGTGCAGCCCTGTCGCTCAACTATCGAGCATATCACTATTTTTAGTTCGCGCCGCCTGTTCCTCGCAATAAATTGATTACGGCGGAAAAGTCGTCGCCGCCGTGGCCCGATGTGACGAACAGGGCATAGAGCTGCGCGGCCGCGGCCCCGAGCGGGGTCGCGGCGCCGACGCTGGCCGCGGCCTCCTGCGCAAGCCGCAGATCCTTCAGCATCAGGCTCGCAGCGAAGCCCGGTTTGTAGTCGCGATTGGCGGGCGATGTGGGCACCGGACCCGGCACCGGACAATAGCTCGTCAACGACCAGGACTGGCCCGACGAGGTCGAGGCCACGTCGAACAGGGCTTGAGCGGTAAGGCCGAGCTTCTCCCCCAGCGCGAAGGCCTCGCAGGTCGCGATCATCGTCGCGCCGAGGATCATGTTGTTGCAGATCTTGGCCGCCTGCCCCGCGCCCGCGCCGCCTGAATGGACGATGCGCTTGCCCATCGCCTCGAGGATCGGCTTAGCCCGATCGAACGCCTCCGTTGAGCCGCCGCACATGAAGGTGAGCGTTCCGGCAGTCGCGCCGCCGACGCCGCCCGACACCGGCGCGTCGAGCGTCAGCGCTCCTGCGGCGGCGCCCGACTCGTGCACGCGCTTGGCGCTCTCGACGTCGATGGTCGAGCTGTCGATGACGAGCGCGCCCTTCGGCGCGACGGGCAGGAAATCTGCCCAGCTCGCGAGCACATGCCGTCCTGCGGGCAGCATGGTCACGATCACGTCCGCTCCCGCGACGGCATCGCGCGCGCTCTGAGCGATCGCCACTCCAGAGGCGGCGGCGGCGTGCCTCTGCGCCTCCATGAGGTCGAAGCCCGCGACGGCGTGGCTCGCCTTGACGAGATTGGCGGCCATGGGGCCGCCCATGTTGCCCAAACCCAAAAATGCGACTTTCGACATCGGTCTCCCCAAAAATTATTGTTGAGGGGCGCAGCTAGTTCTCGATCAGGCCCCGCGCAACGATGACGCGCATGATCTCGTTGGTCCCCTCGAGGATCTGATGCACGCGCAGGTCGCGCACCAGCTTCTCGACGCCGTAGTCGGCGAGATAATCGTAACCGCCGAACAGTTCCAGCGCGTCGTTGGCCGCGTTGAAGCCGGCGTCGGTGGCGACGCGCTTGGCCATGCCACAAAGGCGTGTCGCCTCCGGCGACTTTTCGTCGAGCGCGCTCGCTGCGCGCCACAGCATCGAACGCGCCGTCTCGAGCGAGGTCGCGATGTCGGCCACGCGAAACTGCAACGCCTGGAAATCGGCGATCCGCCGCCCGAACGCCTTGCGCTCGCGCATATAGGCGATCGCCTTGTCGAGCGCCGCCTGTCCTCCCCCAATCGAGCACGCGCCGATGTTGAGCCGTCCGCCGTCGAGGCCGGCCATAGCGATCTTGAAGCCGTCGCCCTCAGCGCCGACCAGATTTTCTGCCGGCGCCCGCACGCCCTGCATGATCACCTGGCGGGTCGGCTGGGCGCGCCAGCCCATTTTCTTCTCGTTGGCGCCGAAGCTCAGGCCCGGCGCCTCCTTGTCGACAATGAAGGCCGAGATCCCGCTCGGGCCGCCCACGCCCGTGCGGGCCATGACGAGATAGACGTCGCTCGCGCCTGCGCCCGAGATGAACTGCTTAACGCCGTCGAGCACGTAGTCTCCGCCGTCGCGGCGCGCGCGAGTCGTCAGCGCGGCCGCGTCAGATCCGGCCGCCGGTTCGGTCAGGCAGTAGCTCGCAATGAGATCCATGTCGGAGAGCCGGGGCAGATAGCGTTTCTGCAGGCCGGGCGAGCCGAACCGGTCAACGACCCAGGCGACCATATTGTGGATCGAGAGGAACGAGGCGACGCAGGGGCAGCCGGTCGACAGCGCCTCGAAGATGAGCGCGGCGTCGAGACGCGTCATGCCGCTGCCGCCGTGCTCCTGGCGCACGTAGATGGTCGCCATGCCGAGCGCCGCCGCTTCGCGTAGGACGTCGACCGGAAAGTGCTCGGATTCGTCCCACTTGAGAGCATTCGGCGCGATGCGGTCGTCGGCGAAGGACTTCGCCATGTCGCGGACGGCAATGTGATCGGAAGTGAGAGAGAACATCGCGGACCTTGGATTATGCTTTTTGGGTGCAAATGTCTTCGCCTGACATTGCCCCAGGGCACCACCTGCCGCAATCGCTCTTCGATGCGACAATCTCACGGCTTGACCTGCGTCAAACGCGAGGCGACCCTCCGCCGTTATCCATTTTCGCCGTGCGGGGGCAAGTTTCGTGTCGGCCGTGCGGCGAGTCTTGATTGGGGCGGCGGTAATTCTGGGGCTGGGCGGTGTCGCCGCCTACCACTATGAGGACATCGTCATCCCGTGGACTCAAGGAAAGGCGAACAGCCAGTCCATTCTCATCTCGGGCAATATCGAGGCCCACGAAAGCGTTCTGAGCTTCAAAACCGTCCAGTCGCGCATTGTCGAGCTCCCCTTCGACGAAGGACAGACAGTCAAGTCGGGCACGTTCTCGCGCGGGTCGACGACGCCGACTACAAGCAGCAGGTCGTTATCGCCCAGGCGGCGCTCGACGCCCAGATGCGCCAGCTCGATGTCGCCGAGCAGAACGTGGACGCGACCCGCCGGACCGTCGTCAGCGACCAGGCGGAGGTCGCGCTCAGGGAGCTCGAATTCGGCCACGCGCAGACCTTGCTCACCAAAGGCGCCGGCACGACCGACGCGCGCGATGTCGCGGAAACGGCGCTCAAGCAGTCACGGGCGGCGCTCGAGCGCGACGAGGCGCTCGAAGCGGCTGCCGACAAGAGCGTCGCGCTCACAATCGCGAACATCGGGAGCGCGCGGGCAGCGCTCGAACTGGCGAAAATCGTCCTCGGCTACACGACTCTGGCGGCGCCGTACGACGGGGTCATCCTGGTGCGCCAGGCCGAACTCGGCGAGGTCGTTTCTCCCGGCGCAGCCATTGTGACGCTGGCCGACATCGACCACGTCTGGCTGCGCGCCCATGTCAACGAGACCGACGTCGGAAAGATCCGCCTCGGCGAGGCGGCGGCCGTCACCACCGATTCCTATCCCGGCAAGGAATATCCGGGCCGGATCTCCTTCATCTCCGAGTCGGCCGAATTCACGCCTCAGTGTCTGGTCCGAAAGTTGTTGAGTCTCGTGAATCGGTTGTGATTCAAGGAAGGCGGACCGATTCGGGGGGCCGCCGATGTGGACGAACGAGAACCGAGCGAATTACAAGCGGGATCAT
>Ga0074044_10004979_pt1 | contig 10891 bp, 8 predicted proteins | sample BogForMeECP23OM1_FD_94443 | JGI IMG/M metagenome (GOLD analysis project Ga0074044, IMG submission 94443) | Bog forest soil microbial communities from Calvert Island, British Columbia, Canada - Bog Forest MetaG ECP23OM1 | ecosystem: Environmental > Terrestrial > Soil > Wetlands ...
AGTTGGGGTGGAGGCCGCAGCTGGGGAGGAAGTTATTGCTGTAGCTACTCATATTCGTATTATCCTTACTATTCCGGTTACTACTGTGGTTACGGATACTATACTTACTGTTCCTCTCCATACTATTACGGATCCTATCCATACTACAACGGTTATTCAAACTACTATGGTGCAAACTCAGCCTATTCATCGGCTCAGTACCAGTTGACTGTGAACACGAACCCAACTAGTTTGGCGAGTCAGGTTACTGGTGGAGGTTCGTATAGTTACGGCAGTTCCGCGTCATTCTCTGTAAGTCAAGCTATTGTTCAAACAGCCCCGGATACACAATACGTGTTTCAGGGTTGGACTGGTGGATATTCTGGTAGTGCAACTAGCGGATCAATCACCATGACATCATCAGCCACCGTAACCGCCAACTATCAACCACAATACCTACTGACAGTTTCTGCACAACCCTCAGGCGCCCCATCACCGCAGGGAAGTGGTTGGTTCAACTCAGGCAGTACAGCTTCAATCTCCGTTCCATCACCTATCGTAAGCCAGAACGCTGGTTCACAACTGGCCTTCAACGGTTGGACCGTTGATGGAAGCAGTAACCAAGGGGGTTCTACGTTATCGTTACAAATGAACTCGCCACATGTGGTTGTTGCTCAGTATGTGCAACAATACTATCTAACCGTCCAGTCCCCACAAGGAGTAACCTCTGGTCAAGGTTGGTATAATGCAGGTAGTAACGCGCCGATCTCCGTCTCAACACCGCCCTCACCAATGTTTGGGGTTAATTACGTGTTTGATGGTTGGCAGGGATCCATACAATCCTCATCCCAATCCACAACCGTCCTCATGAACGGCCCCATGACTGTAACCGCTACATGGCACCAAGACTACACGGTACTATACATAACCATAGGTGCCATAATTGCTATAATAGCAGTCGCAGCATTCGCACTAATCTACACAACCAAAAATCGGAAAGAGCCAAACCCACCACCACAACAAGTACAACCAATGCAACAAGTACCCAACAAAACCGAAAACTAACCACAAAACAACAGCCCCGTCACGCGCTAACTACAGTAGCTATAGTATGTCGCCTGTTCGGCTCAGCTAGAGCGACGTTTCGGTTGTCATCCCTTAGCTTTGCTCAAGTGAGAATTGATATGCTACCATAGTATTCGTGGCATCATGAAGCGTCTTACCGTCGGGATCTTTCATGACGATGCGCTTAGCCGCGAGTTAGGAAAGAAAAACACAGAAAGCGATATTGTCATGTACAGCCGCAAAACAGAGAACAACATTTTCACTTTCATGTATCCCGTAGAAGACAAGTTAGCACCAAAGAGCCAGATAATTTCGAGCGTTGATGCGGCTATCGTTACGTTCTCTGGAATGACCAGAGAACTAGGGGAGACACTAGTGATGCTCGACTCAGTCGGTTTGTCCAAAGGAATTGCCATAACTTCTCCCTACGCTACTGCCGAACAGATCGCTAAGTTAACCAAAGATACAACCGCCAAATCGTTCTCTGTCGAGAATCGGGATGCAGTGAAGATTCTTGATTTGCTTAAGAATTATCAGCCTGAAAGAAATACGAAGTCTCCCACTGTTGTGGTGGTGGATCATTCGTTCAGCGTTAAGGGAGTTGGAGAAGTCATTCTGGGATTTGTAAAAAGAGGCATTGTAAGAAAATATGACAAGCTCACGTTATTACCAGCCAACAAGGAGGTGATAGTGCGTTCCATACAAATGCAAGATGAAGAGTTCGACGAAACAGAGGCCGGATCGAGAGTCGGTCTAGCTATGAAGGGCGCAACTGTTGAAGAGATGAAGAGGGGCTCTATGCTGTGCGCCCCTGACGACGTCAGAACTAACTCAACGGTGAAGCTATCCTTCAAGAAAAGCCCATTTTATTCGGATGATGTGAAAGAGGGTGTCTTCCACGTCACGGTAGGTATGCAGACTCTGCCCATCACTATCACAGAAAAGGATGATGCGTCGATCGTTATCGAGTCTGAGAAACCGATCGTCTATTTGGAGCAAGATACATTCCTCATACTCGATCTTAACGCCAAAAAGGTGCGCATTATGGGCAAGGCGCATTCGCTAAAAACCTAGCACATCGTTGGTAAGGGTACGTTTCCCCAGAATTTGCCCTAACTGCTTAATTTAATCAGTCTCGAAACTTTGACTCAATGCTCGAACGATTGCTTTGGCTACAGCGCGCGTTTGAAGGCAATTATAGCCACTGTGACCATAACGCTTGTAAAGACTGCTAGGAAGGCGAAATCTCCGAGAACGGCTGACAATCCAGCGCCCTTGTACATTAGAAGGCGAAGCGCATGAACAGAGTACGCTTCCGGATTGAATAATGCAATATCACGCATCCATGTCGGAAATCCATTGATTGGATACACTGCGCCGCTGGTGAAGTATAGAATCAGATTAATCGGGAAAGATGTGAACCTGTAGCCATTAGTTGATGTGGCTTTCATTGCATACGCAGTCATCATCGAAATTAGTCCTAATGAAGTGAGAAATAACGTTACGAACATGAGCACGTATCCCAAGACTCCCGCGTCTGGACGAAAAGCCCCAACTAGAACCGCAAGTATGAATAAGATCCCGGTTGAGAACATCGCCTTCGTTACACCTGCGAAAAGCACGCCCAAAATTATCTCGTACTGTTTCAGTGGAGTTACAAGATATCCTTCGATTATTCCTCTCTCCTTATCCTCAAGCAGCGCGACCCCACCTCCTATAATTGAGGAGAACATGATACATTGAACGAGAGATCCTGGTGCCATGAATTCGATGTAGAAGACATTTCGATAGTAGTCAGATGGTACCAAGTCAACAATGGGTCCATTCGAAGACGCAATTGCTTCCTGAGTAGAGAATTGTTGGCCGGCCTGAGTCAGTTCAGCTGAAACTGCAGAAGCGCTTACCGGGTCAGTGTTGTCTAAATAGACGGTGATCGTTGGTTGAGTATTGTTGCCGGCTATCAGGGCTTGATCGAAACCTAAAGGAATGTAAACGACCGCTTTAACCAAACCTTCGCGAAGCATGGCTTGCCCTGAATCTAAATCGGGAGCATCTACCAATTGAAACGAATTCTTGCAATTCACTCCACCGTACTCGCAGCTTAGTTGGATTCGAAGAATTCCGATGAAATCGGACGAAAATTTGCCGTAACTTTCACGAACAATCGCGACCGGGGCATAAGTAATTGCACCACCGAACGCATAACCGAGAAGAAGCAAATACAGGAACGGTCCAATTATTGCAGACGACATCAGTATGGGCTGCTTAGCGAACTTACGCGTGTCTCGTTCCCAAACTGCCAGAGCGCCCTTCATTCTAGGCTCCACATCAGTTATGCCGTCTGACTTGAGTTCAAGTAAAGTTTGCTATCCAATCGGAGTTGAGGTTGTCATTTGCAAGACGGATAACCGAAGAATAAGGGCGCCTAGAGCTTGATTCCACAGCACCCAAAATGTAAATTGGGAAACAGGGTTCAAAACTAATCCATCAGAAAGTGAATCACATGGGTAAGTCCTTCTTGAAATACATGGAGTTACCGCTTGATCGAGATCCTACGCGAGACGAACTGATCATGCATATGAGAAAACACAACATCACACCAAGATGGAATCATAATACCGGATTCTTCCTACAGCTTGGCAATGAAAGGGGTCAGTGGGTCATAGGACGAATAAAAGAACGTTTCCGAAAAATATTGAAGATCAACACGAAAGAAGACGTCGATAAATTGTGCAATGAAATTTTTGGAACCGATTCAACATGAAACTTATTGGAGATCATCATAACCATGCTACAAACCTCACATAATACGAAAGCCACACCCAACCCTTTAACTCCCAAACCCCATTCGATTACGAAAACTTTCTATGATCAACAGATCTCTTCGCGTTCGGTCCCAGTTGACGAAATTTCACGAATTCCAAATGGAACGTTGGCAGTCCACATGGGAGAACAACGTGGAATACAACCTCTCAGAAAGCGGGGTGCATCCACTAACGATAAGAGAAGTGATGAGGGATGACGCGTCTGTTGTACTCGATAGGAATTTGGGATACGGACAAACCAACGGAACCATAGAACTGAGAAAGAGAATCGCCGCAATATACGAAGACGCAGATGAAAACAATGTTATCGTTACAAACGGGAGTTCCGAAGCAAACTTCGTCGCTTTATGGTATCTTCTCCAAGGGGAAGGTGAAGTTGTCTTCATGGTGCCAAACTACATGCAGATTTGGGGACTTACCCAAAACTTTGGAGCCAAAGTGAAAACGTTCAGACTTCTAGAATCACAAAATGAATGGGTCCCCGACTTCTCCACTTTAGATCGAATAGTCAACAAGAAAACGAAAGTTATTGCGATTTGTAATCCAAACAACCCTACTGGAGCCACATTGGACGAGAAACATCTAGATGAAATTTGTCGAATGGCTAGGAAAGTTAACGCATGGATTCTCTCGGATGAAGTATACCAAGGCTCGGAAATTAACGGTAAAACTACGCCATCCATATGGGATCATTATGATAACGCGTTGACGATCAGTGGGTTATCAAAAGCCTACGGACTCCCCGGATTGAGAATTGGCTGGATAACCACTAAGAAGCAGATGGCGGCAAAACTCTGGGCGTATCATGATTACACGTCGATCGCGCCAAACGTTGTTAGTGACTACGTAGCCACGAAAGTAATGGAACCGGACACTCGAACCAGAATACTCACAAGAACCAGATCTATACTCAAACAAAATCTACCAATCGTCGCAGAATGGATAGATCGAAACGAGGAACACTTCCGCTTTATTCCTCCAAAAGCAGGAGCCATAGCATACTTGAAATATGATCTGAAAATTAATTCGAAACAGTTCGCGAATCGGCTCCTGCAAGAAAAGAGAACGCTCGTGGTACCAGGCGCACATTTCGGAATGGATCGATACCTTCGTATAGGTTTCGGGTCTCCTGCGGAGTATCTCAGCGCAGGACTCAAACGAATTAACGAGCTAGTTAATGAAATCACTCGGTGACTTTCGAAACATATCATTTGGGTATGGTAATTAGAGCGATTGCATATTGTGAAACACTCAATGTGACCATCTATGTCTGATCAAGAGATTTTGGAAGAGTTAAGGAAGATTCGAGAGGCTGTTACACCGAAACCTGCTCCACCTCCACCGAAAGGAATTAGAGCCGAGTTCATGGACTTCATCGGTAAGGCCGGAGTGCTAGGATTAGCTGTAGGCTTCATAATGGGCACGTACATCGGGAAAGTAGTCTCAGCCCTAGTCCAAGACATTATAATGCCTGTTCCAGGGGCTCTGATTCCGGGCGGCAATTGGAAAAATGCCGTTATTACAATACCGATAGGAGAAGGAATGAATTTTGCCGTAGGCGACTTCGTAGGTGTTATGATCGACTTCCTAATCGTTTCGATAGTTGTCTTCCTCATAGCCAGATATGCTGGGAAAGCAATGGAGAAGAAAAAGAGCTGAAGACACAACTCACACAACTGATACTTCCAGATTTCAGTCGGAAAAGATCGAACGCTGAGCCGTATGCGAAGACTCAAATCAACCTTAACGGTATCAGAATTTGGCTCTAGCAAATTCTTGCAAGAGCCTAAAGTTTTTCCTTAGCCAGGAAATTCTTTCTAGTTAGCTTGACCAGTCTGTTACTTGGCTTTGACGACTATAGGAACATTAGACCTTTCACAAATTAATCAAATATCACTTTAGGTAGTTTACATTGCACGCGATCGAAGACAAGACCCGCACCTCAGCTAAAGACGAGGAAATCGCCCGTGCTCTCGCGAACATACCAGACGTGATGTGGGTAATACGCGAAAGACAAGTGGTGTACATAGGACCGAACGTAGTGAAAATGCTAGGATTCACCCCTGAAGAGATCATTGGTAGCAAACTTCCAATTATGCAAAAAGCGTTACAAGAATCACTCCCGGACGAGAGAAAGTACGACATTGAATATCGAATTCAACGCAAGGATGGACAATGGATTTGGATTCAAGAGCGGGCCGTATCGCATCACGAAAGAGGCGGCATTCGGTACACGTATGGACTGCTGTCTGATATTACACAAAGGAAAATGAAGGATGATTCTTCTCGTGCAGCAATGGAAGACGAATTTCGTTCGACGAAGGAGCAACTGGAGTACGCTGTCTTTTCCAATCCGGCCGTCATCTATATCGGCAAACCTCTTCCTGACCAATCTGACTTTATTGGAATCTACATCAGCAAGAGCATCAAATCGGTAGTCGGATTTGAAGCCGAACAGCTAATTGGCGAATCAGGATCTAAGTTCTGGAAGAGCCGCGTACCACCTGAAGATTTCCAAAAATACCAAGACGAGGTACCCGCACTCTGGAGGGACGGACAGCATGCGTTTGAGTACCGATTTCTGCATAAAGACGGGAAGTATCGTTGGATACGTGAAGAGGAACGGATCATTCGCGATGAGCATAATCAAGTCCGAGACGTAGTTGGTTACTGGATAGATGTAACTGATCGCAGGCTGTCGGAAGAAAAATTTCGTGAACTGTTTGAGGCTTGTCCAATCTCACTCTGGGAAGAAGATTTCTCGTCTGTCAAAGAATACTTTAACGAATTACGACTCAAAGGAATTTCTCGGTTCAAAAAATATTTCACTGATCACCCTGATGACGTCATAAAATGCGCGAGCATGGTCAAGATTCTCAACGTGAATGAAGCCACACTGAAACTGTACAACGCGAAAGGCATCCAAGAAATTGTTGACGGCTTACAACACATCATAACCAAGCAATCAATTAACACATTCCGAGATGAACTCATCGCGTTGGCAGAAGGCAATATCCAATTCAGTAATAAAATCGAGAACAAGACTCTGAACGGTGAAACCATACACGTCAACGTGCTGTGCAGAGTGGTGCCTGGTTATGAGGGAACGCTAGCAAAAATACTGGTCTGCATAGTTGACCTGACACCAGAAAAGAAATTGAGAGAGACGCTCCTCCGATCACAACGTCTGGCTGCAATCGGAGAAACTGCGACGATGGTTGGACACGATTTGCGTAACCCCTTGCAAGGAATATCGGGAGCAGCATACAACATACGGAAACATCTCGGAACCGCCGCTGACCCTTCGGTCACGGACATGCTTGGAGTGATCGATAAGGGGGTGCAGTACGCCAATCGAATTGTCAATGACCTGCACGATTTCTCACGAGAATCACAGATCCATCTGCTGCCTACCACAACAAAATCGATAGTGAGACAGGCCTTCACCCACGCAAAGGTCCCAAATAACATAAGAATAGCAGACGGAATACTAAACGATTTTGAATTTCTCGCGGACGAGTCTAAGATGAGTCGTGTCATTACAAATCTCATTCAGAATGCGGTTGACGCCATGCCTGACGGAGGAATCTTGTCAATATCCAGCACGAACGAAAATGGCCAAGTTTCAATTCGAGTGACCGATACAGGCGTCGGAATCCCACGAGATCATTTATTAAAAATTTGGAATACGCTCTTTACAACCAAATCCAAAGGGATGGGTTTAGGATTGCCGATCTGCAAACGCTTCATTGAAGCGCATGGAGGTACGATCTCCGTAGAATCCACTCCCGGTAAAGGCTCAACTTTCACTGCCACGATTCCGATCAAGACAGCCTCAGAGGTGAGTCAGATTGAGTAAAAGCATCAAAGCCAGAATATTAGTCATAGACGATGATGAAGGAATACGCAAAGTCATCACAACTGCACTGAACGATGAATCCTACATAACAGATACGGCGAGCAGCGGAAAAGAAGCCATAGAGAAATCCAAGACAAATGCGTACAATCTAGCAATCATCGACATTCACCTACCAGACATGGAAGGCACACAACTCCTCTCCGAACTAAAGGAAACAACTCCCAAAATGCGAAAAATCATCGTAACAGGATTTCCAGAAGTGCAAAACGCCATCACAGCCGTCAAGAAAGGAGCGAACGATTACATTACCAAACCCGTAAACATCGACGTACTCATAAACTCGATCAGAGAACAACTCAGAAAGCAGCAGGAAGAAAAGAATTACAGCGAAGAGAAAGTGACTGAATACATAGAAACGCGGCTACGAGAAAATCAACCATAACGGATCATACCCCTGCTCCTATTCTAATCACAAAATACTAACCCGAATTTTCCGATCTGTTTTTTTGATAGCGATTCAAATCAGATAATCAGATCTAGATGAAAACGCCTCGACTCTACTACCAGAAACCCAGCCATTACTGCGAGAAAGCCCGCGCGATTTTACGCTATAAACAAATCTCGTTCGATCTTGTGAACGTGCCCGAAGGAGATCACCATGAAGTTATTGAAGCGAGCGGACAAGATTACGTCCCCTACCTTTGGCTCCCTGACAGAAAAGGCATCACTTGGCCTCATATAGCTGACTGGGCGGAGAAAACGAAACCAAAACCGACCATATATCCAGGAGAAAACCCGAAAGGGACTCGAGCTAGGAGTAGAATTATCGAACATTGGGCACATAACGTGGTAGAAGACAGGATATGGAACTACGTTTTGCCAAGCCTACCAAAAATATTTCGTGACCCACAAGAACGTTGGATCTTCGTCGAACTCCAAGAAGCCAAACGTGGCCCTATCGAAATTCTCAGACTTCGGAAACATGAACTGCTTGCTGGGGTGAATGAAATCTGCAGCCTCTCCCAAGACTTGCTAAGCACACAAGAATTCCTATTAGAGTCCAACCCAAGTCTCGCCGACTTCGCATTGTACGGAGCCCTTCATCCGTTGAAAGTTTCGGGCAACCACATTCCTACACAATTCGCTTTACTCCGCGACTGGCATAACCGGATGCACGCCCTAACAAAATAGCAGATCTTTTCTCAACCTTTTCAGCAAGTCGATTACTGCTGCTCCGCACCTCCCGCGCTTATCGGCGAACATTTTTCTGAGGTCGAACGTTGAAAACCATCTTAGGATAAACTGGTACTACTTTTCAATCGCTGACTAAGGGAAAACACACGCTATGGTAGGATGGCAAAAACTCGTGCTGGAAAACCACTGCCTTTCTTTGGTTTCGGAAAGGCTGCAACGATCAACGCGCCGAACTCTGGCACCTGATCCAGATCTTTCAGTAACTCGATTTGATAGTGATTTGTGCTGAGCACATATCGCTCTACATCTAAATCGTTCGGCGCGTTATCTGTTGTCTCGTGTCCGCATGCTGTAATTTTACGTTGTTCGAAAAGATACTTCAATACAGGTATGTTCCAACCCGGGAAATGTTCCGAACCAGATGAATCCTTGTTCTCCATTGCGCGAGCGTCGGGCCAACGTTTCGACCAGTCCGTTCGTAGAGCGACAAAACAACCTTCAGGAATCAAACCGTGTCTGCTCTCCCATGCCTTGACATCATCCATCGTCACCGAATAATCGGCGTTCTTACTTGCTTTCTCGTGAATGTCAATAACCACGCAAGGGAGAATCATTTCTTTGACATCGATTTCGTCTAAGGTCCTAGTGCCTTTCACGAAGTGCGCAGGCGGGTCAACATGAGTGCCCCATTGTCCAACATGGGAGTATTTTTGGATAAACATTGATGAACCGATACTCCCAACACCCTCATCATAGTAGAAAAGCGTCTGTCGCTCCTCGTCTGGAAACCCATACCAATGAGGAATTCCCGGAGCAAACGAATGAGTCAAATCGACCCATCGCTTTGCCTTCAAAGAATCATACAGCTCTAGAAGATCCATCGATGAACTTCGACTCAAAGTGACAAATCGCCTTCGCGGATATTCTTCACTAGGCTGTTCTTTGAATTGAATAAGCCTTTCCTATTACCGTCAGAAAAAGTGTTAAGACAAACCAAGCTGCCAGCTTTACGGGCTTTATCGATACCGCAGTAATCCTTTCCCACCTAATCGGGCGATTTATTTGAGCGCGGTAAGTTCAAATTCTGTGTCTCAAAGGTAAAATTACCTACCATGGGCGCATTCCGCTTTAGTTATATCTAACTACACAACGTAGTTTAAGGTGAGGTAACTACAGAGTGTAGTGCCCACTAGGTGATAACTGAGCTATGAAAACGCGAAATTTCACACTATTAGTTTCTGCTATCTTTCTTGTGATAGCAACATTTGCAACGAGTAACAGTCAAGTGTTTGCTCAATCTCCATGCATAGCACAAGTAAGTTACCCGGCGATTTCCTCGTCTTATAATCCGAATATCGGGATGACAGTACCTGTTTCCGCTACCTGTTCCGGCTACAGCGGGCAACTCTTTGCTGTTGGCGATGCATACGACACTACAACGAATTCGGATCTAGGTTCAGTCAACACCGGTCTCAGTTCTGCTGGTAATGGCAACTTCAACGGGCAACTCAACTTCTATTTACCTACGACAGTTCAAGGTGATACTGTACAAATTTCCGTGTCACTCTACAATACCGCATTTGGCAACAATGGGTCACTGCTAGCAACAACCTCCCAGGCGATCACGATTAACGGCGGCTACAACCAGAGTTATCAAAACAGTTACAGCTACAACAATTACAACAATAGTTACAGCTCTTGCCAACCGGGATATTCGTACGTGGGTGGAAGTTGTTATCCACCGAATAACAACAATACATCGAACTACAACAATGGTTACTGTTCACCGGGTAATTCATATGTAGAAGCCAATTGCTATCCACCGAGCTACTCCAGCAACTACAACAATTACAACAATAGTTACAGCTACTGCCAACCGGGATATTCATACGTAGGTGGCAGTTGTAATCCACCGAACAATAACAATGCATCATACTACAACAATGGTTACCCTAACAACTACAACAAT